>Ga0182030_10002118_pt1 | contig 41931 bp, 35 predicted proteins | sample 812S3MmetaG_FD_121299 | JGI IMG/M metagenome (GOLD analysis project Ga0182030, IMG submission 121299) | Permafrost microbial communities from Stordalen Mire, Sweden - 812S3M metaG (Illumina Assembly) | ecosystem: Environmental > Terrestrial > Soil > Wetlands > Permafrost | place: Sweden... | reverse complement strand
GTGGTACAGACGTTGAGGCTTCAGAACCGAAATGTTTTGGATTATCTGACACGAGCCGTGGTGGCTTCACGTCTCAGGCAGCCCTGCCCTTCCTTGATCGGCTAAAGCGGTGAACAGTAACAACTTTTTAATTTATTCGCCTTTATTGGGTTGGGCCTACTTTTGCCGCGACGAATGGTTGAACTTGCAATAGTTTGGTTTATAGGAGTGATTGCCTATTACGTCGTGGAAAATCCATGGTTGAATCGAATGGTTAACAACATCTTTGTTTTTTCCATATCATTATTATGCTTATTCAGTACTGTGGTCGTAAGTAATTTGAAGCTGGCGAATGGTTGGATAGGGAAAATTTTAATGGACGGAACGGTGAATGAGGATTGCCTCGTGGGGTTGTTTTTCGCCGGAACGATACCGTTCTTGAAGAATAATCCTCTTAAGATTGGTTGGTATAAAAGTATCTCAACCTGGCTTTCCAAAATTTCTTATACGTTTTATGTAGTCCATTATCCCATCATGGTTTTTTTCTTTTATACCTTTGTTTTGCCAAATAGGTCTGTGCTGACTTTAAGTAACTTCTTTATGTTCTTTGTCTGCTTATTGGTGCTTTTGCTATATGCGTGGGGAGTTTGGTATCTATTTGAGCGAAGGACGGGTGAAATTAGGAATTTTTTAATGAATTTTATACATCGTTCTAAGATTGGTTCACGAGTTTAAAAATGGAATTTGGATATAGTCCAAATAACTCCAATGGGGTCGTGCCGATTCCGCTTTTATATGGGGAGAAAAAATTCGGATAAGGCGTCTTGGGCACCCCAAAAACATGGACCCTAACACCAATATTCCAAAATACTGCGTGAAAAGATCAGGAAAATGAGCAAGAAATGAAATTTTTCGATCGATTCTTCAAGAACAAGCAAAACGATCTTTGGCTTTCGCCAGCCGTAGCCGTCATGATCTTTGCTTTTTTCGCGGTGGCTGTTTTTTTTGATGATTTGTTTTTAAAGCAAAACTATCTTATTTCACATGTGACTGACGACCTCCAGAGCCAGTTTTACGTTTGGCGAAAATTCGGCTTTGATGAACTGAAAAAAGGCCACCTGGCGTTATGGAACCCCTACCTCTTCTGCGGCACCCCTTTTTTGGGAGGGTTTCAATCGGCCCTGCTTTATCCCCCCAATTGGATTTTTTTGTTTTTCCCCGTTGTTTTCGCCATTAACTTTTCGATCGTCCTTCACGTCTTTTTGGCGGGCCTCTTTACTTATTTATGGACTTCGCAGCAACGCTTCCACCCCTTGGCTTGTGTTTCGGCCTCGTTGACTTTTATGTTGGGCGGCAGCTTTTTCTTCCACGTTTATCCCGGGCATATGTCCAACCTATGCACGATGGTTTGGGCTCCGCTCACGTTTTGGGCCATTGACCGCATCCTAGAAGACCCTTCGATGCGAAGGCTGCTGGTGGGCATGATTCCCGTGTCCTTCCAATTGTTGGCCGGGCATGTCCAATATTTCTTTTACACGTCCCTCTTCGCCGCTCTTTACGCCCTGGGCAGGTTGTTTTTGGGGAAGCCCAAAGTGAAGGAAGCGTTGTATTTAATCGGGATGTATGCCGGGGCCATGGTCTTGACGGCCGCCCAATGGCTGGAGGGGCTTAGGGTGGTAGGGGGAAGCCTCCGAAACATTCCCGTCCTCGACAATGTGCAGGGAAGCATGTCCATGGCCCAAAGTAATTTTATTTCGGTTTTAATGCCTGGTATTTTTGGCCTTCAAGATAAGGCCTGTTGCTGGAGCGAATGGCGCTGGTGGGAGTTTTCCGTTTTTTGCGGGGTGGTGGCTTCTTCTTTCGCGATCTATGGTGCCTTGAAAGTCCGACACAAGGACCGGTGGTTCATCTTGTTCTTGGGCACCCTGGCGCTTTATTTCGCCAGGGGGTTCAATTCTTTTCTCTACCGCTTCGCCTATTACCATTTCCCCCTATTCCATTCGTTCCGGGGAGCCTTCAAATTCAATTTTCTTTTTTGCCTGTTCTTTGTTTATTTTTCCGCGATGGGTCTGGATGCCTATCTCCGCCAAAGGGAAATCAAGAAATGGCCAGTCCTGGTATTGTCCTTGTTCGGGGGCGGATATTTCCTCTTTGGCGTTCTTGATTGGCATAGGGCTGGAAGTCCTCCTGTCCTTGATGTATTTCGTGCCCTCCATTGGGCGATAGGAACGCCCTTGCCGGGGGTTGATGCTTTGACCTCTCAACGTGATCTCGCCCAAATCGCCAGCATTTGGGTCTGCTCGGCCACTTTCGGGGCATTGGGTTTGCTCTGGTTTGTTTCAAGCTTTAAGCCAGTGTGGCGGTACGGCGTGGTTATCTTGGGCGCCGTGGAAATGACTTTCTTCGCTATTTCCACCCGGGTGGATTTTGACGTTTCGGTTCTAAACCATCAGCATGAAAAGATGGTGGAATTCTTCCAGGATAAACCGTCCGATTGTCGGGTGCGGTTACAATCCACCAACAATGTCCTGACCACGGGCGGCCATGATATTTATGGGGGTGATCCCATGATCCTGGGAAGGTATTGCCGGTTCTTGGCGGCCTGCCAATCAAAAAGCATGGAGCTGTTTTCCGAAGGCGGACCCAATTTTGAAAAAGTTTCCCCGGCCTATGGGCTCATTCGGTACGAATACCTCATTCGATGCGAAGAGAACATTTGGGAGGTTAAAAAACAACCCTATTCCCCCGTTCCGCGGGCCTTGCTGCTTGGAAGGGGGAGGGTGGCGACCAGCGAGGATGAAGCGTTGAAGTTGGTCACGGGTCCCCGGTTCGATTTCCGGAAAGAAGTTGTGTTGGAAGAAGAGCCTTTCCCCGAACCGGTGGATTCCGCGCTCAATGACGATCTCGAGTTGAAGGATCTCACGACCGATAAGATCGAAGTGAAGGCAAACCTGAAGACCCCTAAGATCTTGTTGATCAACGATAATTACAGTTCGGGTTGGCAGGCGCGGGCCTTACCGGATAGCGACCAACGATCCTATCGAGTATTGCCGGGAGATTACATCAGCCGGGCCATTGCCCTTTCGGCGGGCCACCACCATTTCCTTTTGGAATATGCCCCGCTGAGCTTTACGGTCGGGAAATGGGTTTCAATAACGTCGCTCGGTTTCTATTTGGCCTTTTTGGGTTTTTCGTTTTGGAGGCGTTCTTTAATTCCAGGGGGTAAATGAAAAGTTATTCGACCTTTATTAAAATTCTTCGGGACCTGCCCGCCTTGCGGAGGCTATGGGAACCTCCTGTGTGATGGCTTATAGCGGGGTGAACGACCTTCGACGCTGGGGACCTTGGTCTTTGGGACGGGAAAAAAGGTTCGGGCTCTTTATCGAGAGGCAGGTGCAGTCCCTGTACTCTTTCGATTTGTAACCGTAAGCATGAAAGTCTGGAACCGATTCAACCTGGGGATGTGATGAAAGCCTTGGCCCCATTGATTGGTGGCTGAAAAGTGACTTTGGAAGGTTTCCATTTCGATTGGCATACTTCCAATCGAAATTCCGAATTATTATTGGATTTTAATAATAATTCGGAAGAAACCCCGGTTGGCACAATAGCCGGACCCCGGTTGGCACAATCACCCTAGGGGATCCCTTGAAGCAAGCCCGATCCACCCTTAGGATAGAATTGCCATGAAGCAACAAAGAGTCGTCCACTTAATAAACATTATCATTATTGTCTTTGCTTTTATCTTTTTCCCAACAGTCCTTTTTGCAGATTGGCAGCCTTTCAACCCGGGCCCCTTTAGCGTACTTCTTCCGGGTTCCCCCCGGAAAGTAGGGGGCAACATGATCTGGGTGGCGACTGATCCAAAAAAACGGGCTTATAACGTCACTTGTAAAAAACTTGGGGATTTTTCAGTCAGCCCCAAGGATTACTTCTCTCAAACCCTGGAAGATGTGGCAGAGGAGCTTCATGGCCAATTGGATGGTCAAAAATTCTTCAAATTCCAGGATAACGAGGCTTGTGAGTACAGGATTACAACCTCTAAACACGTAGTGATGGGAAGGTTGATCCTGGCTAAACCTTGCCTCTATAGTCTGGAAGTTGCCTCGGGTCCTAAGGATTTTGATAAGGATTCCGCCTCGAAGTTTTTTGATTCGTTCAAGATTGCCTCCCCATCGGCTCCAGCTCTGAATAACCCCAATAGCAGCCCGCCCTCCATCCAACCCTGGTAAATTGGGTGGGGATTTCAGAAAAGTCCCCTTTTCCGGTTCCGATTTATCCCTATATTTCACCGATAAGCCCTATAGTTAAGGCCGACCTATTCGATCCGAGTCCTCCGCTTCCCTTAGAGTTTTCTCGCCCCTCGTCTACGTCCCGAAAGGAAGTCCCCATGAAGATTGACAAGGAAATGTTGATTGAAAGCATGAAAAACGACCAGACGGTGGTTCTCAACATCCTGCCCAAAAGCGATTACAAGAAAATGCATATCAAGGGTTCGGAAAGCCATCCTTTTGCGGATGACCCGGTGACCTTCACAAAGGAAGTTGAAGAGAAGTATGGGAAAAAGAAATCTTTCATTCTGTATGGTGAGCGCTTCGGACTTTTGGATAGCTTTTTGGCGGCCAAGGCTCTTGAAGACAATGGATTTCAAGCATTGAATTATCCGGGTGGTTTGAAAGAATGGTACAAGGCGGGATTGCCGGTCGAGGGGACCGACGCGACTGCCGAGCCCGTTGCGGCCTCTTGAAAAACACCAAGCCGGTTTGCCAAAGCTGCGCGTCACCCATTCGAAGCGACTATGAATATGGAACCGAAACGAACGGCCGTCTGACCGGTACTTATTGCCGGCGCTGTTACCGCTTGGGAAGCTTCACCGATCCCCAAATGACGGCGGCGGTCATGCACGAAGACCTGCGGCTTCGGATGGTCGAAATGAAATTTCCTAAATTTTTAGCCAAATTGATGGCCAATAAAATTTATACACTGGCCCGGTGGGAAACTTCGAAAAACTAAAGTGAAATTATTCCTTCCGCATGAGTCCTTGATAAATGGAATATATCGAATCCGCGATTTTCTGGTTGGTGTATCGCTTTAATATCTGCCCTTTTCCCAGTCTTCCTAATTTTGTCCTGAGCGTTTTGGAATTTGCCAAAGATTGCAAGTGTTGAGCCAACTCCTCCACATTTCCCTCTGGAAAAATTAAACCAGCCCTACCGATGACTTCCGGAATCGCGCCGGAGGAGGAACCAATCACCGGAACTTCGCCGGCCTGCGCCTCGATCAAAACCCTTCCGAACTGCTCTTTCCAACGCGAGGTCGTGAGGGAGGGCAGAACAAGTGTATCCATGCAATTGAGGTAATCGGGTACCAGGGTTTGATCCAGGGCGGAAACCCACCGGACCTGTTTTTCGATGCCCAATTCAGCGCTCCGGGTTTTCAGGCTTTCCAGCAAGGGGCCGCTACCTAAAATCAACAGGGTGTTCTGGGTTCCCTTTAGCTTGGAGAAGGATTCTAGAAGGGTTTGAATTCCCTTTTCAGGAACCAACCGGCCTACGTATCCGACGGTAAATGCGCCTAACGCGAGTTCTTTCTTGAGCTTGGCAACATTTTTCTTACGGAAGAGGGAAGGGTTCACACCGTACTGGGGAATGATGGAAATGCGCTCGGGCGTGACTCCGGCTTTCTGGAGCAACTGCCCCGCTTCAAGATCTCCAGCGATGGCATGGGCGGCCGTATCCAAAACATATTGACGGATCGCTTGGTGGGGAAAACCGAATCTTTCCAACAGGTTTTCCCAAGTAAAAAAAATCAGATGGGCTTTGGTCTGTTTCGCGGCTCGTGCGGCCTGCCAGGCCACAAGACTGTAGGGTTCCTCTTCAATATGAATAATGTCAGGATTTACCTGCTTGATCACGGTTGAAAACCCCGGATAAAAATGTCTTTTAAGCCGGCCTTCCAGCCAAATGGGCCGGGATAGTATTCGAAAACCCTCTATATTCGTTTCTTGATTTCGAGTTATGATTCGACGCCCTGCCTCAGGCCAGGCGGAAGGCAGGAGCAGCGTCAACTCCACGTTTTTGTTCTTGGCGAGGAGGGACAACTTTTCGCGATAAGTGGGAATCACGGAACTGTGGGAGATGAAGAGTATTTTCATACCGGAAGGATTATATAGGCTTTTTGCAATCCATTCTCTTTGGGCCGATATAATGTTTTCATCTTTCTAATATTTTTATTGAACTTTGGGCCAGATTTCGTTCACGAGGTTCGTTTTGAAGAAAATCGCCATAGATGTCCGAATGATGTGGTCCTCCGGCATCGGGTCCTATATCCGTTATTTGGTCCCGAAGGTGATCCAATCCATGCCGGAGGCCCAATTTTATCTTTTGGGACGCCGCCAGGAGATGGAACGATGGGCCGAATTCGCCTCGGGGCCAAGAATTGAGTGGATTGAGATAACGGCACCAATTCTCTCCATTGCCGAACAATTTGAACTTGCGAAAAAAATACCCAAAGATACGGACCTTTTTTGGTCCCCGAATTACAATTTCCCAATTTTTTGGCGGGGGAAACTGATGACCACCGTTCATGACGTTTTTCACCTCATCCTGTGGGACGGAATCGGAAGCTTGCTTAAGCGGTTTTATGCTTACGTGATGTTCAATCGGTTGGTAAATCGAGCCGATGCCCTTCTTTCGGTTTCTGAATTTACAAAGGGTGAGATCGTACGCCGAACAGGCGCTTCTCCGGAAAAAATAAGGGTGATTCATAATGGGGTGGATGACAGCTGGTTCGGTCTGAGAAAGAATAAAAATCCCCACCCACGGCCCTATATTCTTTTCGTCGGAAATATCAAACCCCACAAGAACCTGGCAAGGCTTTTGGAAGCCTTTTCAATCCTCAAGGATCGGATTCCCCATGATTTGGTTTTAGTGGGAAAAAAAGAGGGATTTATCACGGGAGATCGAAGGGTACTTAAAATGGCGGAAAGTATCGGAGATAGGGTCCGTTTCACAGGTTTCGTGGACGACGCCCTTTTAGGCCAATATTACGCATTAACTGATCTACTGGTTTTTCCATCCATATACGAGGGGTTTGGATTGCCGCCTCTGGAAGCCATGGCCTGCGGCAGGCCAGTGGCGGTTTCTAACGCCGCCTCCATACCGGAAGTTTGCGGCGACGCGGCGGTCTATTTCGATCCCTATTCCTCAAAGGATATAGCTGAAAAGATATCAAAGGTGCTGGAGGATGAACCCCTGCGAAATGGTTTCATTCAAAAAGGCTTGGAGCGCGCCCGTCTTTTCACCTGGGAGCGTTGTGTCTCGGAAACAGTTGAAGTTATACAAAGACTCTTAAATGGAGAATTTGTAAGCGGTTCATCCAATGCTGGAAAAGGGTTTGGAAAATGGTGGGAATCCGATTTTTTGAGAAAAGTTGCCGCTGTTTCCGCCAACCGGGGTTTTGTTATGGGAATGGGATTTCTCATTTCGATACTATTGGTTCGCGTGTTGGGGCCGGAAGGGAGGGGCCTTTACGTCAGCGCTTTGTCAGTGGCCTTGATCGGCGTTCAATTGGGGAACCTGGGCCTTCAAGTACCCCACACACTTTTGGTCACGACGAATAAAGGAAGCTTGGCGGGTCTCACGGCCAATAGCCTAGTGGCCGGCTTGTTAATCGGAGGAACGGGAGCGGGCTTGGCTTGGATTTTCTTTCTTTTCTTTCCTTCTTTTGCGCCCGTCCATGGATGGCTTTTGGGGATGAGTCTTCTCTGGATTCCTTTCGGCATTATTTATTATCTTTTTTATAACCTTCTCATCGGCATTCAGAATGTCCGTGGACACGTCAAAATAGATTCTACTGTCAAGGCAGTCCAGCTTTTGGTCGTTCTGCTTTTGGCGGTATTTCTCCCTTCCCCCGTTGAGATTTTTTTTGCTTGCGCTCTCATACTTCTTGTTTTGGGTTGTTGCTGGCAGTTTTTGGAGCTTCGAAAGCATTTTGAGGAGCTTCTTACGCCTTCGGCCGATCTTTACAAGAATAATTTTTACCAGGGTTTGAAGGTTTACCTGATGGGAATCTTCTCCTTGTTCCTCGTTCGGGTCGATGTTTTGATTGTGAAATATATTTTGGGTTCAGAACAAACGGGATATTACTCAATCGCGGCGAGTATGGCCGATGTGATACCGCTGATACCGGGCATGATCGGAGTTATCTTGTTTCCGAAATTGTCCTCATTGCGAAATACTGCGGAGCGGTGGAAATTGGCCCGCCGAACCATCTGGACCACGAGTCTTTTCCTTCTCCCCTGGATGACGCTAGCTTATTTTCTGGCGGGACCTGTCATTAAGTTGGTTTATGGAACCCGATTCCTGCCCGCGGTGGGGCCCTTTCAACTTTTGATTCCAGGGATTTATTTTTTGGCCATTCAGATGGTGGCGGTACAGTTTTTGAAAAGCGAAAAATTTCCATTGGGCGTTTTGTTTTGCTGGGGTGGTACTGTGGCACTCAATATTTTTATGAATTTCTGGCTGTTGCCACGATATGGCATTGAGGGGGCTTCTGTTATTTCATCAGCTTGTTACTTTTTGATTTTCCTTCTTACTCTTTTGGTCATCAGGAATCGGGTTCCTGATTTCGACAAAGAGGCGATCCAAACATCGTGAAATTGATAGAAAAGGTCGGTCTTAAAATCTATTGGACCCATTGGGGCGGCCTACCAGTGGGTTGATACTCCGACGATTTTTACCCCGTACTAAGACACAAGGGGGTGGGGCAGGGTGCCATTGAACGGGTTCATTCCAATTCAAGGGAATTTCGATGCGCTGGTCCGCAGGTGAATATTGGATGATAGCTGCCGTGCGGGGCCGATAACTCCCGTTTTTGGAACCGTGCCAAAGAGGGCCGTCAAAAATAAAAAATTCACCTTCCGCAAGGGGGACAGGAACCAATTTTGCGCGTTTTTCATATTGACGGCAGGCGTCCAGGGCCGATGAATCGTCCTTGATGTCCATATCCTGGGGCGATTTTCGGATGCGGTGCGAGCAGCTGATGACCTTGAGGGTGGATGCCAAGGTTATGTTTTTCAATCCTAAAAAAACCGACACGCCCCGCCAACGCCGGTGCTCAACATCGACGCGCCAACGATGGGACATTCCAGGACGGTAAAGATTCACTGAAAAACCCCACGCGATTATATCCTTCCCCAGTATAGAACCCACGCGGTTGACGATGGCGGGATGACGGGCGATGTCGTAAAACTCGGGTATGAAGGCATGCATGCTTTTTGACCAGGGTTTTTTCTGGAAGGCGCCTGGAAGAAACGTTCCTCCCGATTTTGGGTCCTTAAAATTCTGAACAAGCTTTTCGTGGATATGACAGACGGTTTTTACCCCCTTGGGTTGGAGCAGTGGAAACGGTCCAATCCAACCGTCTCTTTGAAATCGGGCCAAATCTTTCCTGCTTAAGGACGGAGCAGGGGTGGTTGCCTTTGGAGAATAGATTTCATTTTCCGTGGAGGACCTGGCTGCAAAAACCTCATTTGTGGCTCGATTTTTGATCTCTGGAACCAAATAATAGCGCAAACGCCTTGCGCCTCTTAGAGCCTTTGATCCCTTGGCGATGACGGATTGAATGGCGGGTTTAGCCACGCGGTTGATCCGTGTTATTGGGTGATCGGGGTTAGCGTTAAGTTTCTGGGCCCTAGGATTTACTTCTGGGTTCATGACCCTATTCTATCAACAAAAATTAGATAAGGATTGATGACCCTTATGAGATTTTGACGAAATGATCCTTGGTGATCCGGTAGTATTCGTTATGTTTTTTGTCCTTGTTTATTTAACGCTAGGTATAATCCGGTTTCTGAAATTTGCGGGTTAAATGGACTCCGAATTCGCAGAACTTATACGCTCAATGAGGAAACCAAACCGTGGCTAACCAGAAAATCCTGATGGCGAGTTACCACAATTGGAACTCTCCCATCCAGGTGGGAAGCCATCAATTGGCCCGTGAATTCGTGAAGATGGGTTTTGAGGTTGCCTTTATCTCAGATCCCCTTTCCCTATTGCATTTGTGGCCTGGCGCAAGTCACAGCCTGAAGGAAAGACTTGATCTTTATCTTTCGGGCGGCCGGCGAGACTTGGGCGGAAAGCTTTGGGCCTATACCCCCGCCGCGCCTCTTACCCCTTATAACAAACCTTTTCTCAAGGGCCGCTGGTTGGCTCGGAACTGGTGGAAATCATCCTTTCCCTTTGTGGTTGATCAAGCGATCAAAAACGGATTTGGGGGAGTGGACCTGCTTTATATCGAAAGCGTCTATCAGGGTTTTTGGCTTGAAAAGATCCGCCACTGCCGATCCGTTTATAGGCTGACGGATAATCCTGAGGGTTATTCAAAAACGGCCACGGATTCTGTCCGGAGCTTGATCCGGAATCTGTCTCTTTCGGTTTCAGCCCTGGCTTACACCGCTAAGGGCTTGGAACCCTTCGTTAAATCGCTCCAACCCAACCATTATTTTCACCTTCCTAACGGAGTTCAGTACAAACATTTCGCCGGGAATGCTGCGGAGCCCCCGACGGAGTATGGAAATATTCCAAGACCCAGGGTGGTTTACGCGGGAACCATGGAAGATTGGTTTGATTTTGGCTTAGTACAGGAATCCGCACTGAGGCACCCTTCCTATTCATTCGTCTTGATTGGCCCGGAAAAGCATGCCCGGACAAGGTTGGCCGACCTTAAGAACATCCATTTTTTAGGGCCTCGGAAATACGAAAACCTTCCGCCTTATTTGCGCCATGCTGATGTGGGGATTATTCCAAACAATGTTTGGGAACGGCCGGAACTGATCCATTACATGAACCCGCTGAAACTTTACCAATATCTGGCCTGCGGCTTACCGGTGGTGGCGTCCTCAACCCGGGAATTAAGGTCCTTAAAAAGCCCGACTCTATTGGCCCAGGACCGGCCCGCTTTTATCCGTCTGCTGGAAAAAGCGGTCAGCTTGCCGGGAAACTCACGGGTTGCCATGAAATATGCCCGAGGAAAAGACTGGGCTAAGGCGGCAAAAAAATTATTAGGTGTTTTGAAAATCTAAATATTCCATTTTAGTTAGTGTGTTCCACTTTTCTTGACCCAATTGGTTCCAAATTGGAAATTTAACCACCTCATCAGCAGGGAAGGTCGAACGGCCATGGTGGAAAGGGCCGCCAATTCCACCAAGGTCAAGTAACCCAGAAAGATAGGGGAACAGATCATTTCCAACCAGCTTAGCCCCGTGGCCCGTCCGAAAAGAAGGACTCGGCGGGATCGTTTCATTAAGAGAAGGGGACAATTGAAGAGTGCCGTTCGCCAAGTGGCCCATTTGCCAGAGGGCTTGACGGTGAGTACGGGTTGGAAAAGATCCCGTAGCGTTCTTTCCAAAAGGGTTTTGAGGTTTTGGGTCTGGTCCTCGTGGTAGGACTTGAGACCTCTTACTTGGAGAAATGGTTTGCCGATTTTCACTGCGTATTGGGTGATGAAATAATCCCCACCGGTCCTACCGGTATAGGGCCCAAAAGGACGGCGGGGAAAGGCGTTTTTGAGAAGGCAAACGTTGTTAGTAATAACCGAAAGACGGGTGTATCTTATTGGGCTTTTAAAATGAGGGCCAAAGCTCAAAACAGTGTTAACCCGACCAAAGAAAGTGTTTCCATCGTAAATGGTAAGCCCCCCCAAGCCGATGACATCCGGATTATTCTTAAATGTCTTCAGGGCCCTTTTCAGATAACCGGGTTCGACCCGGCAATCGCTATCCAGGTAAATAAGATAACGTCCGCGAGCGGCTATCGCCCCTTGGTTTTTCCAGCCGTAATACCCCAATTTGGGAAACCCTAAAAAACGGCAATTTTTATCCAGCTTTTCTTTCGGTTTGTCTTTCCCAACAAAGATTATCTCAAACTGGGAGTCGGGCAGGGTCCGGCGGGCCTCCGCCAAATACCGGCGGACTATATCCTTAAAAAAATCGGCCAGCCATCTTGTGGGTTCCTTTTTCAACGACGATGGAGACGAGGGATTTTGTAGGCATTCAAAAAAACCTCATGCTGAGATGGAGTGGGACCTTAATTCCTGCGGTGAAATTTTCGACTTTTCTCCTCCACCCGAATCCAACAGGAGACGGATGGAAAGGAAAAACAACAACCAATAATCCAATCGGGGAAAGGTCTGGCTGAAAAAAAGCTGAAAGCCGAAATGAACCAACCAGGCGGAAAGAACCAAACTTCTGATTGGGCCGGGCGGAGCCCCATTCCAGGCTAAACGCATATTAGCCAGGATGGCATATAAAAAAGCAGCCACCCCGAGAACACCGGATTCGAGCCCGATTTCGAACCAGGTGACGATTGAAAGTTGGCTTAATCCCTGATCGGCGGGGTTGATCTTGGTTACCCCATTCCCTAAAAGGGGATGCTCGGACCAGCGTTGAAGGCTTTCCTGCATGTTTTCCAAACGACCCTGTTCGCTCGAATTTTTTTTATGAAGTCGCATGTAGGAGTCGGCTCCCAAGGGACCGGAAACAAACGCTACATATTGACGTCCCATTGGAAAAAGACAAAAAGCTCCAACCATTAAAATGGAAATAAGGACAGTTCTGATTAAGGTGCGGCGCAGTACCGGACTTCCGGAATTCCAGCGGGAGAGAAAATAACTCGTAAAAAGAAACAGGACCGCTGACAGAATTCCTGTTCGGGAGCTGCATAGAAGAATGGAACTCAAGGCCAAGGCGGGGAGGATGCCTCTTAAGGCCGCTTTTTCGCTTAATGCGCGACTGAGGAGCAACGCGAGAGCGAAACTCAGGGCGGCCCCAACATAGGAAGGCTCGTAATAAAAGGCGTGGGGGCGGAAGGTCGAAAGCCCCTGGTAGGCGAATGAGGGTTGGGCGTAACCTAAAAAAAGAGAAAAGAATGACACAGTTGAAGGATTGGCTTCTCCTTGATCCGCTACCTGAGTGAAGGAAGGGAAAGCGTAAATCGCAAGAGCTTGAATCCAAAGAAGGGACGCGATGGCTAGAATTCCCCATTCAAAACCTCTGGCGAGTGATTCGTTTCGGCGTGGCTGCAGGCATACGAGGGCAGCCAAGCCGATATTAAATAATCCCCATCCCCATTTGATTCCGGTCAAGAGTGGGGTCGCCGAGCAAAGGGCAGCCAGGCCATAGATGAGGAAAAAGGGCACCCAATGCAAAAAAAACTTAACCTTGGTTTTTCCCGGATCGGAATTTTCCCGGATTTGATTTAACAATGAATAGTATGCGGGTATAGCTGCGATCAACAAAAGCAGCTGGCCCCATCGGAAATTAAACCCCGCAATGCGGGTGGCGAAAAACAAGTCCGCACTTCCAAGGAAAAACAGGAGGGCGAAAAAAGATGCCGCCAAAATATCCTGGATCTTATCCGGCTGGGGGGCTAGGGAAGTTGAACGAGTGAGGGCCATGAAAATCTGATATCTCCCTGGATGTCCTGGTTTTCGCGTGGTTCGGGATGGAACTCCGCACCGCCCAGGGTGGAAACCAAAGGGGGCAACAGGCCGGTCCTTTTCCAATTCGCGCGTAAAAAAATGCCCAAGTTGAAGCTATACTACCAAACGGTTAAGGGATCATCGCTAATTTTGCTGGGGGAATTGTGATTATCGGAATTGACGGAACATGCCTGTTGGGCGAGCGGACTGGCGCGGGTTGGTACCTGACCCACCTGATGGAGGCGCTTTCCCATGTCCTGGAAGAGGACAAGGCCTACCTCTGGCTCAATAACCCAACGCCGGAGGAAAGGACGAGGGTTCCGGAAAACCGTTTTGTCGCCCATAGCGTGACCCATTATCCCTGGGCCGCGTTGAAACTGACGTGGAATACCCTTGGTACTCCCACCATTGAAAACCTGATCGGCCGGCCCGCGGACATCTATTTTTACCCCAATTTTTTGTCCTTGCCCCAGAAGCAGGGTAAGAAAGTTTTGTTTGTCCACGATTTGACCCACCTCACCCATCCCCAATGGGTTTCCGAGGAAACGGGTAAGAACCTGAAGGCACATCTGGGAAAACAAGAGGAAACCGCTGACCTGATCCTTACCGCCTCGGATTACAACCGGCAGGAAATTCTGGCTCATTTTCCCCGACTGGCGGAGGGAAAGGTACGGGTGATCCCCCACGGAGTTCCTCCCCATTTCCAAAGACCCGCGACCCCTGACCGGGTGCGAGCCATCCGGGAAACTTATCGACTGGCCAAACCCTATTTTCTTTTCGTCGGAACCTTGGAACCCCGTAAAAACTTACTGCGTTTGATTCATGCTTTCCTTCTTTTCAAACAAAAGACTAGGACCGAGCATCAATTGATCTTGGCGGGGCCCAAGGGGTACGTGGGGGAGGATTTCATGGAATTCCTTTCTTCCCCACAGCTGGTGGACAAGGTGCGGTGGATCAATTACATCCCTGAGGCGGACCTGCCTGCCCTCTATACGGGAGCCGCGGCTTTTGTTTTTCCTTCCTTAAAGGAAGGTTTCGGCCTTCCGCTTTTGGAAGCCATGGGCTGCGGGGTACCCATCCTTTGCTCCAACACCGGCGCCATCCCTGAAGTTGTGGGAGACGCGGCCTGGATGATGGATCCCCAGAACGTCACCGATTGGTCCCGGGCCATGGAAAGGGCCGCCAGCGAGCCGGCCTTTACGGCCATCCTTGCCGAAAAGGGGAGGGCTAGAATTTCACTTTTTAAAATCGAAAACACCGCCCGGCAGACCTTGGCGGCCCTCAAGATGACCGCTCAGGCCCATGTCTAAAAAGAAGGGGAAGGACGCCCCGGGAGGCCTTTCGCACCGGCCTAAGCCGAGGAAAAAACCCGGATCTTCACCAATGATTCCCCCTGTCAAAACCGAACGAAAATCAGGTTTTGGGACCGGTCCTGGCCCTTCCCGAAGGGAACAGGGGAAAGGTTCTCTTTCCTTCCCTCCTGAGCTATTTTCACAGAAGAAGCCGGAACCGACTCCTCCGGTTCAAAAGAGGAAACTGACCTTCCCGGTTTCCCCTAGACCGCTTCCCGAACCCAAACTCGGTGAGCCCAAACGTCGTTTCGCGCTCGCACTGGCGGGAAGGCCCAAGGTCACGGCCGTGGTCGTGAACCACAACGGGGCAGATCTTCTTTGGAATTGCCTTTTCGCCCTTCGAACCCAAACCTATCCCCTCGACCAGATTATCGTTGTGGATAACGCCTCCACCGACGCCAGTCTTACCTTCCTTGAATCCAATTATCCCAAGGTGCGGATATTGGAATGCCAGGAAAATTTCGGGTACGCCCTCGGATGCAATCTGGGTTCCCGGATGGCCCTGGGGGACCTGGTGGTTTTTCTCCACAATGACACGGTGGCGACCCCCGAGTGGATTTCCCGGATGGTGGATACCTTCCGGGAATGGGGCCCGGAAATGGGAGCGGTAACATCCGAAGTCCACGCCCGAAAGGGGAAGGACGACCCGGAAAGGGAAAACGCCCTGAACCTGCTGGGCCTGCCCTTGCGGGCTTTTTTCATGGACCGGGACATAAGATTTTTCCCCGCTGGATGCGCCTTCATGGTGCCCCGATACCTTTTTCCGGAAGGGCCATTTGAGGGCGATTATTTCCTGGGCGGGGAGGACGCCCAACTCGGTTTCAGGATTCAGGACGGGAAAAGGCAGGTGGTAGCCGCCCGGGGAGCCAAGGTGTTCCACGGGGAGGGGGACAAACCCTTCCGCCTGCCCGGTTGGAGGAAGGAGTATTTCCTTTTTCGAAATCGTTATCTCACGCTTTTGACCTTTTATCACGGCGATACCCTTTTGAAATTAACGCCCCTTTTGGCGGTCGATTGCTTTTTCAATCTTTTGAGGGGACTTTTTCTATCCCCTGAAAAATTGGTGGGGACGGCTGCCGCCGCCGCCTGGATTTTTTTCCATCCTGGCTGGTTAAGAAGGAAAAGGATGGAAATCCAGGACAAGCGGGGAGAGGGGGACGGGGGTGTATTGGGGAAATTGAGCGGCAGGATCCTGGCCGGGGAAGGCGCTGCCGCCCGGTTCGCCAATTTTTTGTCCCTGGTGTACTGCCGTTTGGCTCGAATCCCTGTTTTAGAATCGGCTGATCTTCCCATGAACGGGAAATCGGTGAAAAACTTGGAAAACCAAGGGGAAGTTGGGTAAACTCGGTCCCTTGTTTGTTGGATCCCGTTCGGGAAGAGGGAATTGATCATGGTCTCCAAGAAAACCCCAGGTTTCATTGACGATCCTACCCGGTGTCAGGTTTGCACGACCATTTTGACCCTTTATCCCAAGAGTTTCGCCACTTGCCCCCATTGCCAGAAGGTGGTTTGCCGCAGGTGCTGGGGGGAAGCCTTTATCAAAAAACCTTATCCCGCGGATTCATGCGCCCACCAGATTGAGGAAACGAATATTGAAAGATCTCCCCTCGGCAATCCTCAGGGCCAAGTCAAATGGGATTGGTTCCGGTTGGGGATCGCGGCGGTCCTGATCCTCCTGGCCCTAGGAATCCTTTTTATCCTTTGGAACATCTTTTTATCCTGAGGCCCCCAAAGCCTTGAATCTTTCCCGCTGAGGAAACCCAGACTTGAAAATCGCCATCGTTCACGATTGGATGACTGGAATGCGGGGCGGGGAAAAAGTGCTTCTCGCCCTCCTCGAACTTTTCCCCCAGGCTGATCTTTTCACGCTGGTTTACCGACCCGACCAGATGGATCCGGTATTCCAAAAGCGCCGGGTGACCACTTCTTTTCTTCAGCGCCTTCCTTTCGGAAAAACCCGCTACCAATACTATCTCCCCCTCTTTTGGGAGTTGATGGGCGGTTTCGACCTTTCCTCCTATGACCTCATCGTTTCCTCCAGCTCCGCCTGCGCCAAATGGGTCCGTAACCCCAAGAAAACATTGCACGTTTGCTATTGCCACACTCCCATGCGCTATATCTGGGACCTTTTCGAGGATTACTTCGGGAAGGGGGCCCCAACCCCGGTACGTTGGGCGGCGAGGGCCTTTCGACCCTATCTCCAGCGATGCGACCTGAGGTCCAACGAGGGAGTGACGCATTTTTTGGCCAACTCCAACGAAGTGAAGGAAAGAATTGAGCGAATCTATGGCCGGAAATCCGAGGTGCTTCATCCTCCGGTGGAAGTGAACCGATTCAAACTACGAAAGGGCAAAGGAGAATATTTTTTAGCTCTTTCGGCCCTTGTCCCCTATAAGAAAATTGAATTGGCGGTTAGGGTTTGTTCGAGGAGGAAATGGCCCCTCTTGGTGGTGGGACGCGGCTCGGAAGAAAAGAAACTAAGGGCGCTGGCGGGGCCCACTGTTTCCTTCAAGGGATGGGCCGGTAATGATGAGCTCGCGGAAATCTATGCGGGCGCGAAGGCGCTCCTTTTCCCTGGAAAAGAAGATTTTGGCATCGTCCCGGTGGAAGCCATGGCCAGTGGGGTTCCTGTGGTGGCTTTCGGGGAGGGGGGAGTTCTGGATTCGGTACAGGACGGGGTCACAGGGGTGTTTTTCTTTCAGCAGACCGAGGCGGCGCTGGAGGAGGCGATCGATAAATTCGAAAAAAAGAAGTTTGACCCTCAAACCCTTCGGGACCGGGCGAACCAGTTTTCCAGTGCCAGGTTTCTTTTCAAGGCTCAAGTCTATTTCCGAAAGGTTTATGGCATCAAACCAATTGGGGAAGATTAGTTCGCAGTTGGCAGTCGGCAGTTCAGAGTCGACAGTCGGCAGTCCACAGTCGACAGCTTCAAAGGAACGTCAAATGGCATCCGATCATGAAAAGTTGGACGTTTGGAAAAAATCAATGAAACTGGTCACGGAGATCTACCAAATTAGTCAACGGTTCCCCAAAGAAGAAATTTATGGTTTAACCAGCCAAATGAGAAGATCGGCCGTTTCCATTCCCAGCAATATTGCCGAAGGTAAGGGGCGCCACACGAATCCGGAATTTTGCCAATTTCTAATCCACGCGCGGGGATCTTTATTGGAACTGGAAACACAATTACAAATTGCTTGTAATCTGGGTTATCTGGAAAGCCAAAAGAGGGATGATTTAAAAGTTAAAACTGTGGAAATTGGTAAAATGCTCAACGGATTGATTAAAGCTATCGGTCGCTGAGGTTTGGGTGGCACTGTCGACCGCCGACTGTCGACTGTCAACTTTTTTGTGAGGTGTTATGAAATTTCCACTTAAATCCCTTTTCGCTTCCATCAGCTTCGTGCTGGACGGATTGCTGGTGGCTGGTTGTTTCGTTCTGGCCGATTGGATCCGGTTCAAGTCTGGCTGGTTGAGGGTGGACGCGGTCACCTCCTATCCCCATTACCGGACCTTCATGGCCGCCGTGGTGGCGGTTTACTGGCTGGTCTTCAAGTACCTTGGCCTTTACCGGAGTCGCCGGGGAATATCCGGGGTGGACGAATTAACGAAGGTCGTCATGGGATCCTTCTTGGCCACTCTCTTGATCGCGGCGGGAACTTTCATCATCCATTTTTTAACCTTTTCCCGGCTGGTGGTGGCCATAACCGCCGGCCTTGTCACCGCGAGTGTTTGGCTGGAAAGGACCCTGCTTAGAAGAGCCCAGATCATCCTACGCCGCAGGGGAGTAGGCATCACCCGCGTACTGGTTGCGGGCACAGGTGAAACGGCAAGGGTTTTTCTCCAACGACTTCGCCATAACCCCGGGCTGGGATACCGGGTTGTCGGCGTGGTTTCGGAAGGAGGAAAGACCGGAGGCGAAGTGGAAGGTTTCCGGGTCGTGGGAAATCTGGCCCAATTTGACAAGGTACTAGCCCAAGAAAAACCGGATGAGGTTATTTTTGCCCTTCCTTCATCCTCCCACGGTGAATTGCTTCCGCTCCTGGTGACGCTTCAAGATACCCCGGTGAAATACAAGATCATTTCGGACCTCTTCGGGCTCATTACCAACCCGCTGGAGAGCGATGTGCTGTTGGATATGCCGGTTTTCGAGATGAAAGAAGCCCCTTTGAACGCATGGCATAACCGGGTGATCAAACGGATGTTTGATTTCGTTTTTTCACTCATCGGCATAATTCTTTTAAGCCCTGTTTGGATTTTCCTTGCGATTGGAATCAAACTTTCTTCCCCGGGGCCCATCCTTTTTCACCAAAAAAGAGTGGGCCGCGACGGAAGGGTTTTTCACATGCGAAAATTCCGCACGATGAAAGTTGGGACTGAAACCGTTGCGTTCACTGCCCAGAATGACCCGCGCGTGACGCCCCTTGGCAAAATCCTCCGTAAGACAAGCCTGGATGAATTGCCTCAATTGCTGAATGTGGTGACGGGACGAATGAGTTTGGTAGGTCCGCGTCCAGAGGTGCCGGGCCTGGTCGAAAAATTCCAGAAGGAAATTCCAAGGTATTTTGAGCGCCATCAGGTGAAGTCAGGCATAACGGGATGGGCCCAGGTAAACGGATTTCGTGGAAACACCTCGCTTGCCGAACGAGTGAAATACGACATCTATTACATTGAGAACTGGAGCCTTTTGCTGGATATCAAAATCATTCTCCGTACCATTCTTGATATCCTCGAACATGAACATGCTTACTAGGGCAGTTGACAGTTCGCGGTCGACAGTCCGCAGCAAGGTCGGTTCGAGTCCAATGCGGAGAGGAATTTAGATGAAAATCCTTGTAACTGGCGGGGCTGGTTTCATCCCGCATTTTCATACCCAGTTTTATGAATGCGGGATCGAAACATCGCTAATCCACAGGATTCTTTTTCCGGTTCTTGAGGTTTATCCATGAAGATTCTTGTCACAGGCGGGGCCGGTTTCATAGGGAGCCATGTGGTAGACGCCTACCTGGGTGCGGGTCACGAAGTGGTGGTGATCGATAACCTGTCCACGGGGAAGAGGGAAAACCTGAATCCCAAAGCCAAGTTTTATGAGAAGGATATCCTCGACGATTCGATTCAACAATTGTTGCAAGATGAAAAAATCGAGGTGGTCAACCACCACGCGGCCCAGATCAAGGTCAAAGCTTCCCTGGAGGATCCCTATTTCGACGTGAAGGTGAATGTCCTGGGTTCGGTTCTTCTTCTGGATCTATGCCGCAGGGCGGGGGTGAGAAAGTTCATCTACGCCTCTTCCGGGGGCGCCCAGTATGGAGAAGCGGAGGCGGGGCCATTTCCCGAGACCCATCCGGCCCGGCCCTTTTCGGTCTACGGCGCCAGCAAGTATTCAGTCGAACTCTACGCGGACGTGTTTTCCCAGGCTTTCGGGCTCGAAAGAGTTGTATTGCGCTATGCCAATGTTTACGGTCCCCGGCAGGACGCCCTGGGGGAAGGGGGCGTGGTCGCCATCTTTACCCATGGGATGCTTCATGGGAGTGAGTTCCAGATCTTTGGGGATGGTTACAACCTTCGTGATTACGTATATGTAAAAGACGTGGCCAAGGCCAATTTGCTGGCCCTGGAATATCCCCAAAACGGCACCTTTAACATAGGGACAGGAATCGGAACAAGCACCAATGACCTGTTCCGGGTCCTAGCGCAAGCCACGGGCTACAAGCGGTCCGATCGCCATACGGTGGCGAGGCTGGGCGACCTGAATAAAAGCCTGTTAAATCCCAACCTGGCAAAAAACCAATTAAAATGGGAACCGGCTTATGACTTGGCGGCCGGGTTGAAAGAAACGGTCGAATACTACAAAAAAATCCGATGAGGTTTAATTTGGTCTCCAAACTGTCGACTGCCGACTGCCGACTGCGGACTGATGTTCCATGAAAGCCATCATCCTCGTGGGAGGGCAGGGGACCCGCATGCGGCCCCTGACGGACCGGCTTCCCAAAAATATCGCGCCCCTCTGCGGCACTCCCTTCCTGACCTACCAATTCGAATTCTTGAAATCCGCCGGCGTCAAAGAAATTGTTCTTTCGCTGGGATACCGTCCCGACGATATCCGGAAGATTTACGGCAACGGCCGAAAATTCGGCGTGAAAATCTATTACGTCACGGAAGACGCCCCCTTGGGAACGGCGGGAGCCATCAAAAACGCCGAACGGTTCGTCAAGGGTTCCCCGGTCGTAGTCATGAACGGAGACATCCTGACCGATATTCCCCTGAAAAAAATGGTAGCGGCTCATTATGCGGCGGGCAACCTGGCGACCTTGGGATTGGTCCGCGTGGAAGATCCCAGTCCCTACGGTCTGGTCATCTTGAATTCCCAGGGGAAGATCCAGAAATTTCTCGAAAAACCCAAACCCGATGAAACGGTCGTGGATACCATCAACGCCGGGGTTTATATCTTCGAGCCAGGGGTCATGGATTTTATCCCTTCGGGAGTCAATCATTCGGCCGAGCGGGGCCTTTTCCCCGCCCTGTTGGAAGCGGGTGTGCCATTTGGCGGTTATGTTTGGAAGGGATACTGGCAGGACATCGGGACGCCCCGCAAATATCTCACCACCCAATGGGATGTTCTGAATGGAGCTTTTCCGATCCACTCCCGGGTAAAGCGGGGCGCGAACCATGTTTATCGGGGGAAGAAGGTTTGGATCGGGCGAGACGCGGTGATCCAAGGACCGGTGTTGCTGGAGGAAGGCTGCTTTATCGGGGATGGGGCCAAGATTTTGCCTTATTCGGTGATCGGAAAAAGATGCGTCATCGGGCCGGGGGCTACGATCTCCAAAAGCCTCTTATGGGAAAACGTCAAGGTAGGGAAGGATGCGCATTTAGAAGATACGGTATTTGGACGCAAATGTATCATCGCGGACGGAGCCCGCCCTCCCGTCGGAAGTGTTTGGGGCGATGAAAGCCAGATATCATAAAATTGGCCCTTATTAACCTATTCATTTGTCTGAGGATTTGATTGAACCTCCAGCCTTTCCCCTCGAAATCCAAAAAGTTTTTTTATATCCTCGCTTGCGCCCTTCCCCTTCTTTGGGGGTTCTGGTCTTTCCACCGGTTCGAGTTCCTATCCGGGTTTAAATTCATGCCGGGCGACATCGGCGATACCCGCTTCGTGATGTACATCCTGGAAAATTATTATCAATCCCTCCTGGGTCATGCCCAGGTCACCTCTCCCGCAATGTTTTATCCTGTCCAAGGCCTCTTGGGATATACCGACGCCAATGCGGCTGCGGTCCCGGTCTTTTCCTTTTTCCGCCTGGTGGGCTTTGACATGTACGACGCCTTCCAAACCAGCGGCATGGTCTGCGATTTAATGGCGTGGTTGTTTTGTTTTCTGCTTTTCAAAAAGGGTTTGGGATTAGACGCTTTCCCTGCCTCGGTGGGATCGGCCTTTTATTGTTTCAACAACATCCGTTACAACCAAATTAATCATTTCGACTTGCAGATGCAGTTCCTCTTGCCCTTGATCATTCTGGGGTATGCCTGGTTGTACCGAAATTACGACCGGCCGGGAAAGCAGGAGGCCTTTTTGATCTTGTCCGCATCGGCGATGCTCCTGGGTCTGGAATTCACGACTTCCTTTTATCTGGGCTGGTTCTTTTGCTTCTGGTTCTTGATCTTCTTTTTGATCCTGCTTGCCTTCCGGGTTCCGCGAGAGGCCCTGGGACAGGCATTTAATAGCTATCAATGGGTTTTCCTGGGGGCCGCGTTCGTTTTTCTGCTGAGCCTGCTTCCCGCAGTCGAGTTGTATTTGCCTGTTTTGTATTTAAAAGGTCCCCGGGCTTTCAACATAGCCGCTGAGGCTGCGCCTATTTCTAAGGCTCTTTTTTGGATGGGAGCCCAGAACTGGGCCTGGGGATGGCTCTCCAAGTTTCCACGCTTATCTTGTATCCCTTTCGAATGGGAAAACCGGCTTGGCCTGGGATTGGTCTTCACTTTATTTTGGGCCGCGACAGGTTTGTCCCTTATCGCGAGGACCCGCAGGTTGAAATCTTCCAGGAGCGGGTCCATTGGTTTTTCCTTCCTGCCCAAAGGTTTGGAAACTTTGGAAACGCCAGTTTTTTTGAGCGTTCTGATTTCGATGGCTTTTGTGGTGAGAATTCTTCATCACAATTACCTATGGGAATTGGTTTATCATTTGATCCCGGGCGCCCAGGCCATGAAATGCATTTCCCGTTTCTTCCTGATTCTGGCCTTGCCGGCCTCTTTCATCCTGGCCATGGAAACGCAAAGGCTGGTCGGGTGGACCTTAGGAATGGTTCCGGGAAGGAAAAAATATTTTTTTGGAGCCCTTTTGGCAGTGCTTTTAAGCCTGGTGGGGTTCGAACAAATGGGGGGGCTCCCTTTTCCGGGTTTTTCCAAGGAACAGGACCGGGAAAAGATTACCGCCTTAGCCAGGGAGGTTCCCAAGAACGCTCAATATTTCTATGTGGTTTTGAGCAGCAAACTCGTCAATCAATCTAATCGAGAAAATTATCAAATTGATGCCATGTTGGTTTCGATCATGAGTGGAATTCCAACTCTGAATGGATACGATTCCGATTCTCCGCCGGGTTGGAATCTCTGGTTTAGCAAAAAATACGAGAGGCGGGTCAAGGCATGGATACTCTATAACCATCTGGATCCATCCGGCTATAGGCTTGTCATAAACGACGAATATTGAAGAGAGCAACCCTTGCCTAACATTTGATTCGCATCCGAGGGCTGGCGTGCGAAAAACGGGGAAGGCGCAAAGCCCTAAAACCCGTTTAAAGCCGAGGTTTTGCACGTTGACGGGTTTCTGCCCCTCCCTTAAAATCGTTCACCTGAACGTTTGCGTGGTTTCTCAAGTTTATTAGGAGCCGGAATGCTTCTTCGACCAAACTCCCCCTTGCCGCTTTTTTCCCTTCTGTTTTCAGCTGTTGTTTTTCCACTCTTTGCCTGGGGAGACGAGCCTGACAGCCAATATTACCTCGATAAGGCCAACGTCTATTCGAAAGAGGGCAAGGTCAACGATGCCTTGAAATACCTGAAAGAGGCGGTGGAACGTAATCCGTACAACGTGGAAGCCCGAAATAACCTGGGAAAGATTTACGCTCAGAGAAACCTTGATGATCAGGCCATGGAGCAGTTTGACAAGGCCCTGGCCATCCAGCCCAATTATGTACAAGCGCTTTCCAACAAATCTTTCGTTTACTTGCAGCGCCATGCCTATGCCCTCTGTGTCCAATATGCCCAAAAGGCTCTTGTCTTGGACCCCAGCCTGGGTTCGGCCCATTACAACCTGGGGGTCGCTTATTTCGCCCTTCAGCGTTATCCCGAAGCCCTGGTGGAGATCAAAAAAGCGATAAAGGCCTTTCCTGAAAATTCGGAAGTCTATGAGCGCTTGGGCGATGTCTATGAGGCCCAGTCCAGAAACGAGGAAGCCCTAGCCTACTATCGGCAATCCTTGGAAGTGAATCCTCTGAACACTTCGGCCCGCTCCAAGCTGGGGGATGTGTATTCCCAAGAGGGACATGAAAAACAAGCCGTGGAACAATACCAGGCCGCGACCGACTTGAATCCCGCCAATATTCCGGCCCATTACCAGCTGGCCCAGCATTACGAGGACAACCGGGATTGGATCCACGCCCGTCATGAGTACCTGATGATCATCGCTTACGATGACCGCCAGGCCGTGGCTCACCGGCAGATCGCCAAGATTTTCGAGCGCAACGACGAAATGGGCCAAGCTCTTTATCATTGGGAGAAATACGCCGCCCTTAACCCGGCGGATACCAGCGTGAAACAGCACATTGATGATATCCGCAAGCCCCTCTTGACCAAAAAACAGGCCGAGCAAATGGCGGCCTTCCAAAGCCAATTGCAGGAAAAGCAGGCTATACCCACCCCAACCCCTGTCCCAGACAAAAACAATCTTTGGACCGGGCCCAAACCCGTGGACAACGCCGCTCCAGCTACCGAGTCTCCCGCCGCCCTTCCCGTCATTGGATCGGACCAGAGCCAGGCCGCGGCGCAGGGGAACCAGCCCGGATCCGCTCCCCTCGTGCAGGTTTACGACACTCCCACCCCTTCCGTGCAATTGGTGCCGGTTGACATCGTTCAACCCACCCCGTCGGATATTGGCACCCTTCCCAAGTAACGTCTAACCACGGGAAGCGATTTCCCCAGGATAGATGAGCTGAATATCCTGTGGTCGCTTCACTCATCTCTTTAAAACCCATCAAGGGAGCCCGGTTTACAAAATGCGGTACGCCATTCTTCTGCCGGTATACAACGAAGCCCCAACTTTGGAACGGGTCGTGAGGAAATTATCCGAGTTTGAGGGCGGGGACGTGGTCGTGCTGGATGACGGCTCCACGGACGCCACCCCTTCCATCCTGGAACGCCTCAAGGTGACCGCGATCCTACGCCATCCCGAGAACCTGGGCTACGGGCAAACCCTGATGGACGGCTTCCGTTTCGCCATCGACCAGGGGTATGAATCCTGCGTGACTTTGGACGCCGACGAACAGCATGAGCCCTCCTTTATCCCCCGAATATTGGAAGAATTGGGCGGCTTTGACATCGTTTCGGGAAGCCGGTACTTGAACCCCCTCCTCGCATCGGACCATCCCCCTCCTGAACGGCTGGAGGTCAACACGATAATCACGGCCAAATTGAAAGAGCTGACGGGTTATAATCTGACGGACAGTTTTTGCGGGTTCAAAGGCTATCGGGTGGACGGTTTGAAAAAGCTGCGGCTGAACGAAACCAACTACGGTTTTCCGATCCAGCTCTGGCTTCAGGCCGCCAAGGCGGGGTTAAGGGTCATTGAGTGCGCCGTGCCCTTGATTTACAAAGACCACACCCGCAATTTCAACAACCGGTTCGCCACCCGGGATGAAAGATTGAACCATTATTTGGAAGTCATGGACCGGGAAGCCAAGCTGTTAGGCTTGCCCTTGTCCCGGACCAAGACTTGAGAAAAAGAGGCCGCCATGGATGAATTCAAGGACAAGATCCCGAAACGCCATGGGGGTCTTTTTTTCAATCCGCCCCTTTCCAATTGGAAGGAAGAGGCACTTCGCAACCGAGAAAAGGCCGTGAAGGCCATCGTCTGGGGCCAAAACGCGGTGAAGGTTCGCGCTGCCCTGAAATTACCCGGGGATCAGCCTATTGTCATGACCGGGCACCAGCCGGTTTTTTTCCATCCGGGACTGTGGACCAAATGCCTGGCTGCTTCTTACCTGGCCGAGTCGATTCAGGGAACGGCCTGCCATCAGCTGACCGATACGGCCCTGCCCGCCGAATACCTGCATTATCTTCCCGAGGTGGAGGACAACGGCAAAGCCCGTATGAGGACTCTCCAATTCTTTAAAAACAAGGAATTCATCGACCAAGAAAAGACTACCCCCTATGCCATGATGCCCGCGCCTGACCATGCGGCGGTCAAGTACATCTTTTCCGAGGCCCAGACATATTGTCCCCTGGCGGTCAAGACGGCCATGCAGGGGATCGAGGAACGGTTCATGGGTGATCTCCTCAAGAACGCCACCTGGAACGAATTCCATCTTTCCACCCTCAAGTATCTGGACGCTTTGAGCGAAACCAAGCGGCTTTACCTGGAAGCTCACCGCCTTTGGTCCTCCGACCCCTATTACGAATTCCTGGCCTATTGGATGAGCCACCTGCCGGAATTGTCGGAGGCTTACAACAAGGCCCTGAACGATTACCGGGCCAAGTACGGCATCAAGCATGACCTGACCCCCCTGCCCAACCTGAAATTTGAGAATTGGTGGTTCGAGATCCCCTTCTGGGGTGTGACCAAATACAACCAGCGCCAGTCCCTCTGGGCCAAGAACGACGGCAAGCATCTGGTTCTTAAGGTCAAGGGCGGTGAGGGCACCTTCCAGGTCAATTACGACAACCTGAGGGGTGAACTGGGGACCCTGCCCATCAAAATATGGCCCAAGGCCCTGCCCCAGACCTTTTTCAGCCGGATGTACCTTTGCGATTTCTTCATCCATGGGATCGGGGGAAGCGCCTACGAGGAAGTGAACGACCTGTTCATTGAAAGGGTGTTGGGCGTGATGCCCCCTTCCTTTGGAACCGCCACGGCCACTTGGCTCGTGGATCCGAAGGAAAGCGAGGCGATGGACAAAATCCTTTCCTTCGAAGAGAAGGTTTTGACCTGGGAACGGAACCTGGAGAAGAATCCCGAATATCTCTTCACCCGGGCCGCGGCCTGGAAAACCGAACTGCCCCCCTTCATGCAGGCCGCCTTTCAAAGCTGCCTGAATAATCCCCCGCTGGCGGCGAAAGCCGCTGAAAAAGGGAAGTGGCTGGCGGCGCTCCAGAATCCCGCCCAAAGGGCCGTGGCTTCCGCGAAAATCAAGGAGATCAATCCCGCGATTTACGAGGGCTTGACCGAGGCCTTGAAGGCCATTGAAATGGCCAAGATGGAAATGGATCAGCTAAAGCAGGTAAGGGATGTGCTGGCTTTCAGGGAATATCCCTATTTCTGCTTCACCCCCGAGGCCATCCAGGAACTTAAAAGCCTGATCCGGTCCATGATCCCCTCGATCTGATCCCCACCCCCATGGAACAACCCCTGCTCGAAATTGAAATCCTTCCAGGTAATGAAGACCTGGGACTACCGGCTTACGCCACCGAAGGATCGGCGGGATTGGATTTGAAGGCGGCCCTGCCGGAGCCGCTGGTCCTGGCGCCGGGCGAGAGGGGCGTGGTCCCCACGGGTTTGAGGATGGCGATTCCGAAGGGCTTTGAGGGTTGTGTCCGTCCTCGCAGCGGGCTGGCCATGAAACAGGGTTTGACGCTGACCAACTCACCCGGAACCATCGACTCGGATTACCGGGGTGAAGTGAAGATCCTTATCATCAATTTAGGCCAGGAACCCGTAAGCCTCAAAAGGGGCGACCGGGTGGCTCAGCTGCTGATTTCACCCGTGGCCCAGGCGCAGATCCGGCAGGTACGAAGCCTCGATGAGACGGTTCGGGGCGGAGGCGGTTTTGGCCACACGGGCGCGTGAATCGATTTCACCTTCAAACGCGTTCATTTGCTTTGTCGAAACTGTTTTTGAAACGGAATCCATTCCCAAATAAGACCCTCCTCGATACAATCCTTCCTCATCCTTAAGCCAAAAAGGTCCCGACTCAATGCCATTTGATCCCTCATTTCGCCCGGTGGGTTTTAATTTTGGGGGGTGGATTTCCCAAGCGCCCCTGACAGATGCCCATACGCTGGAATTTATAAAAGAAGAAGATTTCAAGACCATCGCCCGTTGGGGTTTCAATTCCGTCCGGCTTCCCCTGGACGCGCCCTGGCTTTACCAAGAGGGCGGCCTGGGCCCCCGGCAAAAGTCGAGATGGGATCTTTTAAAAACCTACCTGGGCTGGGCCAGGGATGCCGGGCTGTTGACCATCCTGGACCTGCACCAGGTTCCCTGGCATTCCTTCGCCAAACCCGAACTAGAGAATTTGTGGCGCAATGAAAAGGATTTGAACTCCTTTTGCCGACTCTGGGAGGGGCTGGCGGGTGACTTGAGGGAATTTGGGGACGGGCTTTGGCTGGAAATTTTGAATGAACCCACCGCACGGGAATCCAAGGATTGGAACAGGGTGGCCCTTCGGGTGCTGGAAGCCATCCGGAAAGCCGATCCCCACCGGGTCGTGGTGATCGAATCCACCTTTTGGGGAGCCATCGACCGGCTTCCGGATCTTTGCGCTGGAATCCAGGATGACCGCGTGGTTTACAGCTTTCATTTTTATTCCCCCATGTTCGTCACCCATCAATCCGCTCCCTGGTGGAAGGATGGGTCGGCCTATACCGAAAGGGTTGAATATCCCGGCAGCCTTCCCAAGGCGAATGAATACTTAGCCCGGGAAATTCCCCAGGCCACGCGAATTTTTCTGGAACGGGAGGGGAACACCCATTGGGACCGGGAATCCCTCATGGATTGGTTTAAACCCCTTTTGCCATTGTTAAAGAAGGGGTTGCCCCTCTATTGCGGTGAATTCGGGGTCTATGAGAAGGCACCCCGTTCCACCCGGGTTGAATGGACGAGGGACGTGGTTGGCATATTCAAGGAACTTGGAATAGGCTGGTCCTATTGGAATTACAAATGGCTGGATTTTGGCGTATGGCCCAAGACGCCGGAGGGCCAGACGGCTCCCCTTGACGCGCAAATGCTTGAAATACTTCAAAAGGGAATCTAGATGAAAAAAACAATCTTGTTTCTCACGATGGCCCTGGTTCTTTCGGGTTGCGCCACCGCGCCCGTGATTCAAACCAATCCTTCAACCACAGCCGGTCTGGCCTCTCCTACCCCTACGTTAACGCCTGTCTCATCCATCCCTTCTGCTCCTGGCCAGATGGATCTGCATCCCGTGGTTACCGATGCGGACTTTCAGGCCGCCCAATCACGCATCGGAACCTCCGAACCCAACCAACAAAACATTCAGGAATACCTGACCCTGGCCCAGTATCAGTTCAACCAGAATGACCTGGATTCTTCCCTCAAAACCTACAAAAAGCTGTTATCCGCCCAAAACGGACTGCCCCAGATGGACAAGGCGCAATACATGCTAGGCCAAGTTTATTACGCCCAAAAATCTTTCTTACCTTCCCTGTCGGCTTTTCAGAATGTTCTTCAATTTCCAAAATCTTCTTTCGCCTCCTCCTCCAGGCAAATGATGGAATTTATCCTGACCTACTGCCTGTCCCTGGAAGACTTGAAAAGTTATGTCGTGAATTACCCCAATTCCCCCGAAAAATGCACCGCGCTTTTCCAATTGGGCAATAAGGAAGCCCAGGGGGGCTCAAGCGAGGAAGCGCTGGACCACCTGGGACAATTCGTGAACCAATGCCCCCAGCATCCCTCCATCGCTTCCGCCCAGCTTTTGATGCAGGCCCTGAAAAGCCAGCAGGTGGGCAAGACCTGGAACATCGGGGTTTTGGCCCCGCGCACCGGTGACCGGAAGGAATTCGGGGATTCGGTCGTCAACGGGATCAACCTGGCTGTACAGGCCGTCAACCTCACGGGCGGGGCCCAACGGCATACGCATGTGGAAGTCCGGGACACGGCGGGAGACCCCATCCAGGCCGTCAAGGTTTTCGAGGACCTGTCGAAAGACAACAGCTTGGACGCCGTCATTGGTCCCGTGCTTCCTTCCGAAATTCAGGGAGTCGCGGCTTTGGCCAACCAGCAGAAGATTGTCCTGATCTCGCCCACCAACAGCCGGGACGGCCTATCCGCCCTCGGCCCCTATGTGTTTTCCAACAGCATGACCAACGAGATGCAGGGAAGGGCCATCGCTCGATATGCGGTCGAAAAACTGGGGATCAAGACATTTGGGATCCTGGCTCCCGAGGATACCTACGGCCAGACACTCTCCCAGTCCTTTACCCAAACGGTCGAGGCCCTTGGCGCCACCGTATCCGCCTCGGCCACCTACCCGGCCGGTTCCACGGACTTCAAGAAGCAGATCCTCGCGTTGGGGGGGCTGGACCCGGACGCCTCCAAAGAAAATGACCGGGAAAACGCCCGCCGACTGGACCAGTTGAATTACAATCTCAAGAAAGAGATTGGAAAGATCCTTTTGAAAGTTCGGGACCTCTCGTCCTCGGCCGTTCCCCCGGCCGTGGCCGCCATGACGCCTACCCCCTTGGCCACGCCGGTTGCCCTGGTTCCGCTGGTCGAAGGTCTTACCAACACCACCTGTCCCTCGGTCGCCGCTACGATCAACGCCGGCCTCAAGGCGGCCTTCACCGAACAGACCGATTTTGAATTGAGGACCAGCGACCTGGTCCAACAGGCCCTGACAAGCCTGCCGCCCGATTACAAGGGCAACACCCGGGCGGGGGACGCGACCGTGTGGGGCCCGATCGCCCAGGATGTCCAGGCCAAGGTGCTTATCACAGGCCGGATCGTGGAAACCGATCCCCCCGACGATTCTGACCCGGCCGACAACACCTGGAACTTTTCCATCAACCTGGAAGCCTATCTATTGCCCGAAGGCAAAACCGAGTACATCAAGATTTACCAGAGCCGCCTGCTTTACGGCATTTACAAACCCACTGCGGGACTGGGCGGGGTCAAGTACCAGGCGCTATACCTACCGGCCCACTCGGCGGAAGTTCCCCTTCTTTCGGCGCAGATCCATTTTTATGATCTCGCCCCGGTTCTTCTGGGCGGCCACCTCTGGGCAAATCCCTCTGTCCTGCAGGACGCGGCCAAGGACGCGGAAGGAGCCTATTTCGTGACAGGCTTTTATTCCGACAGCCAGGAAGCCATCGCCCATAAGTTTACCGACGACTATATGAAGGCTTACGCCAAGAAACCCGACCTCCTGGCGGCCCAGTCCTATGACGCGGCCAGGTTGTTGCTCCAGGCCATGAATGTTTCAACCGACCGGGACAGCCTGAGGGCCCAATTAAGTCAGATCAATAACTTCGTCGGGGCCAGCGGGCTGACGAACTTCAACGGCAAGGGCGAGGCTGAAAAAAATGTCCCGATCCTCCAGATCAAGGGAGGGAAATACCAGCAAGTACAATAGGATAGCTATTCGTTATTGGCTTTTGGCTATTAGCTCATGGGTTCAAAGTACCCTCTCCCCTTGAGGGAGAGGGATAGGGTGAGGGGTGTACCTCATCCCAATTTTCAATAAAAAGCTACAGGGGTTTATAAGTGAGCGATAACACCAAATTCGGCCCACCCAAGGGCATGAGGGATTGGCTTCCCAAGGAAGTCCAGCTTCGTCAGAAGCTAATCCGCCTCATCGAATCCCACTACCAACTATATGGTTTTCAGCCCATCGACACCCCAGTCATGGAAAATATCGAGGTCTTGCAAGGCAAGGGCGGGGGCGAGAACGAGAAGCTAATGTTTAAAATATTGAAAAGAGGGGAAGAACTCGAAAGAAGTTTTGATGGATACATCGCAAACTCAAAGACAGAAGCCGAATTTCACCAAGCTAATATTGCCAAGAGCAGAGCGATGAGTGAATTGCTACCAGATATGGGTCTCCGCTTCGACATGACCGTTCCCCTTGCCCGCTATTACGCCAACCACTCCAACGACTTACCCAGACCCTTTCGCTGTTCCCACATCGGCCCTGTCTGGCGCGCCGACCGGCCTCAGAAAGGCCGCTTCCGTGAATTCTACCAATGCGATATCGACATCGTAGGCGGGGCTTCCGATTCCTATGAGGTTGAATTGCTCCTGGCCACCGACCGTGTGTTGAAGGCGCTGAACATCGGCAAGTTCAAGATACGTATCAGCGACAAGGGGCTTTTAACCCTGGTCCTTCGGCGCATAGGCACCCCGACTGAAAAGGTCGCTTCCGTCGCGGTTTGCATCGACAAGATGGACAAGATGAGCTTCGAGGATGTCAAAAAAGAGATCGCGGATTTAGGGCTTGAGTCCGACAACGTCGAGAAGATTGTCCTGTTCCTCAATAGTGCCAAGAACGGATTCCTTGATTTAACCCTCTTTAAAGAAAATAAGATCACCGAGCTGGGTCAAAAGATTGAATCCATCCAAAACCGAGTAAAGGCAATCAATTCTGAGGCGAATGTGGTTTTTGATCCACTCCTGGTTCGTGGCTTCGACTATTACACGGGTCCGGTATTCGAGATCAACGTAGAGGACAAGAACTTCACCTCTTCCATTGGCGGAGGAGGACGGTACGACGGCCTGATCGAGAAGTTGGGGGGGCCAAAAGACACCCCTGCGGTCGGCCTTTCACTGGGGTTTGAACGCATCTTGGCCATCCTCCTGGATAAAGACACAAACGCATCCGGTAACGTGATTTATTCGAGGGTCTTCATCGCCAATAACGGCCAACCCGAAAAAGACATTCTGGCTTTGGCTGAGAAATTACGCTCGGCGGGTATTCAGGTCGAAACGGCTTTGGAACAAAAGAAAATCGGCCAGCAGTTGGAAGGCGCCCAGAAGAATGGGTTGGAATATGCCATCACGGCTTTCGAACCTGGCGCCGAGAAGTTCAAAGTCCGCCAGCTTTCCACTCGTCTTGATCAGGAAATGACCGTTTCGGAATTAAAGGATGTTATTAAACCTAAATAGGCATTAAAAATCGGCTGTAAATCCCATAAATCGCCGCTTGTGCTATCATACGGCTCTTCTAAATGCCCCTTTTAAGGGGCTTTTTTATTACTCAGGGGGATGAACGTGGCGGAAATGCTCGGTGGTTGGAAAAGGACTCACACTTGCGGCGACCTGAGAGGGTCGGATATCGGCAAGGACGTCATCCTCATGGGGTGGGTGCATCACCGTCGGGACCACGGCGGGTTGGTGTTCGTGGACCTGCGCGACCGTTACGGGGTTACCCAGATTGTGTTTGACCCCCAGTTGGCCGACAAGGTGCACAAGCAATCCCACCTTATTCGAAGCGAATGGGTATTGGCCATCAAGGGCAAGGTCAGCCAGAGGCCGGAGGGCACGGCGAACCCCAAGCTCCCGACCGGAGAAGTGGAAATCCGCTGTTCCGAAGTGAAGGTCTTGAACGAATCCCTGACCCCCGTGTTTCCCATCGAGGAGGACGTGGAAGTGGCCGAGGAAACCCGCATGGAGTACAGGTATCTCGACATGCGCCGTGAATACATCAAAAGCAAGCTCATCGCCCGGCATAAGATGGCTATGGCCGCCCGTATTTACATGAGCGGGGAGGACTTCCTTGAAATCGAGACTCCCATTCTCATCAAGAATACCCCGGAGGGTTCCCGCGAATATGTGGTGCCGAGCCGCGTGAACCCCGGTAAGTTCTTCGTCTTGCCCCAAAGCCCTCAGCAGTTGAAGCAGACCTGCATGATCGCGGGATTGGATAAATATTTCCAGGTCGCCAAGTGTTTCCGGGATGAGGATCTTCGCGCCGACCGCCAGCCCGAGTTCACCCAGATCGACTGGGAAATGTCGTTCATCGACGAGGAAGACATCTACCGGGTGGGAGAAGGCCTGATGAAGGCCATCTTGAAGGGGGCCCTGGGCGAAGACTTGAAGACCCCTTTTCCCCGTTTGACTTACGCCGAGGCGCTGGACCGCTACGGCAATGACAAGCCCGACTTGCGGTTTGAACTTCCGCTGGTCAATGTCAGCGCCATCGCGGCCAAGTCCGATTTCAAGGTTTTCAAGGATGTGCTGGGCCGGGGAGATATCGTGAAGGCCCTGAACGCCAAGGGCTGCGCCGATTTCTCGCGTAAGGACATGGACGACTTAACGGGATTCGTGGGTAAGTACGGCGCCAAGGGCATGGCCTGGTTCAAGGTGAAGGATGGGAAGCTCGATTCCAATATCGCCAAATATTTCCAGCCTGAGGTCCAAGCGGAACTATTAAAGACCTTAAAGGGCGAGGAAGGGGACCTGTTCCTCTTTGGGGCCGATGCACCTTCCATCGTGAACGAATCGCTGGGGGCCCTCCGGGTGGAGGTCGCTCGCCGGAAGGGTTTGATCGAAAAGGGCCCCAAGTGGGCTTTCTTTTGGGTAACTGATTTTCCCATGTTCGGGAAGGATGAAAAGGGAAGGCTTTATTCCATGAACCATCCCTTTACAGCCCCCCGCGAGCAGGATTTGCCCCTCATCGATACTGATCCGACCAAGGTTACGGCGAGGGCCTATGACCTGGTTTTGAACGGGTTTGAACTAGGAAGCGGAACCATTCGTATCCACGATTCCGCCCTGCAATCCAAGGTCTTCAGCCTGCTGGATATCTCGCCCGAGAAGGCGCAGGAACGATTCGGGTTTTTGCTCAAGGCTTTGATGTACGGCGCACCACCCCACGGGGGGATGGCTGTCGGTTTGGACCGAATCGCCATGCTCTTGACCGGAGCCCCAAATATCCGTGACGTCATCGCCTTCCCCAAGACCGCCAAGGCTACCGACCTGATGACCGGATCCCCCTCATCGATCGACGAGGAATTGATGAAGGAACTAAAGATCAAGATCGAACTGGAAGACCTCACCTAGTCCGATTTCAAATCTTCGCTTCCAGTTAAACCTTCAACTGAACCTTCGAAAGGGCCCGAGAGACGGGCCTTTTCGTTTAAGCCAATCTTGACGCCCCTCTTCGCCCACCGGATAATAACCAAGCTTTGCCTGACAGCAATTAAGGGGGATCGAATATGAAGGGTTCCAAGTCATTGTGGATCGTTGGGGTTTTGGCGGGCATCCTGGCGGTCGGATGCGCCCATAAGCAGAGGATCGAGGGCGAAGAAGTACCCACCCAGCCCGGTACCAACGAAGTCATCGCTGAGCCTCCCTCAGCCCCTGCCGTGGAAGAGCCCCCTCCCGTAGTCGCGGAAGCGGCAACGGCGACGCCCACCGCGGTACCCACGGAAGCGCCTCCCCCGGTTCCCACGGAAGTACCCACTCCCGTTCCCACCAAGGTGGTCGAGAAGGAAACCCCGATCCAAAAGTACATCGTGGTCACCGGTGATACGCTTTGGGGTATTTCGGGAATGGATATCATCTATAAAGACAACTTCCTTTGGCCCCTGCTTTACAAGGTCAATCGAGACCAGATCAAGGATCCGGATTTGATCTATCCCAAACAGGAATTCTTGATTCGCCACGATTTCAGCCTGAGCGACCTTGAAAAGGCCCGCAAGAACGCCAGCGATACACCCAAATATGTGCCCCATACCGAGCCTCGGGAAAGCCTTCCCGTCGATTACTTTTAAGTGAAAGAAGGGTTTAAAAAGCCCCTCTAGCTGTGCGAACTCCCTTTTCTTGACCGAAAAGGGAGTTTTTTTTTACTCCCTGTTAACAGCGGGGACCGGGTGAAACCCTATCCTTGAAGCCTTTGGAGGAAGCGAGTTGTCCCAAACGATCAGTCATCGCATCACCCTGGAAGACCACCAGGAATGCGTTCAGGTTTTCGGCGAGAAGGACCTGAATTTGAAACTTATCCGGGATTCCTTCCCGGTCACCCTCGTCGCCCGGGGAAACGAGCTTTTGCTATCCGGCGAACCGCTCCAGGTGACCCATGCCGCTCAGGTCATCGAGAGAATCCGCCTGGCGCTGAAGAATGGACATGAGGGTTACCTGAGTACGGGAGCCGTTCATAAGTTTGTAGCCGAAACGAAAGGCGAATCGGCCGAGGAATCCCAATCCGCGCACGAGACCATTCTGGTTTCCTCACGCAAAAAGCCCATCGCGGCTAGAAGCGCCAACCAGCAAAAATATGTGGATTCCATTCGGAACCATGACATTGTTTTCGGCGTCGGCCCAGCCGGCACGGGAAAAACCTACCTGGCCATGGCCATGGCGGTAGCCGCTTTAAGGGAAAGCCAGGTGGAGCGCCTGGTCCTGACCCGTCCCGCTGTGGAAGCAGGGGAAAAACTGGGTTTTTTGCCCGGGGACCTGCAGGAAAAGGTGGACCCCTACTTGCGCCCGCTTTATGACGCCCTTTACGACATGGTCGAATACGAGAAACTCCAGAGGCTTTTTCAGCAAAGGGTGGTGGAGGTGGCGCCTTTGGCCTACATGCGAGGCCGGACGCTCTCAAACGCCTTCATCATTTTGGATGAGGCCCAGAATACCAGCCCGGAGCAGATGAAGATGTTCCTGACCCGCATGGGGGCGGGCTCCAAGATGGTGGTGACCGGGGACGTGACCCAGATCGACTTGCCGACCGGCAAGGTCTCGGGATTGATCGAGGTGAGGCGTATCCTGACCGGTACGGAAGGTATTGCCTTTATTGATTTCGAGCCTAAGGATGTGGTTCGGCACCGATTGGTCATGAACATCCTCCGGGCCTACCAGACCCATGACGAGGCCAAGGAAAAACAAGCCTCTCCCCACGATTCAAAGAAACCATGACCCTTCACCTTGCGGTTACCACGACCGAAAAAACCCTTACACCCACCTGGGCCCGCAGTTTGGCCGAACTGACTCTCATCACCGCCAAGGGAAAAAGTTTCGCGAAGGATTGTGAATTGTCGGTGGTCTTTACCGGCGACGGCCAGGTGCGGCGGCTGAACCGCCAATACAGGGGAAAAGACAAAACGACTGACGTGCTTTCCTTTTCCCTTTTGGAGGGAAAAAAACTCAACTCCGGTTTGGCGAGAATAAAGGTTTTAGGGGATGTGGTGATCAGCGTGCCCCAGGCCAAACGCCAGGCCCGGGAGGCCGGAAAAACCTTTAAATCCGAGACGGCCATGCTCCTGATACACGGAATCCTTCATCTTTTAGGGTATGATCATGGGTCCAAGCGTGATGAAAAACGCATGTTTGGACTGCAGAACCGTATTTTAAAGAAGGCAAAAGGCTAACGACTCCTATGGACGACTACCTCATCTCCCATCTCATGATCCTGATGGGCCTCATCCTAGTTTCCACTTTCTTCTCGGCCGTGGAAACGGCCCTTCTTTCTTTTCCCAAACCGGTGCTAGATGGCCGGGCGCAGGAAGGCGGCCTGCTGGGTCGGGCTTTCAAGGAATGGCTGGACCACCCAAACCGAATTCTCACCACCATCCTCATCGGCAACAACGGGGTCAATATAGCGGCTTCCACCCTGGGAGCCTACATGGCGGTTCATTATTCCGAGGTCTACGGTTGGAGCCGGGCCGCGACAGGCACCGTAGCGTCGGTCACCCTGACGATTTTCATCATCGTCTTCGCCGAAGCGATCCCGAAGGTTACGGCCCGCGCCAACTCCATCGTGGCGGCCAACTGGCTCATCGTTCCGATCTATCTCTTCGATAAAATCATGAGCCCCTTCACCTGGGCCCTGGTTCATTTCATGGGATTGTTCCTGTCAAAAGTGGGTCACCCCAACGTCTCCCTCGTGACCGAGGAGGACATCAAGCAGATGATCGAACTGGGAACCGAGTCGGGGACCATCCATGAGGAAGAAAAAAGGATGATGCATTCCGTCCTCAAGTTCACCGATACCAAAGTGAATGAGGTGATGATCCCCCGAACCGAGATGTTTTGCGTGGACGTGGCCACGGGCCTGGACAAACTGCTGGAGTTGGTGGTCCAGAACGGCTATTCCCGCATGCCCGTCTACAAGGGGAACCTGGATAACATCGTTGGCATCGTAAACACCCGGGACCTGCTGGCCATCTGGAAAAACAAGGAACTTATCGTTTTGCAGGATCTGTTGAGAAAGACCTACTTCGTGCCCGAGAGCATGCGGGTGGACCGCCTACTTCACGAGTTCAAGCGGGGCAACATCCATATGGCGGTCGTGGTGGACGAGTACGGCGGGACGGCGGGTTTGGTCACCCTGGAAGACCTGGTCGAGGAAATCGTGGGTGAGATTAGAGACGAGTACGACGTGGAAGAGGAAAAACCCATCAATAAGCAGGAGGATGGGACCTGGCTCATTGACGCGAGCGTGGCGCTGGACGAGGTCAACGAGGCCCTGGGTATTCGCTTGAAACCTAAAGGGGACGTGGCGACCCTGGGGGGATACCTGACCGAGAAAGTCGGCCGCATGCCCCGCAAGGGCCGGATTCTGGATGACCGCGAGGTCGTATTCACCGTTCTGGACGCTTCCGACCGTAAGGTCAACAAGGTCAAGGCCCTCAAACGGGAAACGCCCCTTCTCGAACAGCCTGAGGAAGCCCCGGTACCCAAGCCGAGAAAGCGTAAGCCAAAAACCGCGAAACCAAAGGAATCCGAGGGGGGAGAGGCTGGCGAAACAGGCGAAACCCCGCCAGCCCCCAAGGAAACGACATGAAGACCAAAGCCTTAACCGCGAAGACGCGAAGACGCGAAGAAAAGCCTTTAATGGAAACTGCAAAAAGAACGAATTTGCTTCTTGTTGGCAAAAATCTTTCGAAAATTATTAGTCGTTCTGCTTTCAAACAAATAATGTCTTTCTCCGCGTCTTCGCGTCTTCACGGTGGACTTTTATGAATTACCTCGATTGTCACACCCACACCGCCGAATGGTCCGATGGCCGCCAATCCATCGAGGAAGTCATGGCCCGGGCCAAGGCCGAGGGGGTGCGGGTGGGGCTGGCCGACCATGCGGGGCTGGGCGACTACCTGAATTCAAACGACCGATTACTGGCCTACGCCGATTTTCTTTCCCAGTATCCCGTGGCCCGGGGCGTGGAGATGGATCTGGGCCGGGGGTTCATCATCCAGCCTGAGACAAGAGCCAAGTTCGATTATGTCATCGGAAGCGTTCACGGTCTTCAAGTGGGACCCTTCCGGATGGAATTCCTTCCACTCATCAAATTCCTCCAGGGACAGAACCTGGGGGTGGATATCCTGGAACAGCTTGGAAATCTGGACGCCTTTTTCCGCGCCCACCTGGATTTATTGAAAAAGGAATTCGCCGCGCAAAAGTATGACATCCTGGGCCACGGCACCATGCTTCCGCCCCTGGCCGCCGGGAAGCCGGATGAACACTTTCCCGAATGGTGGGAAGAGGAACTCATCGCCCTGCTTTTAAAACACGGCGTGGCCATGGAAGTGTCCAACCGTTGGAAAACTCCCTATGACCGCCTCATGGAGAAGGCCGTGAAGGCAGGGGTGATGTTTTCGGTTGGTTCGGACGGACATGACCCGAAGAAAACCTGTGTATTGGACTATCCCAAAACCATGATTGAAAAGTTTGGGGTGAAACCGGAACGGATTTTCGACATCAAACGAAAAATCGAAAGCCAAGTCAATTAGCCACAGATTCATAGGATGCACACAGATGAAAAATGGATTTAAAATAAATAATAACGATTGGCTTTGCAGTTTCCATCCCATGTATCCCATGCATCTGTGGCTAAATCATGGTTGATTCAGACTTTATCTGTGGTGCAGTGGCGGTGCTGGGCAAGCCCAACGTGGGCAAGTCCACCTTCCTTAATTCGGCTCTCGGTCAAAAATTGGCCATCGTTTCTCCCAAACCCCAGACCACCCGAGGTTCCATGGCCGGGATCTTCCAGGATATCGGCTCCCAGATTGTCTTTTACGACACGCCCGGTATTCACCAACCCAAGAATAAGCTGGCTCACTACATGATCTCGGTAGTTGAGGAAGTGCTAAAGGGAGCGGACGCGGCCCTTTTCCTCATCGACGCCCAAGAAGGCATCAAGGATGAGGATCGGCTGGTGGCCAAATGGCTCCAGGAATTCAAAAAACCGGTCTGGCTGATCCTGAACAAGGCCGACCTGGTGAGCGCTGATTCGCTGAAAACGCTTAGTGTCAAAGCTTCAGCGGAACTGGGGTCCTGGCCCCTGATGACCGTCTCGGCCTTGAAGAACGAAGGCGTGCCCCAGGTCGTCGAGGAGCTCAAAAAGAACTTGCCCCATCAACCGCCCCTGTTTTCCGAGGACGAACTAACCGACAAGACCATGCGGGAGATCGCCTCCGAACTGGTTCGGGAACAATGTTTCCTCCAGTTGAAAATGGAAGTGCCTTTCGGCGTGGCGGTCATGATCGACAAGTATGAAGAACGTGAGAAGCCCGAACCGGTTTTGATCCAGGCTACGATCTATGTTGAAAAGGACAGCCAGAAGGGAATTATCATCGGAGCCAAGGGCGCCCAATTAAAAGCCATCGGCTCGGCGGCCCGCCAGGAGATCGAGAAACTGCTGGACCAGAAGGTTTACCTCGAATTATGGGTGAAGGTTTTGAAGAATTGGCGAAAAGACGAGAACTTCATGAATCGTTTGGGATATATCCAACCCTAAAGAACAGTTAGCTTTTGGCTATTGGCTTTTAGCTAAAAGCAAACAGCTAACAGCCAAAAGCTTGTTTATTAAAAGGAAGAGCTATGAAATACACGAACAAACTTAAAACCTCCATCGTTTGCACCATCGGGCCGGCCTCTCGCCCCGAGAAAACCCTCGTCCGCATGATGAAGGCTGGCATGAGGGTGGCCCGGCTCAATTTCGCTCACGGCACTTTTGGCGAACACGGTGAGGATATCCGCCGCATCCGGAGAATCGCCGAAAAGATCGGGCTTAAGGTCCAGATCTTGATCGACCTGCCCGGCCCCAAGATCCGATTGGGAAAACTCAAAACCGAACCTATCCAGATGAAGAAGGGAAACAAGGTCATTTTGACAACCCGTCCAATACTGGGAACCGAAAAGCTCTTACCGGTCAATTACGAGAAGTTGTCCGCCAGCGTCAAAAAAGGCGGATTGGTTTATCTCAACGACGGTTTTATCCAATTGCGGGTTTTGTCGATCAAGGGACAGGATGTAAATTGCGAGGTGCTGGTGGGAGGAACCATCTATTCGTTCAAGGGACTGAACCTTCCCAAAGCCAGGCTTTATGTGGAGCCGGTCACGGACCAGGACTTGAAAGCGCTGGAATTCGGCTTGAACCACGGGGTGGGCCTATATGGTTTATCGTTCGTGGAAAAGGCCCAGGATATGTTGAAAGTGAGGAAACACGCGGGAAGTAGGGGCCGATCGGTGCGGTTTATCGCCAAGATCGAGAGGCAGGAGGCGCTCGAAAATATCGATTCCATCCTCAAGGCTGCGGATGGCCTGATGGTAGCCCGGGGCGATTTGGGAGTGGAGGTACCTATTGAGGAAGTGCCGGAAGACCAGAAAATGCTCATCCACAAGGCCAATCGGGCGGGCAAGCCGGTTATTACCGCCACCCAGATGCTGGAATCCATGGTGAAAAATATCCGCCCTACCCGGGCGGAAGCCACCGACGTGGCCAACGCGGTTTTCGACGGGACGGGCGCGGTCATGCTGTCGGAAGAAACCGCCATCGGGGATTATCCGGCTGAAACGGTCGAAATGATGGCCCGGATCGTCCTGATGGCCGAGAATTCCCCCTATCGTCACAAGCATAAATACAACCCGGTAAGGATCTAGTTTGTTTTGCAGTTTTTATGTTTTAGTTTTGCTTGATGCTGTCATCGCGAGGAGCAGCCCCAATCGGGGCGATTTGCGACGTGGCGATCTCAGTTCGCCTTTCGTGTTTTCTATTTTAAGACTTATCTAAACTGGGATTGCTTCGTCATAAACGCCCGACTATTCGTCGGTCATTCCTCCTAAGAAACAATCTCTCCGGTACCTGCAACCACTAGGGTATACCCGAGCCGTTTTGCCTGTCGTTTCAGGTTGTCCGCCACATGCCGCTTATAAGCTTCCTCATAGCGAATTTGT
>Ga0182030_10002117_pt1 | contig 41939 bp, 34 predicted proteins | sample 812S3MmetaG_FD_121299 | JGI IMG/M metagenome (GOLD analysis project Ga0182030, IMG submission 121299) | Permafrost microbial communities from Stordalen Mire, Sweden - 812S3M metaG (Illumina Assembly) | ecosystem: Environmental > Terrestrial > Soil > Wetlands > Permafrost | place: Sweden... | reverse complement strand
GGTCGTCCCACCCATCCACGTCGAGTCGCGCGCGGCTGTTGAAAGCCTCGTCAGAGCCGTTGCGGCTTCTACAATTGGCGCTTCAAGTCCGGCGCCCCGGCGCGACGACGTGGATGCTCGGGGACAAGCCCGGGCATGACGATCGGACGCGCAGATGTGTCAGTCTCTCTTCGACTTGGTATTGGTCTGTCAAAACTCCAGCGCAACCGCCAATCGTCGCCGCCCTTCAAACAATGCTGAGGAACAACGCCAAAGCCCGATTGATCCGCAGCAGCAAGGCGTCGTCGGCTTTTCCAATCGCGCCGCCGATTTTATCGGCAGGAATGACAGTAATCTTATCGATGGCTATCTGAGACGCTTGCCGCAAACCATTGCCGGGCGTCGGATAGACATCGATTCGGAACTGGTCTGCATCCGTTCGAAGCGTCGTCGTCAGCGGGCAAACGACAACCGAGGGTAATTCCGCAAACAGATCGCTCTGGACAACGAGAGCCGGGCGCGGCTTTCCGTTACCGCCCGGTGCGACGACGGTGACGAAATGACCGCGTTGCGTCACGGCTCCGGCCACTCGTACACGCTCGCGACAAAGCGCATCAACTCGTCGCCCGCCGGATCGCTGGCCGCGACCGCGCGCGATTGCCGCCTGCATATTTCGGCGAATTCGGGCGAGCGCGTATCGGGAACCCAAATCTGCACCGGGCGCAGCCCCGCGGCGCGCATCCGTTGACGATAACTCGCCATGCGCTTGCGCGGCGCGGCAGCCACGCGCTTGATCTTTGACATGGAGTCCTCATTTTCGTAACATGTTACGCTAAAGTGCGTCAAAAGTCACGAGAAATCGTCGCCTCTCCCGCACATCCCCTCCCGCCCACTCGATCCCCAAATCCGCCTTTGATTAACGCCACACTCAGCGCCCCGTCCTCAAGTCCGGCCACCCATGTCCAAGTCCCTGTCCAAAAAGCGCGCCGAGGCGCGCGAGGCCGCGCAGCAGCGGCGGATCGAAACCCGCGAGTGGGGGCGCACCCTGCTCGATCTCGTCGCCGCCGGCCATTCCTATGGCGAGATCGCCGACACGGCCGGCGTCTCGCTCTCCACCATCAAGCGCCACGTCCAGCGCGCCATCGCGCAGCGGCCGCCCGAACCGGCCGAGACGTTCGTCGCGCTGCAACGGGAGCGGCTCGACAAGGCGCTGAAATATACCGATCGCGCCCTGGAGGGCGGCGACCTGCGCGCCGTCGCCGCGCTCGTTGCGCTGCTGCCCCAGATCGAGCGCTATTGGGGCCTGCACAACGCGCTGCACGCCAAGCGCGGCGACGCCGACGGGGCTCGCCTTTTGGCGCCCAACCCAATGAAACCGCTGGAAACCGAAACGGTTTTTCCGCTACGCGCGGTCGAGCCGGCGCTCGCGTAACGGGCCAGGAGGTCAATCCTCTTCCGCCGCCTCGCCGTCGCCGTCGTCGAACCCGCCGAGCCCATAGCGGCGCAGCTTGGCGTAAAACCCCTGGCGGCTCAGCCCCAGCATCTCCGCCGCCGAGGCGCGGTTGTCGCGCGTCAGCTCCAGCGCCGCCTCGATGCACAGCCGCTCGATCAGGTCGGTCGTCTCGCGCACGAGGCTCTTCAGCGGCACGCGGCCGACGAGGTCGGTGAACTGCTCCACCGTGCGCGGCAGCTCGCGCCCGCCGAGCCGGTCGCGCCCGGCGCCGAAGCCGAGCTGCCGGATCGTAAAGCCGTAACAGGGCTCGGACCCCTCCAGCGCCGCCACGGCGGAGACCTCGACGTCCTCGTTGCCGCCGAACTCGCCGCGCGCCACGGTCGAGAACCGCCGCACCACGCCATGCGTCTTCAGATTGGCGAAGATCACGTCGAGATCGACGCCAGGCCGGCCGATCCAGCGCTCCAGCGGCTCGCCGCGCGCCTGCGCCTCCGAGCCGATCTGCACGAGATCGACAAAAGCCGCGTTGGCCGAAACGATGCGCCGCTCGGCGTTGGTGACGGCGAACGCCTCGGGCATCGCCTCGATGAGGCTCAGGCGCTGCGCCTGCACCTTGGTTCCCGGCTGCGCATGACCGCCAAGCCGCGCGAACAGCACGATCAGATGCGTCGCCGCGTCCTGGCGGAACAGCGAGCCGGAGATCAGCACCGCCGTGTTGTCGCGCGCCAGCGCGACATGGACGTTGTCAACGCGCGGAGCCACGCGCGCCGCCCCCAGGAAGGATTGCGCCGCCTGCCGGCTCGCCGGCGCGAACAGATCCTCGAACGGCTGCGTCGCCAGCCGCTTGGCGTCGACGCCGAGTAGCGAGGCCGCCGCCGCGTTGACTTCCAGCACGCGATGGTTGCCGGCGTCGACGATCAGCACCGGCTCCGCGGCCATCTGGAACAGCAGCCGGTAGCGCTTCTCGGCGTTGCGGATGCGCTGGTACTCGCGCTCCATCGATTGGCTTTGCTCGGTCAGCCGCTGCTGCGCCGTGGCGAGCGCCCGGAGGTCGCGGCCGACGGCGAGCACGCGGCGCTCGGGGCCGAACCGGATCGCCGAATAGCGCACGGGCACGTCCGACGCGCCCTCGACGGGGTGGTTGACTTGACGCCAGCGGGTCGGCTGCGCCGGCGTCGCCTCGCGCAGCAGATCGTCGATCTTCGTCCGGGTGTCCGCCGTCACGGTGTCCGGCCAGCGTTGCCCGATCCAGTCGCGGTAGACGGCCTTGGCGAGCGCGGGATCGGAAAAGGCGACGTCGAGCACCAGCCCCGTGGAATCGAGCACCAGCGAAACGTCCGCCGCTGCGGCGACGAGCGCGCCGCAAGCTTTTGCGTCCAAGCCGCCAAGGCTCTGATCGGGCCACGCGAACTGCCTCCCCGAAGCGGAGCCGTCCTTAGTCTCGATCATCGCGGTTCATCCGATTGAACATAATCCCGTACTGCGATGTTTGTGTTTCGACCGCTACAATTGTTGCCGCTCTAGCAAAGCGCCGGAAATGCGCCAAGTCGCCTCTCTATCCGTTGCAGCAAAATCGGCGCCCAATTCACAACTAAGTGCCGGGGACGCGGTGAAGAGGGCGCCGCCGACGACGATCGCCAGCCGGCGCGGACCCACCAACGCACGCGCGGCGGCGAGAAAGGCGGGCAAACCGGCATAGGCCCGATCGCAGGCGCAGGAGACGCCGAGCGCGTCGAAATGACGCTCCGAAAGCCGAGCCAAACGCGTCGCGTCGCCGCGCTCCACTCGCCAGCCTTCGCGGCGGAACAACTCGGCCGCCATATCGGCGCCGAAACCATGCGTTTCGCCCGGCGCGGTCAACATGAGCATCGTCGGGTCGGCGCGGCGGCGCGGCGCCTCGCCCAGGCGCAGCCGCGACAACATCGCCTGCAACCGAGCCAGGCCCTGAGTCACGGCGAAAAAGTCGCAAGCGTCCTCTTCCCACATCGTCCCGAGCCGCCTCGCCGCCTGCGCCAGCAGGTCGAACATGAGGCGGGCCTCTGACAGGCCGCCGGCCCAGGCGCGTTCGAACAACGCCGCTGCGGCGGCGGCGTCGGTCGCCAGCAATTCGACGAGCAGCGCCTCCACCGTCGCCGTCTCAAGCGGCGGCGCGGTCGCAGGATGCGCGCCTAGCAGGCGCGGCAGGATCTCGAACTCGACGAGCCGCTCCAGCCGCGCGCGGCGGCGCGACGGGCGCGGCATGATGTTGAGCTGGGCTCGCTCGACGGCGGGCGCCAACGCCACTCCGGCTAGTTCGCGCCGATTCTGCATGGCGCCGCCCCTCCGCGCGCACGGGAAGGCCAAGGCCGTTCCACGTCGCGACGTCGAGACTATGGTGTATTTTTTTAGAGACGTCAATTTGGATTGACAGTTCGTTGCGAGCGGACCTATCCTTGCCCTTGCGTTGGAGCCAAAGGTCCAGCGCGGCGCCGCGAGGGGCCACAGCCGCCGAGGGTTTGGGAATGCACGCGAATCGGGCGAAATCGGCACGATCGCAGCCGCTTTACACAGCGGATCAGCGCCTGCGGCGGGATGCCTCGCCCTGGACGCTCGTGCAGGGAATTCTCGCGCCGCTGCAATTCCTGGTCTTCCTGGTCAGTCTGGCTCTCGTGCTGAGATATTTGCTCACTGGAAATGGACAATATGTCGCGACGGTATCGGTCGTAACCAAGACGCTCGTCCTTTACACGATCATGATCACCGGCGCGATCTGGGAGAAAGTGGTGTTCGGCCGCTATCTCTTCGCGCCCGCCTTCTTCTGGGAGGACGTGTTCAGCATGCTCGTGCTGAGCCTGCACACGGCCTATCTCGTCGGCCTCTTCAGCGGGCTTTTCGACTCGCGCGCGCTCGCCTTCGTCGCCCTCACGGCCTATGCGGCCTATGTCATCAACGCCGCACAGTTCGTCTTGAAGCTGCGCGCCGCGCGGCTTCAGGCGCCCTCGGCCGCTGTCGCCTGGGAGCCGTCGCGATGAACGCGCCCTGTGCGACACCGGCGGTCGCCCACGAGTCCGGCCAGCGCGAGGTTTTCTGCGGCCTGACCAGCATTGTCTGGCTGCATCGCAAGATCCGCGATGCGTTCTTCCTCGTCGTCGGCTCGCGCACCTGCGCCCATCTCATCCAGTCGGCCGCGGGCGTGATGATCTTCGCCGAGCCCCGCTTCGCCACCGCCATTCTCGAAGAGCGCGACCTCGCGGGGATCGCCGACATCGACGACGAACTCGATCGCGTCGTGGCGCGGCTTCTGGAGCGCAGGCCCGACATTAAGCTCCTGTTCCTCGTCGGCTCCTGCCCGTCCGAGGTCATCAAGATCGATCTGAAGCGCGCCGCCGCGAGGCAGTCGCGCCGCCACGCCCCGAGCGTGCGCATCCTGAGCTATTCCGGCAGCGGCATCGAGACGACGTTCACGCAGGGCGAAGACGCGTGTCTCGCCGCGATCGTCGCCGATGCGCCGGTCGAGCCCGCCACGCACGAGCCCAACCTGCTCGTCGTCGGCGCGCTCGCAGAGGTCGTCGAGGACCAGTTCGCGAGACTATTCAGCGAATTGGGTATTGGGAAAGTGCGATTCCTTCCGATGCGCACGGCCGCCGAGGTCCCCCCTTTCGGCTCCCAATCCCGGTTCCTGCTCGCGCAACCGTTCCTCGGCGACGCCGCGCGCGCGCTCGAAGAGCGTGGCGCGCGGCGTATTGCCGCTCCCTATCCGCTCGGCGCCGAGGGCACGACGGCGTGGCTAAAGGCCGCGGCGGACGCTTTCGGCGTGCCGGCGCAGAAATTCGCTGACGTCACCGCGCCGGGCCGCGCCCGCGCGCGTCAGGCGGTCGCACGCCACCGCGAGCGCCTCGCCGGCAAGCGCGTGTTCTTCTTCCCCGACAGCCAGCTCGAAATCCCGCTCGCTCGCTTCCTCGCGCGCGAGCTCGACATGATTCCCTGCGAGATCGGCACGCCCTATCTGCACCGCGGCCTGCTCGCCGAGGAACTCAAGAATCTGCCGCCAGGCGTTCGCATCGTCGAGGGCCAGGACGTCGACGCTCAGCTCGAACGCTGCCGCGCCGAGCGGCCGGATCTGACGGTCTGCGGCCTCGGCCTCGCCAATCCGCTGGAGGCCGAGGGCCTGACGACCAAATGGTCGATCGAACTGCTGTTCTCGCCGATCCAGGGCTACGAGCAGGCGGGCGATCTCGCCGAACTTTTTGCGCGACCGCTGAACCGGCGCGAACGGCTGGAGGCCCAGCCATGCAACTGACGCTGTGGACCTACGAGGGGCCGCCGCATGTCGGGGCGATGCGCGTCGCCACCGCGATGCGCGATCTGCACTACGTGCTGCACGCGCCGCAGGGCGACACCTACGCCGATCTCCTGTTCACCATGATCGAGCGCCGCAGCGCCCGCCCGCCTGTCACCTATACGACGTTTCAGGCGAGCGACCTCGGCAAGGACACCGCCGAACTCGTCAAGAACGCCGTCCGCGCCGCTTACGAGCGGTTCAAGCCGAAGGCGATGATCGTCGGCGCCTCGTGCACCGCCGAGCTGATCCAGGACGATCCCGGCGGCCTCGCCAAGACGCTCAACCTGCCGATCCCCATCGTGCCGCTGGAGCTGCCCGCCTATCAGAAGAAAGAGAACTGGGGCGCCGCCGAGACGCTGTATCAGCTCGTGCGCGCCTTCTGCGGCCCGCGTCGCGAGCGGGCGCCCGGCGAGGCGGCGCGCTGCAATGTGCTTGGGCCCACGGCGCTCGGTTTCCGCCATCGCGACGACGTCAAGGAAATCGTCGCGCTGATCGAGAAGCTCAGCGTCGAGGTCAACGTGGTCGCGCCGCTCGACGCCTCGCCGCTCGATATCAAGGCGCTGGGCGAGGCCGATTTCAACGTCGTCATGTACCCCGAGTTGGCGCAGCCGGCGGCGCAGTGGCTGCAAAAGAACCGCGGCCAGCCGTTCACCAAGACCGTGCCGTTAGGCTTCGGCGCGACGCGCGATTTCATCAACGAAGTCGCGGCTCTCGCGGGCGTCGATCCCGCGCCGGCGCTCGACGATCCCAACGCGCGCTCGCCGTGGTGGTCGCGCTCGGTCGACTCAAATTATCTGACGGGCAAGCGCGTCTTCATTTTCGGCGACGCGACTCACGCGCTCGCCGCCGCGCGCATCGCCGCGAAAGAACTCGCCTTCGACGTCGTCGGGCTCGGGACCTACTCGCGCGAGTTCGCGCGCGACATTCGCGACGCGGCCAAGGGCTATGGGATCGAGGGGCTGGTCAGCGACGATTATCTCGAAGTCGAGGCCGCGATCTCCGCCGCGCATCCCGATCTCGTGCTCGGCACGCAGATGGAGCGCCACATCGCCAAGCGGCTCGGGCTGCCCTGCGCGGTGATCTCGGCGCCCGTGCATGTGCAGGACTTCCCGGCGCGCCACGCGCCGCAGATGGGCTTCGAGGGCGCAAACGTCATGTTCGACGCCTGGGTGCATCCGCTGATGATGGGCCTGGAAGAGCACCTCATCACCATGTTCCGCGAGGACCCGGAGTTCCATTCCGGCCCGTCGCATCTGGGTTCCTCGGCGCCCATCGTCGTGCCCGAACCGGCGGCCGCGCAAGGCGTCGTCTGGAGCGTCGAAGCGGAGAAGGAACTGAAGAAGATCCCGTTTTTCGTGCGCGGCAAAGCGCGCGGCAATACCGAGAAGTTCGCGCGCGAGCGCGGCGTGAGTCAGATAACGGTTGGGACGCTGTACGATGCTAAAGCGCACTTCGGCCGCTGAGGGGAGCGGACCGCGCGTGACGATCGTCACGCTGGACAATCATCTCGCAAGCGCGGTCGACCGCGCTCGCGCGAGGCTTGCCGCCGAAATTCCCGGGCTCGAGCTCAGCTTCCACGCCGCCGCCGACTGGAACGATCCCGCCGCGCAGCAGCGCTGCCTGGAGTCCATCGCCCGCGCCGACATCATCGTCGCCACCATGCTGTTCATGGAGGAGCACGCCGAGGCGGTGGTTCCCGCGATCCGCGCGCGCCGCGACAGCGCGGCGGCTGTCATCGGCTGCATGTCGGCGCCCGACGTCGTCAAGCTGACCCGCATCGGCAGCTTCAACATGGACGGCACGAAGCGCGGGGCCTTCGATTTCCTCAAGAAGCTGCGCGGCAAGTCCGACAAGAACCAGACCGGCGGCGCCGCCCAGCTTGCGATGCTGAAGCGGGTTCCGAAGATCCTGCGCTTCATCCCCGGCCCGGCGCAGGACGTGCGCGCCTATTTCCTCACGCTGCAATATTGGCTCGCCGGCTCCGACGCCAATGTCGTCAATCTCGTGCGCTTCCTCATCAATCGTTACGCGAGCGGCGCGCACGCGCATCTGAAAGGCAAGCTGAAGGCCGACGCGCCGGTCGATTACCCGGAGGTCGGCGTCTATCACCCGCGCATGGCGGGCCGCGTCGGCGCGAGCGCCGACAAGCTGCCGCGCCCGAAGGGCGAGGTGAAGGGAACCGTCGGCCTGTTGCTGATGCGCTCCTACATCCTGGCCGACAATGCCGCGCATTACGACGCCGTGATCTCCGCGCTGGAGGCGCGCGGCCTCGCCGTCATCCCCGCCTTCGCCAACGGGCTCGACGCGCGGCCGGCGATAGACGAGTTCTTCCGCGGCGAGCACAAGATCGACGTGCTGACCTCGTTGACCGGCTTCAGCCTCGTCGGCGGCCCCGCCTACAACGATTCGCATGCGGCGGCCGAGACGCTCGGCTCGCTCGACGTGCCCTATGTCGCCGCGCAGGCGCTGGAATTTCAGACCATCGAGCAGTGGGAGGCCTCCGAGCGCGGCCTGTCGCCGGTCGAGGCGACGATGATGGTCGCCATCCCCGAACTCGACGGAGCGACGGCGCCGATGGTGTTCGGCGGTCGCGGCGCCGGCGCTGAGGCCGACCGCATGCGCGACATCCAGCCCCACCGCGAGCGCGTCGAACGGCTCGCCGACCGCGTCGAGCGTCTGGTGCGGCTGCGCCGTCGCGAGCACGCCGAGCGCAAGCTCGCCATCGTGCTGTTCAACTTCCCGCCCAACGGCGGCGCGACCGGCACCGCGGCTTTCCTCGGCGTCTACGCCTCGCTCTACAATACGCTGCACGCGCTGGCGCGGCAGGGTTACGATGTCGAACTGCCCGCCGACGTCGACGATCTGCGCGACCGCATCCTGAAGGGCAATTCGCAGCGCTTCGGCATGGCCGCCAATGTCTGCGCCCGCATTCCCGTCGACGATCACGTGCGCCGCGAGCGTCACCTGAAGGAGATCGAGAAGCAATGGGGACCGGCGCCCGGCAAACATCAGAGCGACGGCGGCTCGATCTTCGTGCTCGGCGCGGAGTTCGGCAACGTGCTGGTCTGCGTGCAGCCGGCGATGGGCTACGAGGGCGATCCGATGCGCCTGCTGTTCGAGCGCTCGTTCGCGCCGACGCACGCCTTCTCCGCCTTCTACCGCTACCTGCGCGAAGATTTTAACGCCGACGCGATCCTGCATTTCGGCATGCACGGCTCGCTCGAATTCATGCCGGGCAAGCAGGTCGGCATGTCGGACGCCTGCTGGCCGGAGCGGCTGATCGGCGCGACGCCCAACATCTATCTCTACGCCGCCAACAACCCTTCGGAAGGCGCGCTCGCCAAGCGCCGCTCGGCCGCGACGCTGGTCAGCTATCTGACGCCGAGCCTGTCGAACGCCGGTCTTTACCGCGGCTTGCTCGACCTGAAGTCCTCGCTCGAGCGTTATCGCGCCACCGACCCCGAGGCCGAGGCGGAGCGCGCGGGTCTCGCCGAAATCATGCAGGCGCAGGCGGCTTCCATCGACCTCGCCAAGGCGGAGCCCGCCTGGGAAGACGCCGACGCCGAGGCCTTGCGTCTTAGCAAGGCGATCCTCGAACTCGAATACACGCTGATCCCGCACGGCCTGCATGTCGTCGGCGAGCCGGCGAGCGCTCCCGAGCGCATCGACACTCTGGTCGCGCTGGCCGAGAGCGCGCATAATATCGCCGACGCCCGCCAGGGCGTGACCGCGCTGGTCGCGGGCGACAGCGTCGAGTCCATTCTCGGCGGCAACCCCAGCGACGAGCAGCGAACGGCGTGGGAGGAGATCGCGCGCTGCGCCCGCGTGCTCGGCGAGGATCACGAATTGCCGGCGCTGATGCGTGCGCTCGACGGCCGCTTCATCCAGCCGGTCGTCGGCGGCGACCTGTTGCGCACCACGGCGATCCTGCCGACGGGCCGCAACCTGCACGGATTCGACCCCTATCGCATCCCGAGCGCCTATTCGGTCGCGGATGGCGCGCGGCAGGTCGAGCGCGTGCTGAAGCGCTACCGCGAGGACGGCAACGCCGTGCCCGAATCGGTCGCGCTGGTGCTGTGGGGAACCGACAATCTGAAGAGCGAAGGCGGGCCGATCGGTCAGGCGCTCGCCTGGATCGGCGCCAAGCCGCGCTTCGACGCCTACGGCCGGCTGTGCGGCGCCGCGCTGATCCCGTTGGAGGAGCTGGGGCGGCCGCGCATCGACGTGGTGGTCACGCTGTCGGGCATCTTCCGCGATCTTCTGCCGCTGCAAACGAAGCTGCTCGCCGAAGCCTGCTGGTTGGCGGCGAGCGCCGACGAGCCGGAATGCGACAATTTCGTGCGCAAGCACGCGCTCGCCTATGTGGCCGAGAAGGGCTGCGAACTCGAAACCGCGGCGTTGCGCGTGTTCTCGAACGCCGAAGGCTCCTATGGCGCGAATGTCGGCATGCTCGTCGACTCCTCCGCCTGGGAGGACGAGGACGAACTCGGCGCGGCCTATGCGCGGCGCAAGTGCTTCGCCTACAGCCGCAAGGGCGAGTGCGCGCCGCAGATGGATCTGTTGCAGAACGCGCTCGGCCACGTCGATTTCGCCTATCAGAATCTCGACTCGATCGAGCTCGGCGTCACAACCATAGAGCATTATTTCGACAGCCTCGGCGCGATCAGCCGCGCGGTCGCCAAGTCGCGCGGCGGCAAGCCGGCGCCGATCTACATCTCCGACCAGACGCGCGGCGAGGGCCGCGTGCGCTCGCTCACCGAGCAGGTTGCATTGGAGACGCGCACTCGCACGCTGAACCCGAAATGGTACGAGGGCCTGCTCGCCTACGGCTACGAAGGCGTGCGGCAAATCGAAGCGCATGTCACCAACACGATGGGCTGGTCGGCGACGACCAACCAAGTTGAACCCTGGGTCTACGAGCAGATCAGCAAGACCTTCGTGCTCGACCCCGAAATGCGAAAACGCCTGAGCGAGCTTAACCCCGCAGCATCGGCGAAGCTTACGAACCGGGTGCTCGAAGCCCACGAGCGCGGCTACTGGCGTCCCGACGCGGAGACGCTGGCGGCGTTGCGCGACGCGGGCGACGAGTTGGAAGACAGGCTTGAGGGCGTGGAATCGGAGATCGCAGCATGAATATCGCTCTCAATGTCAGGCGCCCCGAAGGTTCGATGCAGGTCGAGCTGGACCCCGACATCAACATCGGAACCGCCAAGGTGTTCGCGATCTACGGCAAGGGCGGCATCGGCAAGAGCACGACGTCGTCGAACCTGTCGGTCGCGTTCTCCAAGCTCGGCAAGCGCGTGCTGCAGATCGGCTGCGATCCCAAGCACGATTCGACCTTCACGCTGACCAAGCGGCTCGCGCCGACGGTTATCGACGCGCTGGAGGCGGTGAAGTTCCACGTCGAGGAGCTTCGCGTCGAGGATTACATGGTTGAGGGCTATAACGGCGTCATGTGCGTCGAGGCGGGCGGCCCGCCGGCCGGCACCGGCTGCGGCGGCTTCGTCGTCGGACAGACAGTCAAGCTGCTCAAAGAGCACCGGCTGCTCGAGGACACCGACGTCGTCATCTTCGACGTGCTCGGCGACGTCGTCTGCGGCGGCTTCGCCTCGCCGTTGCAGCACGCCCAGCGCGCGCTCGTCGTCGCCGCCAACGATTTCGACTCGATCTTCGCGATGAACCGCATCATCTCCGCCATCGGCGCCAAGGCGAAGAACTATGAAGTGCGGCTCGGCGGCGTCATCGCCAACCGAAGCGCCGCGACCGACGAGATCGACCGCTACGGCGCGGCCGTCGGCCTCAAGCGCCTTGCGCACTTCCCCGATCTCGACGCCATACGCCGCAGCCGGCTGAAGAAATGCACGCTGTTCGAAATGGACCCGACGCCGGAAATCGTTGCGGTGCAGAATGAATATCTGCAACTCGCGGAGCAACTGTGGACCGGCTACGAGCCGGTCATGGCGACGCCGATGAAGGATCGCGACCTGTTCGAGTTCTTAGGCTTCGATTGATGACCAACGCGACCTACGACGCCAAGCGCTCCGAGCTGGAGACCTACTTCGACCGCACCGCGGTCGACGCCTGGAAACGGCTGACCTCCGACGCGCCGGTCGGCCGCATCCGCGCCACCGTACGCGCGGGGCGCAGCGAGATGCGCGACACGCTGGTCTCCTGGCTGCCCGCCGATCTCAGCGGCGCGCGCGTGCTCGACGCCGGTTGCGGCACGGGCGCGCTCGCGGTGGAGGTCGCGCGACGCGGCGCCGACGTGCTCGCCATCGACATTTCCCCGACGCTGGTCGGTCTCGCGCAGGAGCGTCTCGCGCGCGACTACGGACAGGGCAAGGTGCGTTTCGAGGTCGGCGACATGCTGAACCCGGATCTCGGAAGCTTCGACTATGTCGTCGCGATGGACAGCCTCATCCACTACGAGGGTCGCGACATTGCGCGCACGCTGGCGGCGCTCGCCAAGCGCACGCGGCTCGCCATCATCTTCACCGTCGCCCCGCGCACGCCGTCGCTTACAATCATGCACGCCGTCGGCAAGCTGTTCCCGCGCGGCGACCGCTCTCCGGCGATTGCGCCGATCTCGAGGCATGCGCTCAGCAAAGCGCTCGTCAAGCACGCCGGCCTGACCGACTGGACCATCGCGCGCGGCCATCGCGTGTCGCGCGGCTTCTATATCTCCGAAGCGCTGGAGGCGCGCCCGAAGTGAACAGCGCCCGCGCCATCGTCGTTCGGGAATTGATGCGGATCGGCCCGCGGATGCTGCCGTTCGCCGACGCGGCGACGCCGGAGCTGCCGATGGGCCGGCTGTTGCGGCTGTCGCTGTTCCAGGCGACGGTCGGCATGGCGGCGGTGCTGCTGATCGGCACGCTCAATCGCGTGATGATCGTCGAGCTTAACGTTCCCTCCTGGCTCGTCGCCTCGATGCTGGCGCTGCCGCTCGTGTTCGCGCCGCTGCGCACGTTCATCGGCTTCCGCTCCGATCATCATCGCTCCGTGCTTGGCTGGCGGCGTGTGCCCTACATCTGGTTCGGCACGCTGTTGCAGTTCGGCGGCCTCGCAATCATGCCGTTCGCGCTGCTGCTGCTGTCGGGCGATACGACGCAGCCGATGTGGGTCGGTCAGGCGGGAGCGGCGATTGCGTTCCTGCTCGTCGGCGCGGGCCTGCACACTGTGCAGACCGTCGGTCTCGCGCTCGCCACCGATCTCGCGCCGGAGCGCGCGCGTCCGCGCGTCGTGGCGCTGCTGTGGGCGATGCTGCTGATCGGCATGGCGTTGAGCGCGGTGCTGTTCGGTCTGCTGCTCCGCAACTTCAGCGAACTCCGGCTGATCCAGGTCGTGCAGGGCTCCGCGGTGGTCACGATCGTCGTCAACGTGATCGCGCTTTGGAAGCAGGAGCCGCGCGGCCTGCCCTCGCGCGCCGTTCGCGCCTCGTTCGCCGCCGCCTGGGCCGTGTTCTCGCAGACCAAACGCATGCGCCGCCGCCTCCTTGCAACGGCGCTCGGCACGGCGGGCTTCAGCATGCAAGACATTCTGCTGGAGCCGTACGGCGGCAAGATCTTGCACCTGCCGGTGAGCGCGACGACGGCGCTGACGGCGGCGTTGGCGCTTGGCGGCGCCTGCGGTCTCATGTTGGCGGCGCGGCGGATTGCGAACGGCGAGGACCCGCACCGGGTCGCGGGTTTCGGCGCGCTTGCGGGGCTGGCCGCTTTCGCCTGCGTGATGTTCGCCGCGCCCGCGGAATCGCAAGGGCTGTTCTCGGCCGGCGTCGCGCTGATCGGCTTCGGCGGCGGCTTGTTCGGGCACGGCACGCTGACCGCCTTCATGGACTCGGCGGACGCGGAGTCGCGCGGCCTCGCGCTCGGCGCCTGGGGCGCCGCGCAGGCGACCGCCGCCGGCCTCGCCATTGCGGCTTCTGGTTTCATCAACGACGTGGGGTCCGCGCTGGCGGTAAGCGGCGCGCTCGGCGAGGCGCTTGAGAGCGCCGCGACCGGTTATGCGATCGTTTACGCCATAGAGATCGTGTTGCTTCTGGCGACGCTCGTGGCGGTCGGCCCCCTCGTACGCGCAAAGGCGTCCCGGCGCTCGCCAGGACTCGCCCCTGTTTCTGCTGTCCTGAACCCCGGAGGGTAAAATGGTTCGCGGCGCTCTCGGCCACCTCGATGTGGCTCAAATCGTGCTTTATACGTTCTGGTTGTTCTTCACCGGGCTGGTCTTCTGGTTGCGCCAGGAGGACCGGCGCGAGGGCTATCCCCTCGAATCCGAAGGCGTGCCGCAGTTCAACAAGGATCGCGGCTTCCTGTTGATCCCCAGGCCCAAGATATTCCGTCTCAGCAACGGCGACGTGATTGAAGCGCCGCGCTTCGACGAAGCGCAGACCCCCTACAGCGCAGAGAAAACCGAGCCGTGGCCGGGCGCGCCGATCGCGCCGAAGGGCGATCCCATGCTGGCGGGCGTCGGCCCGGGCGCCTACAACCTGCGTCCTGACAAACCTTATAACGCACTCAATGGCGAGGATCTGGTTCAACCGCTGCGCAAGGCCAAGCACTTCAGGCTGTCGCCCGAGGGCGGCAATCCGATCGGCTTGACCGTCGTCGGCGGCGACAACAATGTCGCCGGCAAGATCAAGGACGTCTGGGTCGATATCTCCGAAGCCGTGCTGCGCTACTACGAGGTCGAACTCGCCGACGGCGCGGGCAACATAATCGTGCCCGTCTATTTCGCAGACGTGTCGTTCTCGAAGCGCCGCGTCGTCGTCAAGGCGCTGCTCGCCGAGCAGTTCGCCAAGGCGCCGCGGCTGGCTAACCCTGACCGCATTACGATGCTGGAAGAGGACAAGCTGTCGGCCTATGTCGCGGCCGGCACGCTTTACTCGACCGCCGAGCGGGTGGAGCCCTTCATATGAAAATGAAGGTTCTCAACCTCGAAAAGATGCTGCCGGCGGACCTTCCGCCCGGCGAGGAGATCTTGTGGTTCGGGCGGCCGAACGCAACCAGCCTGTGGCGGCGGGCCTACCGGGCCGATATCGTCGCCACCTATTTCGCCGCGCTGGCGATCTGGGGCTTCTTTGCGTCGGCGCCGATGGTCGCGCCGGGCGCGGCTCTGTTGCAGGCGCTGATCAACCTCGGGGTGGGCGTCGCAGCGCTCGCCATCCTCGGCGGCCTCGCCTATCTCAGCTCGCGCACGATGCTCTATGTCGTCACCACGCGCCGCATCGTGCTGAAGGTCGGCATCGCCTTGCCGATCTTCCACAACGTGCCGTTCGCACAGATCGAATCGGCGGGGTTGCGCGCCTTTGGCGACGGGACCGGCGACATCGCCGTCAAGCTCGTCAACAAACAACGCATCGCCTATTTGACGCTGTGGCCCTCGGCGCGGCCGTTCCATCTGCGCTATCCCGAACCGTCGCTGCGCTGCATCGGCGACGCGCGCGGAGTGGCGAGCGTGCTGACACGGGCGTTGATTGAAGCCAAAGGCGGCAAGAGCGGTCAGGTCGTCGAGCCGCAGCGCTCGGCGCCGGCGCTGGCGACTGCCGCCCACGCTTGATTGGAGACAGGCCGATGAACGTCGCACAGCGTGAGCGTCCCCGTGACGGCGTTCCTCTCGGCATCCTGCTTGCGGCCGCCGCGATGATCGGCTTCGCGGTGGCGGCGTCCCTGTACTCGCATTCCTCCGGCGTCGGCCGTGTCGAGATGCAGGACGGCGCGCCCTATCAGGTGCTGCAACTCGCGTTCGACGACAAGCCGAACGGCGCCGTCGACGTGCGCGACGCCTCGCGCGGCGACGTCATCTACGTCGTCGAGCCCGGCAAAGGCGGCTTTCTGCGCGCCGCGCTGCGAACTATGGCGCAGGCGCGCATGCGCGACGACATCGGCCGGGAGACGCCCTTCCGGTTGACGCGCTGGAGCGACGGCACCGTCTCGCTCGACGACCCCACGACTGGCCGCTCCATCGGTCTCGACGCCTTCGGCGTCGACAACGCCGGAGCCTTCGCCCAACTATTCAAGAAACGGGAGGAAACAAAATGAAACTCTTCGCCGCCTTCCGGCGCGCGCGGTTCGAATTTCCCTGCAGCGTGGAGATCGAACATACGCCGCGCAGCCTTCACGCTCATGTCGAGATCGACGGCGACTTCGTCATCGAGCCCGGCGACGAAGTGCTCGTCAAGGACGCGCCGACCGAAGTGCCGTTCGGCGACCGCATCAAGGTGCGCCGCACCGCCATCGTCACACGCGCGAGCGTCGTCGAACGCGCCTGGACGCGTTTCGTCGGCAATTTCGAACTGACCGAGCTTTACGACGTCAGCTTCACCGAGAGGAGGCGCCTGTGAACGCTCCATTCAAAGCCCCCGAGGCGTTCGATTCCACGCGCGCCGCGCAAGACAGCGCCCTCCTGTCGCCGCGTTTCTACACCACCGATTTCGCCGAGATCGACCGCATCGACGTCAGCTCCGTCCGCAAGCAATGGGACGAACTGATGGCGGAGATGCGCGCCGACCCCAACAGGCGCCACTTCGTTCGCAACGCGGACTTCGACGCCGATTTCTCCAACCTTCCCGCCGACCTCGACGCCGAGTTCCGCGACTTCCTCATCAGCTCCATCACCGCGGAGTTCTCCGGCTGCGTGCTTTACGCCGAGATGAAGAAGCGCGCCAAGAACAAGGACATCCGCGAGCTGTTCACCTATATGAGCCGCGACGAGGCGCGCCACGCCGGGTTCATCAACGACGTCCTGAAGGATTTCGGCATCGGCGTCGATCTCGGCTTCCTGACCAAGATCAAGAAATACACGTTCTTCCGGCCGAAGTTCATCTTCTACGCGACGTATCTGTCGGAGAAGATCGGCTACGCGCGCTACATCACGATCTACCGGCAGTTGGAGAAGCATCCGGAGCTGCGCTTCCATCCGATCTTCAAATGGTTCGAGAAGTGGTGCAACGACGAGTTCCGCCACGGCGAGGCGTTCGCGCTGCTGATGCGCGCCAACCCGAAGCTGCTCCAGGGCGTCAACCGCTACTGGATCAAGTTCTTCGTGCTGGCGGTGTTCGCGACCATGTATGTTCGCGACCATTTCCGCCCCGCCTTCCACAAGGCGATCGGGGTCAAGCCCGCGGACTACGATTTCGCGGTGTTTCGTCTCTGCTCGGAGATCTCGCGCCAGACCTTCCCGCTGACGCTCGACCTCGACAATCCGAAGTTCGCCCGAGGACTGGAGCGGCTCTACGGCATCGCCAAGGCGCACGAGGAGGCCAAGGCCATTGGCGGCGTCTCCGGCCGGCTGCGTAGCGCGGCTTGCGCGGTCGCGGCGGCGGCGGCGTTCGGGCGGCTCCTGCTGCTGCCGGCGAAGGCCAATAAGCTGCCGCCCGAAATCCGCCTCGCGCCGATCTGGTGAACTCGCCATGACCGACTATGGATTGCCCGTTCTCGCAACCATCGCCCTTTGGTGGGCGAGCACGGGCGGCATATTGTTCCTGCACGGTCTGGCGCCGCACACGTATCGCTACACGATCGCCGGCGCCAGCGTTCTCGTCGTGTTCGCCGTCTGGGGCCTCGTCGCGACCGGCTCGAACACCAGCGCCTCCGGGGCTTACGCCGGCTTCTGCTATGGCGTGATCTGCTGGGGCTGGCAGATCGTCACCTTCTATACCGGCCTCATCACCGGTCCGCGCAAGGAGCCGTGTCCGCCGCAACTGACGGGGCTCGCGCGATTTGTCGAAGCCGTGCGAACCGGCCTCTATCATGAGCTGGCCTGCCTGATCGGCGCGGTCTTGCTGCTGGCGCTGACGGCGGGCAAGGCCAACCAGGTGGGCGCCTGGACCTATATCTCGATGTGGTGGATGCACGAGAGCGCGAAGCTCAATCTGTTCTTCGGCGCGCCAAACCTGGGCGAGGATCTGCTGCCGCGCCGTCTCGCCTATCTCGAGAGCTTCATGGCGCGGCGGCCGATGAACGGCTTCTTTCCGTTCTCGGTCACGATATCGACGGTCGCCGTGGTTTTGCTGATAGAGCGCGCAGCCGGAGCGCAGACCCAGTTCGAAATCACCGGCTTCACCATGATCGCCTCGCTGATGGCGCTCGCCGTCGCCGAGCATTGGTTCCTCGTCGCGCCGATGAACGCCAATGCGTTGTTTGGCTCCGCGTCGCGCCGCGATTCCTCGGAATGGGTCGGAGCGCTCGAACAGGGACTCGCGGTGCTGGTTGACTTCGAAGCCGCCGACGAGGGCGGCTCCGCGGCCTGGTCGGTGGCGCTGCCGCATGTCTGCAACGCGCGCGACCTCGCGCATGTGCTGGAGCTGGTTGCCGCCGGCGGCTTCGGCGAGGTCGATTCGGTGCGCGGCGCGGTGAGAACGCCGGGCGCCTGGGTCGCCTTCGAGATGCGCGGCGCCCGCGCGCGCATGGCGCCGTTCACGCCGCGCAATCTGGATGAGCCGATGATGGTGACGAGAGGCCGACGTTTCGACCGCAACCGGCTGCACGCCGCGCTGCGACGCTGCGCCGCATGAGAGACAACAGACAAACGGGGAGTCCGCTATGAGCAAGACGCACAATTTGCATTTCGAAAAGGCGATCGCCCGGCTCAAGGCCGAGAAGCGCTATCGCGTGTTCGCGAATCTGGAGCGCGACGCGGCGCGGTTTCCGATCGCGATCTGGCGTCCCGAGGATGCGAGCGAAGAGCCGCGCGAAGTGACGGTTTGGTGCTCTAACGATTATCTCGGCATGGGCGGCCACGCCGCGACGCTCGAAGCCGCCGCGGCGGCGATCGGGCGCCACGGCACGGGCGCGGGCGGCACGCGCAACATTTCCGGCACGCACAACCCGATCGTCGAGCTTGAGCGCGAGCTCGCCGACCTGCACGGCAAACCGGCCGCGCTGGTCTTCACCTCCGGCTGGATCTCCAACCTAGCCGGCATCTCCATCATCGCGTCGCTGCAGCCCAATTGCCTGATTCTCTCCGACGCGCTCAACCACAACTCGATGATCGAGGGCGTGCGCCGTTCCGGTTGTGAGAAGCAGGTGTTCCGTCACAACGATCTCGCCCATCTGGAGGAGCTGTTGGCCGCCGCCGGTCGCGACAGGCCCAAGCTCATCGTGTTCGAGAGCCTCTATTCGATGGACGGCGACATCGCGCCGGTGGCGGAGATCGCCGAGCTGGCCGAGCGCTACGACGCGATGACCTATATCGACGAGGTTCATGCGGTCGGCATGTACGGCGCGCGCGGCGGCGGCATCTGCGAGCGCGAAGGCGTGATGAGCCGGATCGACGTCGTCGAGGGCACGCTCGCCAAGGGATTCGGCGCGCTCGGCGGCTATATCGCGGGCGACGCCGCAGTGATCGACGCGGTGCGCAGCTACGCGCCGCAGTTCATCTTCACCACGACGCTGCCGCCGATGGTGACGGCGAGCGCGCTCGCGGCCGTGCGGCATCTGAAGACCTCGAACACGGAGCGCAAGCGCCATCAGTATATGGCGCAGCTGACCAAACACGCATTGGTCGCGGCGGGCCTGCCGGTGCTCGAGAATCCCTCGCACATCGTGCCGCTGATGGTTCGCGACGCTCAGAAGTGCAAGGCGGCGAGCGACCTGTTGATGCGCCGCCATTCGATCTACATCCAGCCGATCAATTACCCGACCGTCGCCCAGGGCGAGGAGCGCCTGCGCATCACGCCGACTCCGCGCCACAACGAGGCGCATCTCAGCGATCTCGTGGAAGCGCTGGTTGACGTCTGGAAGGCCGTGGGCCTGCCGTTCACGACGGCGAAGGTCATCCCGCTTCAAAAGGCCGCAGCGGAGCCGGCGGCGCAGTGCGTCTACCCGGAGATGCGGAAAGCTGCGGAATAGCGGGCTTCCTTGGCGCAACGGCGCCCCGCGCGGCGAGCCGTTCGGTTCTCACAAGTTCGAGTTCGGTTGGTAGTTGCGTAAAGATTAGTTGACACACAGAAGTGTCGGTTTATAGTGACCACTGTTTTGAGGCAGGAGAAACGCCGGGCCTTGTACCCGGAGCCAGCTCGAGCGGAAGGCGAAAGCCTGATCGGAATCTGCGAAGGCCGGTATCGTCGATCCTGTCGTGAGACGGCTACGAGAGCGAACGCGGGGGGTTGCGGGAACGGCTCGCGCCGGCGCCGAAACGACAACCGCGCAGAGTTCTGCGCGGGGTCAAAAACTCCGGAGGAGTTGCAAGATGGTTGATGATCCGAACAGAGTCTGGCCGACCGGTCTGACGATTCAAGAGTCCGAAGAACTGCATAAGCACGTCATCGACGGCACGCGCGTTTTTGGCGCCGCCGCGATTCTCGCCCACATCCTGGCGTTCGCCTGGTCGCCGTGGCTTCACTGAGGAGGTCCAGTCATGAATCAAGGTCGCATTTGGACCGTCGTCAATCCTAACCACGGATTGCCGCTTTTCCTCGGCAGCGTCGCCATCATCGCGTTGCTCGTGCACTACGCCATTCTGAGCCACACGACTTGGTTCTCCGCTTACTGGCAGGGCGGCACCAAGAAGTCGGCGCAGATCGAGATGCAGGTTGTTCCTGCTCCGCTCTCGTTCATCGGCTAAGTCATATCGAGAAGTCCGCCCGGCGGGACGCCAGCGTCGCGCCGGGCGGTCAACGTCTGCGCTCGCTGAACAGGCCGCGCGTGGAGCTTGAGCACATGATCAAGGCGCCTCGTCTCACCCAGCGAGCGGTGAACTACTGGATCGGTTTCGGCGCTCGCTTCCTGCCCTTCGCCGATGCGGCGACGCCGGACTTGCCGTTGTCCCGCCTGCTCAGGCTGTCCCTGTTTCAAGTCTCAGTCGGCATGGCGCTCGTGCTTATGGTCGGCACGCTGAACCGCGTTATGATCGTCGAGTTGGATGTTCCCGCCTCTCTCGTCGGGGTGATGATTTCGCTGCCGCTGCTGTTTGCGCCGTTCCGCGCCGTGATCGGTTTCCGCTCGGATGTTCATAAGTCCGCTCTGGGTTGGCGGCGGGTTCCCTTCATGTACCGGGGAACTATGGTGCAGTTTTCCGGGCTCGCGATCATGCCTTTCGCGATCCTGGTGCTGTCGCGCACGAATGAGGCGGCGCATGCGCCGGTGTGGCTGGGGCTTGCGGGCGCGGGCGCCGCGTTCCTCCTGGTCGGCGCCGGATTGCATACGATCCAGACCATCGGGCTGGCGCTCGCGACCGACCGGGCGAGCGTCGATTCGCAGCCGAAGGTCGTCGGCCTCATGTACATCACCATGCTTTTGGGCATGATGGCCAGCGCGCTCGGCTTCGGCTGGTTCCTCGCCGACTTCACGCCCGGGCGGCTCATTCAGGTCATTCAAGCCGCCGCCGTGGCGACGATCGTGCTCAACGCCATCGCGCTTTGGAAACAGGAGCCGCGCGGGCGCTCCAACCAGCATGTGCGGGCGCGCGAACCGAGTTTCAGCGAGTCCTGGGGGCGCTTCGCCTCCGGCGGCAACGCCGTGCGCCGGCTGGTCGCTATCGGCCTCGGCACGATGGCGTTTAGCATGGAGGACGTGCTGCTCGAGCCCTATGGCGGGCAGGTGCTCGGGCTCGCCGTCGGCGACACGACCAAGCTGACCGCGACGCTGGCGGTTGGCGGCCTCATCGGTTTTGCGCTGGCGTCTGCCGTGCTGAGCCGCGGGTTCGACCCGTTCCGCATGGCGGCTATCGGCGCCTTGGCGGGCATAGCGGGGTTTTCGTCGGTGATCGCCGCCGGTCCCGCGGGTTCGACGCTGCTGTTCGGCGCCGGAACGGCCATCATCGGATTCAGCGCCGGACTGTTCGGCCACGGGACCTTGACCGCGACCATGCACGACGCCCCGAAGGGCCAGACCGGCCTGGCGCTTGGCGCCTGGGGCGCAGTGCAGGCCTCAGCGGCCGGGTTGGCTATCGCCTTCGGCGGAGTGCTGCGCGATCTGGTGGGGCTATGGACGCCGGCTGATCTATACCGGGGCGCCGTGCCGTATGATTGCGTGTACGCGCTGGAGATCGTCTTCCTGTTGGCGACCCTGGCGCTGATGGCCCCGTTGTTCCGACGTGTCGTCGCCCTGGCCTGAGGACGGCGAGTTACGCAAAGCGAGAGATGAGGGAAGCATGGCACAGATTATTACGAGAATTTATGCGGCCGCCGACAAGGCCGCCGCTGCGGCCAAGGAAGTGAAGACGCTCGGCTACGGCGACAGCGAAGTGTTCGTGACCGGCCCGTCGGCCGGCGCTGCGAAGGCCGATGTCGCCGCCGGTCTGGCGCAGTCGGGCTTGGCCAAGGCGGACGCCGAAGCGATTGCGGACGAGGTCTTGAAGGGCCGCACCGTCGTCTCCGTTCATGCGGCGTTCGGCGGCGGCGCGAAAGCGACGGCGGCGCTCGACAAGTTCGACCCCATCGCCGCGCCGGCGACGGCGGCCAAGGCGGCGCCGGCCAAGGCCGCGGGGTCCAAGACCATCGTGTTTAAGAGCGAAACCAAGCTCGACGATGCGACCCCGCTGTCGAACTGGCTGAACTGGCCGACGCTGATCGATAAGCCGACCTGGCTCTCCGATTACTTCAAGTGGCCGGTTCTGTCCGACTCCGCGCCGAAGGCGGTATTGTCCCACGGCCTCACGACGAAGGTGGAGCTGAGCGACGATCCCGCGCCGCTGTCCAGAAAGTTCGGGTGGCCGCTTCTGAGGGACGACCCGACGCCGCTCTCCAGCAAGTTCAACTGGCCGGTCCTAAGGGATTGAGCTGGGCTTGATTTGCAATGCGGCCCTTCGGGGCCGCATTTTTTTGCGCCCGCGTCGACATTGAGCCGACGCAAAACGCGCGCGCTCCCGCCAGGAAAGTCGGCGAAGCGCCGGCCAGCGCGGCCTTAAGGCAAGCGGAAAGCCGGCGCGCGGCGTTGTCCTTTCCCGCGTCGCCGCCGAAGCTTCAGATCGAATTTGCGGCAAACTGGCGCAAGGCGGAAAACTCGGTCGCTGCGACGGCGCGACCATGTGCGCTTCGACTTGCCGCCACGCCTATGGTAACGGGCGGCGGCAAGAAACTGCGCGACAGTGGGCGGCATACTCTAAAAAGCGCCGGGCCATCCCTATCTGGTGAGCGAGGGGCCGCGCGGTCGGGGCGGCGCGGGCGTGGAGGAAGGGTTTCCTATCGATGAGAGTCGTCGTCGTCGTTCTTGCCCTGCTGCTTGTCGTAGCGGCCGGCTTCGTCCCGGCCCTGGACTCCGGGCAGTTCCCCTGGCTCGGCGCCGCTCTGGCGCCTAACGCCGACCTCGTTCGCGCCCATTCGCCCTGGGCGATCCTGGCTTTGGCGGTTCTGCTGTTGCTGATCCTGTTGTTCTGGCGTCCGCAGGCCGCCGCGCCCGCCGCCGCCCCGGTCGTCGCCGCCGCGCCGCCGCGCAAGCCGCCGAGCGCCGACGCCGAGGTCGTCAGCTTCTTGGGCCTGCTGCAGGAGAAGGGCCGCTTCGTCGACTTCCTGATGGGCGACGTCGCCGGCTTCAGCGACGCCGAGGTCGGCGCCGCCGGGCGGGTGATGCACGAGGGCTGCAAGGCCGTTCTCGTCGAGCATTTCGGCGTCAAGCCGCTGCGCGAGGAGGGCGAGGGCGCGAAAATCACGGTGCCGCAGGGCTACGCGCCGGACGATTACCGTCTGGTCGGCCGCATCGGCGGCGAAGCGCCGTTCACCGGCACGCTCATCCATCACGGCTGGCGGGTGGAATGGGTCAAGCTGCCGCGCCTCATCCGCGCCAACGCCGACAAGCTGCCGGCGATCGCTCCCGCCGAGGTCGAGCTCGGCTGAGCCGGCCGCCCGTCGCTCTGCCTCTCGGCGAGGTGGACCTCGGCTGAGCCGCCCCGTCACGCCAACACCCGGTGTTCCTATGGCCCCGCGATACAGTCTCGGCATCGATCTCGGCACCAGCAACAGCGCGATGGCGCTCGGCGAAGTCGACGGCGAGGCCACGGAAATCCTTGACGTCACTCAGATCGTCGGCCCCAACCGGATTGGCGAGAAGCCGACGCTGCCCTCCGCGCTCTATATCCCGCACGCGCAGGAGTTTGCCCCGGACGCCTTTCCGCTGCCGTGGGGCGCCGAAGGCGGCGTCATCGTCGGCCAGTTCGCCAGGGACCACGGCGCGCTGATCCCCGACCGCCTGATCGCCTCGGCCAAGTCGTGGCTGTCGAACCCGCATATCGACCCGCGCCAGAAGGTGCTACCGTGGAAGTCGGAGATCGAGCAGGAGAAGCGCTCGGCGTTCGATGCGTCGCGGCTCTATCTCGAACATCTGCGCGAGAGTTTCCTCTATGGGCTGAAGACGCGCGGCCAGGAGGTCGCGCTCGCCGACGTCGAGGTCGTGCTGACCGTCCCCGCCTCGTTCGACGAGATCGCGCGCAACCTGACGGCCGAGGCGGCGGAGGCGGCGGGCCTTGGCAAGGTCACGCTGCTGGAGGAGCCGCTGGCGGCGTTCTACGCCTGGACCGCGCAGGCCGGCAAGGACTGGCGCGCCCAGGTGCGCCGCGGCGACATCGTGCTGGTCTGCGACGTCGGCGGCGGCACCGCCGATTTTAGCCTGATCGCCATTTCCGAGAAGGACGGCGCGCTCGATCTCAACCGCATCAGCGTCGGCGAGCACATCCTGCTCGGCGGCGACAACATGGATCTCGCGCTCGCCTACACGCTCAGGGCCAAGCTGGAGGCCGAGGGCAAGTCGCTGGCGGCGACGCAGTTCCTCGCTCTCACCCACGGCGCGCGCGCGGCCAAGGAAGCCTTGTTCGAGGACGAGGCGCTGGCCGAGTTCCCCATCGCCGTGCCGTCGCGCGGCTCCGGCCTGTTCGGCGCGACGCTGTCGACCAGGCTCGACCGGGCGACGCTGGAACAGGTCGTGCTCGACGGCTTCTTCGCCACAACCGCCGTGACCGATCAGCCGCAGAAGGCGCGGCGCTCCGGCCTGCAGGAGTTCGGCCTGCCTTACGCGAGCGATCCCGTCGTCAGCAAGCACCTCGCCCGCTTCCTCACCCGCAGCCTTGAGAACGTGCAGGCGAGCGAGGCGCTGCGGGCGCTGGTCGGCGCTGAGGCGCTGACAAAATCGTTCCTCGCGCCGACGGCGGTGCTGTTCAACGGCGGCGTGTTCAAGGCGGCGGCGGTGCGCCGCCGCGTCATCGAGCTGCTGACCGACTGGAACGGCGCTCCCGTGCGCGAACTGGCGGGCTTCCAGCCGGATCTCGCCGTCGCCAAGGGCGCCTCGGTCTATGGCCGTATCCGCGTCACCGGCAAGGGCATGCGCATCAAGGCCGGCGCCTCGCGCTCTTACTACATCGGCCTCGAAAGTTCGGCCCCCGCCGTGCCGGGCTTCACCCCGCCGCTCAAGGCTTTGTGCGTCGTGCCGCAGGGCATGGAGGAGGGCTCCGAGATCCTGATCGAAACTGGAGATCTCGCGCTGGTCGTCGGCCAGCCGGCCGAGTTCCGCTTCTTCTCGTCGGAAGTGCGCAGCGGCGACAAACCCGGCCAGATCCTGCCCGACGCCGAGAAAGAACTTGCCGAGACCAGCCTGCTCGAAGTCGACCTCGCCGCCGCGGACGGCATCCCGGCGGGCCAAGCGATCCCCGTGCAGATCGACGCCGTGCTGACCGAACTCGGCGCGCTTGAGCTTTGGATGAAGCACACCCAGTCCGACCGCCGCTGGAAGGTCGAGTTCCAGGTGCGGACCGAATAGGCATGGCCCGGTTCAGCATCGGCGTCGATCTCGGCACCAGCAATTCCGTGCTCGCCTATGCGCCGCTGTGGGGCGAGGGCCGCACGGAGGTGCTCGCCGTCCCGCAATGGGAGACGCCCTCGACCGTCAGCGAGTCGCAGACGCTGCCGTCCTTCCTCTATCTGCCGGAGGACGCGGTATCAGCGCAATTGCAGCAGCACGGCCTCGAAGCCGGCGAATGGGTCGTCGGCCGGTTGGCGCAGCGCCGCAGCGGCGAGACCCCGGGCCGCGTCGTCAAGTCGGCCAAGTCCTGGCTCGCGCATCACGCCGCCGACCGCTCGGCGGCGTTCCTGCCCTGGGGCTCCGACGCACTCGGCGCGGCGGAAAAGATCTCGCCCGTCGCCGCCTCGGCAAAAATCCTCGCGCATCTCCGCGCGGCCTGGAACCAGCGTTTTGCGAAACACGGGCCGGATTTCGAGTTCGACGCGCAGACCGTCAGCGTCACCGTGCCGGCTTCGTTCGACGCGGCGGCGCAGCGCCTCACGCTCGCCGCCGCCGCCCAGGCCGGCTACCCGGAAGGCGTGCGCCTGCTGGAGGAGCCGCAGGCCGCGTTCTACTGGTGGCTGGAGCGCCACGGCGCCGACCCCTGGCGCGCGCTGCCCGACGCGCATGAGGCGCCGCGTCACGTGCTGGTGGTCGACGTCGGCGGCGGGACCTCGGATTTCAGCCTGTTCGAGCTGACCCCGCACGGCGAGGGCCGCGAGCCCTCGATCAAGCGCGTCGCGGTCAGCGACCACATCCTGCTCGGCGGCGACAATATCGATCTCGCCATCGCGCATCTGTTCGAGCCGCGCCTCGCGTCGGGCGGAACGCTCTCGCCGGGCCAGTGGGACCAACTCGTCGCTCGCAGCCGCGCGCTGAAGGAGAAGGCGCTCGGGACCGAGGGACCGCCCGACGAGGTCTTCGCCGTCTCGATCCCCGCGCGCGGCTCGAACCTGTTCGCGCAGACGCTTTCGGCCGAGGTCAAGCGGGCGGAGCTGGAGGCGCTGATCCTCGACGGCTTCTTCCCGCACGCCCGGGCCAACGACCGGCCGCGCCGCGCGCTCGGCGCCGTCAGGGAGTTCGGGCTGCCCTACGCCTACGACGGCGCCGTCACCCGCCACCTGGCCGATTTCCTGCGCGACCGCCCGCCGGTCGACGCCGTGCTGTTCAACGGCGGCTCGCTGCACGCCGAGCGCCTGCGCGAGCGGCTCATCGACGAGATCGGCCAATGGCAGGACGGCCGCCGCCCGCTCGCGCTGGAAAACCCGCGCCCGGATCTCGCGGTCGCCTGCGGCGCGGCCTATTCCGGCCGGCTCGTCGCCGAGAAGGCCGGGCTCATCGAGGCCGGCAGCGCCCGCGCCGTGTTCCTCGAAGTCCACAAGGCGGCGGGAGGGGCGGGGCGCAGCGAACTCATCTGCATCCTGCCGCACGGCGCCGCCCCGGCGCAGACCTTCGAACTCGACGACCTCGACCTGCGGCTGCGGCTCAACCGCCTCGTGCGCTTCCAGATCTACACGTCGACCCGCGACGAGCAGACGCAGGCCGGCGACCTCGCCAAAACGGCCCCCGACGCGGTGCTGGCGCTGCCGCCGCTCGAAACCGTGGCCGAGGCCTCCGGCGGCGGCCTCGCCGAGATCCCCGTCGTCCTGACCGCGAAGATGAACGAACTCGGCCTGCTCCACGTCGCCTGCCGCAGCCTCGACCCCAGCATCCCCCAGTCCTGGCCGCTGGAGTTCAATCTGCGCCCCTCGGAGCGCCCGGTCGCGTCGCCGGCCGCGCCGACGCCGGATTCGGCCAACGTCCCCCCGGCCGCGCTCGCCGCCGCGCAGGCGCGCATCGCCGCCGCGTTTAACCAAGGCTTGGCGAAGAAGGACAAGTTCACCTCGTCGCGGCTGATGGACGCGCTGGAGAAGGCGCTGGCCCGGCCGAAGGGCGATTGGAACGGCGTTCTGCTGCGCGACCTCTGGACGCCCCTAGAGGCGAACGAGAAGGGCAGGGCGCAATCGGCCGAGCATGAGGAGGTCTGGCTCATCCTCGCCGGCTTTCTGCTGCGCCCGGGCTTCGGCGTCGCGGCCGACGCGAGCCGCATCGACGCGCTGTGGCGCATTCTGCGCGGCGGTCTGCGCTTCGCCGGCAAGCGCGGCCGGCTGCAGGAATACATCCTCTGGCGCCGCGTCGCCGGCGGCCTCTCGGCCGAGCGCCAGGAGGCGCTGCTCGCGCAGGAGAAGGACCGCATCTTCCAGGCTAAGACCGCGCCGCCCGAGCTGATCCGCATGGCCGGCGCCTTCGAGCGACTCAGCATCGACGTCAAGGCGGAGCTGATCGAGCGCTTCGCAGCGCTCGCCGCCGAGAAAGGCCACGTCGCGCCCTATCTCGCCGCGCTGGGGCTGCTGCTCAACCGCACACCGTTCTACGCCGGGCCGGAGAGCGTCGCGCCGCCGTCGCTGGTAGAACTCGCCTACGACGGCCTGCGCAAGCTCGACTGGAGCGACCCCGAATTCGTCGAGGCGCAGACCCTGTTCCTGCGCGCCGCGCGCGTCGTCGACGACCGCCGGCTCGATCTCGCGCCCTCGCTGCGACAACAGATCGCCGACAAGCTGACCAAGAGCGGCGTCGCGCCGGTCAAGGCGGAGCGAGTCCGGCGCTTCGTGCCGCTGGAGCGCGCCGAGCGCCTGAGCCTCTACGGCGAGGCTTTGCCGGCCGGGTTGATCCTCAGCGAGTGACGTCATGCCGCCCGTCGTGACCGCGCAACGTCTCATGTCCACGGCTATCATCTGTCCGACGCTCGTGTTGGAGACGTGAGCCAGCCTCTTGCGCCACCGCAACGCCCGCGTCGCCGTGCGGACTAGAGCTTGAGACGAACTGGCGGAATCAGAAGCTTACAGCAAAACCGCCCGCCATCCCCTCTCCCCTCCGGGGAGAGGGTTCACGCCCCCTCTCCCCACGAGTGGGGAGAGGGGGCCGGAGGGCGCCGCGTCAGTCGGGAGCCAAGTCATGAACCTGGAGAAGGTCGTCTTCGCCTTCGTCATCCTGTTGGCTGCGACGCTCAATTTCGGTTTCGTCTACGGCGGCGTCGAGAATCCCGCGCATCATCATATCTGGGAGCTGTTCGCGGCGACGACGGTCAACCTCGTCGCCGTCGTGCTAAAATTCGGCGACCGCACCCATATCGGCGCGGTGCAGCAGGCCGCGAGCCTCGTGGCGCTGCTGCAATTGCTGGCGGCGGGGTTTTTCTGGTTCTTCCTGGCGCCGAAGGACGCGACCCCCGGCCCGGACGCGCTGAGCAGCATCGTCTCGCTCGCCGCCGGGGCGCTCGTCGCCAACGGCGTCTCGGTCGTCATCCTGATCGTCGACACCTCGATCCAGAGGCGCTGACGTGCAGGACGTCTTCCTGATTACGATCCGCCGTCTCCGGGCGCCGCTGATCCTCATCATCCTGGTGTTCGCCTTCTCGACCGCCGGCATGGCGCTGATTCCCGGCGCCGACCCGCAAGGCCATCCCTGGCATATGTCGATCTTCCAGGCGTTCTATTTCGTCACCTACACCGCCACGACGATAGGCTTCGGCGAGATCCCCTATCCCTTCACCGACCAGCAGCGGCTGTTCTCGACCCTCATCATCTATTTGCTCGTCATCGGCTGGGCCTATCTGGTCGGCTCGATCCTCAGCCTCACCCAGGACAGGACGTTCCAGCAGGCGCTTGTCGGCGCCCGCTTCCGCCGCGCCGTCGCGTCGTTGAGCGAGCCGTTCTACCTCGTCTGCGGCCTCGGCGAGACCGGCGTCACCGTGGTGCGCATGCTCGACCGGCTCGGCTTCCGCTTCACCGCCGTCGACCGCGACGAGCGTCGCGTGCAGGCGCTGGAGTTGGAACAGCTCTCGCTCGACGCGCCCGTGCTCTACGCCGACGTGCGCTCGCCCGAGACCCTGGCGATGGCCGGCCTGCTAAAACCCGAATGCAAGGCCGTGCTGGCTTTGTGCAGCGAGGACGAGGCCAATCTCGGCGTCTCCATCGCCGCCTGCCTGCTGCGGCCGGGCCTGCCGGTGATCGCCCGCGCCGATTCGCCGGCGATGGCGGCCTCGACGTCGGCGCTCGGCGTCTATCGCGTCATCAGCCCGTTCCGCGAGTTCGGCGAGCGCGTCGCGCTGGCGATGCGCGCGCCCGACACCTACCGGCTGCTGGCGTGGCTGACCGGCGCGCCCGGCTCGCATCTGCCGCCGAGCCAGCCGCCGCGCATTCCGGCCGCGCCGGGGCGCTGGATCGTCTGCGGCTACGGCCGTTATGGCCGCGAGGTCGGGGCGGCGGTGCAGCGCGCCGGGTTCGAACTCGCGATCATCGACCCCAGCGGCGCCGAAATCCCGGGCCTGCTCTGCGTCAAGGCGCTCGGCGCGGGGGCGCCGGAGCTGCGCGAGGTCGGCGTCGAGATCGCCTGCGGTCTGTTCACCGGCTCCGACGACGACACCGCCAATCTGGCGGTCGCGATCGCCGCGCGCCGGCTCAACCCCGACATCTTTATTGTCATGCGGCAGAACCTGCTGTCGAGCGAGATCCTGTTCGCCCGCTTCGGCGCCGACATGACGCTGGCGCCGCCGCAGATCATGGCGACGGAATGCCTGGCGCTGTTGCGCACGCCGCTGCTCGCTGAGTTCCTCGATCTCGTGCGCGCCAAGGACAATCTTTGGGCCTATGCGCTCGCCGAGAGCCTGCGCGCTTTGGTCGGCGACGAGGCGCCGCTGTTCTGGAGTTTCGCCATCGACGACGACGAGGCGCCGGGCCTGAGCGACGTCCTACGGCGCGGCAAGGACGCGCCGGCGATCGGCGACTTCAGCCGCAGCGCCCATGCCCGCGAAGACCGCGCGCCCTGCCTCGCCGTGCTCCTCGTCCGTGGGCCCGAGACCCTCGAACTGCCCGGCGACGAGGTCGGCGTGCGTCTGGGCGACCGGCTGCTGTTTGCAGGAAGGCGGGCGGCGAAGGACAACCAGTCGCTGATGCTCTCCAACGCCAATGTCGCGGCTTACGTGCTCGGCGACCGCCGCCAGGCCGAGGGCTGGATCTGGCGCACGTTCGAGAAGGCGCTCGCGCGCTGATACCGGGCGGTTGCAAATTCGACGCATTTTGTAGAAAATACACGCCAGCGCGCCGTCTCGAATAGCGCGGCGGAGACTTGATGTTCCGGGAACCCGAGGCGAATCTCTCGCCCTCCATAGCGGACGAGGTGAAGTTCACCACCTGCTACATGTGCGCCTGCCGCTGTGGGATCAAAGTCCACATCAAGGACGGGCAAATCCGCTACATCGAAGGCAATCGCAACCATCCCGTCAACAAAGGCGTGCTGTGCGGCAAGGGCTCGTCGGGGATCATGCAGCACTATTCACCCGCGCGGCTGCGCAAGCCGCTGAAGCGCGTCGGCGAGCGCGGCGCGGGCGAGTTCGTCGAGATCGAATGGGACGAGGCAATGGAGATCGCACGCGCGCGGCTCGACCGCATCCGCCGCAGCGATCCGAAGAAACTCGCCTTCTTCACCGGCCGCGACCAGAGTCAATCGCTGACCGGCTGGTGGGCGATGCAGTTCGGCACGCCCAATTTCGCCGCGCACGGCGGCTTCTGCTCGGTCAACATGGCGGCTGCGGGACTCTACACGATTGGCGGATCGTTCTGGGAGTTCGGCGAGCCCGACTGGGAGCGCAGCAAATATCTGCTCATGTTCGGCGTCGCCGAGGACCACGATTCCAACCCGATCAAGATCGGCCTCGGCAAGCTGAAAGCGCGCGGCGCGAAGATCGTCTCGATCAACCCGATCCGCACCGGCTATGCCGCCATATCCGACGAGTGGATCGGCCTGACGCCCGGCACGGACGGCCTGTTCGTGCTCGCGCTCGTGCATGAGCTGCTGAAAGCCGACGCCGTCGATCTCGATTATCTCGTGCGCTATGCGAACGCCGGCTGGCTGGTCATCAAGGCGCCCGGCGAAGCGGACGACGGCCTGTTCGCCCGCGACGCCGACGGCGACCCGCTCAGCTTCGACCAGCGCGCCGGCGCCCTCGCCAAGGCGACCGCCGCAGAGATCGCCCCCGCCGTGGTCGGCGAGTTCGCGCTGCCCGACGGACGCAAGGCGGTTCCCGTGTTTCATCTCATCGCCGAGCGCTATCTCGACGAGAGCTACGCGCCGGAGGCAGTCGCGCAGCGTTGCGGCGTCAGCGCCGACGCGATCCGCCGCATCGCCGCCGAGATCGCCGACGTCGCGTTCAATCAAGCCATCGAGCTTGACGTCCCCTGGACCGATTGGGCCGGCCGCCGCCACGAAACCATGCGCGGCCGCCCCGTCGCGATGCACGCCATGCGCGGGATCTCGGCGCACAGCAACGGCTTCCAGACCTGCCGCGCCATTCATCTACTGCAATGCCTGATCGGCGCCGTCGATTGTCCCGGCGGCTTCCGCTACAAGCCGCCGTTCCCCAAGCCGATCCCGCCCGCGCAAAAGCCCGCCGGCAAAACGACGGCGCCTTGTACGCCGCTCGACGGCATGCCGCTCGGCTTCGTCATGGGACCCGAGGACCTGTTGATTGATAGCGACGGCAAAGCGATCCGCATCGACAAGGCCTACACCTGGGAGGCGCCGCTCGCCGCCCACGGCCTCATGCATATGGTGATCTCCAACGCCTGGGCCGGCGATCCCTATAAGATCGACACGCTGCTGCTCTATATGGCCAACATGAGCTGGAACAGCTCCATGAACACCGCGCGCGTGATGGAGATGCTAACAGACAAGGATGAGACCGGCGAATACAAGATCCCCTACATCATCTATTCCGACGCCTACGCCTCCGAGATGGTCGCCTATGCCGACCTCGTGTTGCCCGACACAACCTATCTGGAGCGCTGGGACTGCATCTCGCTGCTCGACCGCCCGATCTGCGACGCCGACGGCCCCGCCGACGCGATCCGCCAGCCCGTCGTCGAGCCCGACCGCGACGTGCGCGCGTTCCAATCCGTGCTGCTCGATCTCGGCGCGCGGCTGCAACTGCCCGGCATGACGCGCGAGGACGGCGCCCCGCTCTATCCCGGCGGCTATGCCGATTACATCGTCAACCACGAGCGCAGCCCCAGCATTGGCCCGCTCGCCGGCTGGCGTGGCGCGAACGGCGGCTCGGAGGGACGCGGCGCCGTCAATCCCGCGCAGCTCGACGCCTATATCGCCAACGAATGTTTCTGGCGCCACGAGCTGGAGCCGAAGCAACGCTTCTACAAATTCGCCAACAAGGATTATCTGGAGTTCGCCGCGTATATGGGCTTCATCGCCAAGCCCGAGCCCATCGTGATGCAGCTCTATGGCGAGCCGCTGCAAAAATTCCGCCTCGCCGCGCTTGGCCACGGCCCCATCCAACCGCCCGAGTCGATGCGCGAAACGCTGAAATCCGCCTTCGACCCGCTACCGTTCTGGTACGCGCCCCGTGAGGAAGCGCAGATCGACCGCAGGCGATACCCGCTGCACGCGCTGACCCAGCGCCCGATGATCATGTATCATTCCTGGGGCTCGCAGAATGCTTGGCTGCGCCAGATCCTAGGCCGCAACAAGCTCTATGTCGCCACCGCGAAAGCGCGCGAACTCGGTCTCGCCGACGACGATTGGGTGCGCGTCACCAGTCACAACGGCTCAATCAAGGTTCAGATCAAGACGATGGACGGCGTCAATCCCGAAACAGTGTGGACCTGGAACGCCATCGGCAAGCGCGCCGGCGCCTGGAATCTCGCCGCCGACGCGCCCGAGGCGCGCAAAGGCTTCCTGCTCAATCACCTCATCAGCGAGCTTCTGCCAAACAAGCACCAACGCCGCTCCAACTCCGATCCCATCACCGGACAGGCGGCGTGGTTCGATCTCTGCGTGCGCATCGAGAAATGCGACCCCGGCGACGAGACGAGCGAGCCGCAGTTCCCCGCCTTGCCGCCGCTCGTCGGCTTAGTCGCGGCGCCGTCGATCAACCAGTTTGGCGCGCAGTTCAAACGATGACCAGCCTGCCCAAGACCCCAAGCCCGAAGCGGCTCGGCCTCGTCGTCGATCTCGACACATGCGTCGGCTGTCACGCCTGCGCCACCAACTGCAAGGAGTGGAACGCGGGCGGTCCCAGCGCGCCGCTCACCGACGTCAACGCCTATCAAGCCGAGCAGCGCGGCGTCTGGTTCAACCGTGTCTTCACCTACGAGGCCGGCGGCTGCGGCGCCAACGCCCGCACCGTGCATTTCCCCAAGAACTGCCTGCATTGCGAGAAACCGGATTGCGTCACCGTCTGCCCGACCGGCGCCTCCTACAAGCGCGCCGAGGACGGCATCGTGCTGATCGACCACGACCGCTGCATCGGCTGCAAGTTGTGTTCCTGGGCCTGTCCCTACGGCGCGCGCGAACTCGACGAGGTCGAGGGCGTGATGAAGAAATGCACGCTCTGCATCGACAAGATCTACAACGAAACTCTGCCCGAGGCCGACCGCGTCCCCGCCTGCGTCTCAACCTGTCCCGTCGGCGCGCGCCATTTCGGCGATTTCAACGATCCCGACTCCAAAGTGTCGCAACTGACGCGCGAGCGCGGCGGCTTCGATCTCATGCCCGAGAGCGGCTACAAGCCGACCAGCAAATATCTGCCGCCGCGCCGTCCGCGCTCCGACGGCCCGGCCAGACTGGAGCCGGCTGCCGGCGCCGCGAGTGGCCTGCTGCGCTGGGTGGATCGCATGCTGTCCAGATAAACGCGATGTATCCCGCCGCTTCCGTCATCCTGTTCACCACCGCGTCCGGCGCCGGGCTCGGGCTCATCGCCTGGTTGGCGCTGCTGGCGCTGCTGGGGCTTGCGCCCACGACGACGGCGTTCGGGCTCGTCGCCTTCGGCCTCGCGCTCGGCCTGCTTTCGCTGGGCCTGTTGAGTTCGGTGTTCCATCTCGGCCGTCCCGAGCGCGCCTTGCTCGCGCTGACGCAATGGCGCTCGTCGTGGCTCGCCCGCGAAGGCGTCGCGGCGCTGGCGACCTATATGACGACCGGTCCGTTCGCGCTCGGTTGGATCGTGCTCAACCGGACCGACGGCGCGTTCGCCGCCGCGGCCGCCGCCTCGCTGGCGATGTCGGTCGCCACGATTGTTTGCACGGCGATGATCTACGCGAGTCTGAAGCCGATCCGGCAGTGGAGCAACCGCTGGACGGCGCCGGTCTATCTCGCGCTCGCGGCGGCGAGCGGCGGCCTGCTGACTGTTGACCTCACTTCGCTCATGGGTGGATTTCGCCCCGCGATCGGCCTTGCCGCCGTGGCGCTCGTCGTTGCTTCCGCGGCGGCCAAGCTCGCCTATTGGCGCCACATCGACAACCAATCGCCTCGCTCGACGCTGGCGACGGCGACGGGGCTGGCGTCCCTGGGGACGGTTCGTCTCCTCGAACAACCGCACACGGAAGCGAACTATGTGATGCGCGAAATGGGATTTCACATCGCGCGCAAGCATTCAGCCAAATTGCGACGGCTGACTGTCGCCGCCCTGTTCGCCATGCCGGCCTTGTCGATCTCATCCGCGACGCTGCTCGCGGACCACTTCCCTATCGCCTCCGCCTCCGCCGCGCTGCTCGCGACATTGTCGGCGGCTGTGGGTCTCGGCGTCGAGCGCTGGTTGTTTTTCGCCGAGGCGACGCACGTCTCAATGCTCTACTACGGCGGTGCGCCGTAATACCGAAGGATTCACAGATGGCGGATGCGACGCTCGACGCCAGAGGATTGAAATGCCCGCTGCCGATTCTCAAAGCTCGCAAGGCGCTGAACGACGTGGCGCCTGCTGGGATGCTCGTGGTGCTGACGACCGACCCCGGCTCGGTCGCGGACTTCCAGGCGTTCTGCCGCACGACGGGCCACGATCTCATCGAGCAGGCGTCGGGCGGCGGCGAGCATCGCTTCGTCATTCGCCGGCGCTCCTGAGCGCGCCTGCCTGAAAAACAGCCAACCGATATTTGCCGCGACGGGGCGGAAACGTGCGATTCGCCCTAAAATCGTCGGGTTGAAAGATAGGCTTGTCCTCAAGCCGCGCGCGCCGAAGACATTGCGGACGGCGCGGCTTAGCCAAAATTGTTTGAAGGACGAAAGCCGATGATGGGTCAGGCACGGACGGAGACTCCGCACGACGCCGAAGAGGCGCCGCTTTACGCGGTCGCCGCCGCCGAGTCGCTCGCGGAATCTCGAACGCTGACGCTGAAGAACGGCGACACCTTCGCCGTGTTCAGTCGCGCCGGCGATATCGGCGCCAGCCCAGGCAGCCCGGAGGGCGTCTATCACAGAGACACGCGGCATCTCTCGCGCTTCTCGCTGACGCTGGGCGGCGCACGCCCCATGCTGCTCAGCGCAACGATGCGCGACGACAACGCGCTGCTGACCTGCGACCTCGCCAATCCCGACCTGCCCGACGGCGACGGACACATAGAACACGACCGCATCCACATCCGCCGCTCGCGGTTTCTTTGGAACGGCGCCTGTATGGAGCGCATAGCCGCGCGCAACTTCGACCGCCGCGCCAGGACGATCCAGCTCGAAATCGTCTTCGCCGCAGATTTCGCCGATGTCTTCGAGGTGAGAGGCGCAAGGCGCGAGCGCCGCGGAATCCTGCGCACGCCCGGGGTCACACGCGACAGCGTCAAGCTGAGCTACGACGGGCTCGACGAGCAGCGGCGCGAAACGCTGGTTCGTTTCGATCCGCCGCCGACGCAGCTTTCGAGCGGACGCGCCAAATATGTGATGGAGCTGGCGCCCGGCGAATGGCGCTCAATCTTCATCGAGGTGATCTGCGGCGCGCCGGGACCGGAGTCCGGTCAGCGCGCCTTCCTGGTCGCGCTGCGCGACAGCAAGCGGGCGCTGCATCGCGCGTCCGCGAGGGCCGCGAAGATTTCGTCGAGCAACGAAAGTTTCAACGAGACGGCGAGCCGCAGCGTGTCCGATCTCTACATGCTGCTGACCGACACGCCCGAAGGGCCGTACCCTTACGCCGGCGTGCCGTGGTTCTCGACCGTGTTTGGCCGCGACGGGTTGATCACCGCCTGGGAGACGCTGTGGCTCGATCCCGCCATCGCGGCCGGCGTGCTCAACCATCTCGCCGCCTTGCAGGCGACGACGACCGACCCGCGGGCCGACGCCGAGCCCGGCAAGATACTGCACGAGGCGCGGAACGGCGAAATGGCTGTGCTCGGCGAAGTGCCGTTCCGGCGCTATTACGGCAGCGTCGATTCGACGCCTTTGTTTGTCGCGCTCGCCGGCGCCTATTTCGAGCGCACCGGCGATCTCACGACCGTCCAGCGCCTGTGGCCCAACATCGAGGCGGCGCTCGGTTGGATCGCGAACTCCGGCGACCGCGACGGCGACGGCTTCATCGAATACGGCCGTCAGTCCAGCGACGGCCTCGTCAACCAGGGTTGGAAGGACAGCCACGACTCGGTGTTTCATGCCGACGGAACTCTGGCGCGCGGGCCGATCGCCATCGTCGAAGTGCAGGCTTACGCCTATGCGGCCTGGCGCGCCGCCGAGCGCATCGCCAGAAAGCTCGGCAAGGACGTCGAGGCCGCCCGCTACGCCGCGTCCGCCGAGACGCTGCGCCGTCGTTTCGATGAGGCGTTCTTTGACGAGGAACTGCAGACCTACGTACTGGCGCTCGACGGCGACAAGAAGCCCTGCCGCGTGCAATCCTCCAACGCCGGCCATGCTTTGTTCGCCGGCGTCGCCTATCCCGAGCGCGCCAGAGCGGTCGCCCGTTCGTTGCTCGGCAGCGCGAGCTTCAGCGGCTGGGGCGTCAGGACGCTGGCCTCCAGCGAAGTGCGCTACAATCCGATGAGCTATCACAACGGCTCGGTCTGGCCGCACGACAACGCGATGATTGCTGCGGGTCTCGCGGCTTACGGCTATCACGCCGAGGCGGCGAAGATCTTCGACGGTCTGCTCGCCGCCTCGCGCTACATCGACCTGCGCCGCCTGCCGGAGCTGTTCTGCGGCTTTCCGCGCAAGCCGGCGCAGGGGCCGACCTTCTATCCCGTGGCCTGCTCGCCGCAGGCCTGGGCGGCCGCGGCGCCGCTGTCGATGATCCAATCCTGCATCGGGCTCGGCTTCGATCCCGACGCGCATCAGATCGTGTTGCGCGAGCCGATGCTGCCGTCGTCAGTCAACGATCTCGTGCTGCGCGACGTGCAAGTACAAGGCGGCTCCGCCGACATCGAGATTCGCCGCTCGGGTCGCGGCGTCGTCGTCGACGTGCTCGCCCGCCGCGGCCCGGTCAAGGTGGTGACGATCGACTGATCTTCAGGCCGCCTGCTCCTTCAGCCACTTCAGCTCGCGGTCGACCAGCTTGCGGTAGACGCCGCGCCGGCGCAGCAGCATTTCAGGCGCGCCGTCTTCGATCACCCGCCCGCCTTCCAGCACGAGGATGCGGTCGAAATTGCGCAGCGTCGAAAGCCGGTGCGCGATGGCGATGACGGTTCGGCCTTCAATCAAACGGTCGAGCGCCCTTCGCACCGCCTCCTCGGACTCGCCGTCGAGCGCCGACGTCGCCTCGTCGAGCAGCAGCAGCGGCGCGTCGCGCAGGAACGCGCGGGCGATGGCGATGCGTTGCCGCTGCCCGCCCGAAAGCTTGACGCCGCGGTCTCCCACGATGGTCTGCAGCCCTTCCGGCAGAGCGTCGATGAACGAAAGGCACTGCGCCGCCGCCGCCGCCTCAAACACCTCTTCGTCGCTCGCCTCGGGGCGGCCGTATCTGATGTTCTCCGCCAGCGTTCGGTTGAACAGCGCCGTGTCCTGCGGCACGACGGCGAGCGCTTGCCGCAAGCTTGCGTCCGTCGCCCCTGCGATGTCCTGGCCGTCGATAAGGATGCGTCCGCCGTCGAGTGAATAGAATCTCTGCAGCACCGCCGCCAGCGTCGATTTGCCGGCGCCGGATTCGCCGACAATGCCGATCCTCTGGCCCGGAGGTATCTCGAAGCTGAGATTGTCGAAGATCGGCCGACCGCCGGGATAGCGGAACGACAGGCGCTCGATGGCGATATGCGCGCCGTTGACCTTCAGCGGCGCCGCGTCGTGCGGATCTTTGAGGTCTTGCGGCGACAGCAGCGTCGCCAGCGCCTCGCCGAGCCGCGCCCAATGTTGAGTGACGTCAACCAGCGCGACGGCGAGATCGCGCGTTGCGCTGAGCAAGGACAGCCCCAATGTGCAAATCAGCACGACGTCGCCCGCCGTCGCCGCGCCCGCGCGCCACAACGACAAAGCCCAGACGAGCAGGGCGAAGGTCATCGCGACGACCGTCAGCGCATGGGCGATCCGCAGCTTTTCCAGGTGCCTGAGACTGCGCCCGCGCGCCTCCAGTTCGTAGGAAATCGTTGCATCCAGCCGCGAGCGTTCGTGATCGATCCGGCCAAACGCGCGCGCCAGGCCCATATTTCCGATGACATCGACCATCTCGCCGTCAACCAGCGCGGCGCGGTCGGCGAAGGCGCTGTGCAACGGGCGGCCGGCCGCGGCGAAACGATATATCGCCGCAACCACCACAAGGCCGACGCCGAGCAGCACCCCCGCCATCGTCAAATTGACGTGGCTTATGAGGATGACCGCGCCGAGCGTCGCCGCGCAGGGCGGCAGGATGCTCGACATCGTCATCATTTCGATCTGGAACACCGCGTTCGAGGTCGCAGTGATGCGGCTGGTCAGGGTTCCCGGCAGGCGCTCAGTGAAATAGCTCGGCGCATGTCCTGTGAGATGAGCAAACAATTCGCGCCTGAGATCGCCGGTCACCTCGACGAAAGTGCGGCTCGCGATCCAGCTCGCCACGCGCCACAGCATGTTGTCCGCCGCGACCAGCGCCGCGATCGCCGCGACTGCGAGAAATGCGCCCGAACTCGCGCCCGGGCCATGAGACAGCGCGTCGACGAGCAGCTTCACGGCAAATTGTGTTGTCACCGATGCGCCGACGGCGCCAAGCACGCACAGTACAATGGCGCCATGTGCGATAGGGCGGCGCCTCACATAGCGGGCGATGAAGCGCAACGGCGCTTCGCGATAGCGACAAAGATCTGAGATCACCATTGTCTCCCCGATCGGCAATGGACAATCGCCGCGGCCCTATAACGTCAAGCTTCGTGCCCAAGCGGCCAATGTGGCCACAAGGCGCCGAATATTTGTTCGTCAACTGCTGACGGATTATCCCGCTCACCATGAACGCAACAGCCGCAGCAGAGTTTCACGATTGTCGTGATTAGAAATTAGGTTCCGCGAAGGAGATCAACACATGAAGATCGCTCAGGTCGCGCCGTTGACCGAAGCCGTGCCGCCGAGCCTCTATGGCGGCACGGAGCGAGTTGTCTCGTGGCTGACGGAGGAGCTTGTCGCGCTCGGCCACGACGTCACGCTGTTCGCCAGCGGCGATTCCAAGACTTCAGCTACGCTTGAGCCAATCTGGCCGCGCGCGCTGCGCCTCGACGGCACCGTGCGCGACCCCTACGCCCTGCATATGGAGATGATCGAGCAGGTCTACCGCCGCGCCGCCGAGTTCGACGTGATTCATTTCCACCTCGACTATCTGCCCTTCTCGTTGTTTTCCAGACAATCGACTCCGTATGTCACCACCCTGCATGGCCGGCTCGATCTGCCCGAGCATCAGCCGGTGTTCTCGACCTTTTCGCACGTTCCCGTCATTTCCATCTCCGACGCGCAGCGCCGCCCTGTTCCGCACGCCAATTTCATCGGCACCGTCTATCACGGCTTGCCGGATACGCTGCTGCAGCCACAAGGCGGTTCGCCGTCCTACCTCGCCTTTCTCGGCCGCGTTTCGCCGGAAAAGGGCCTCGAGCGCGCGATCAAGATCGCCCGCACGTGCCGCCTGCCGCTGAAGATCGCGGCCAAGATCGATCACGCCGACGCCGACTATTTCAACACGGAGATCGCGCCGCTGCTGAACGATCCGCTCATCGAGTTCATCGGCGAGATCGGCGACGCCGAGAAGCCGGGTTTTCTCGGCGGCGCCGTGGCCTTGTTGACGCCGATCGACTGGCCGGAGCCGTTCGGGTTGGTGATGATCGAGGCGATGGCGTGCGGAACGCCGGTCATCGCGTTCAATCGCGGCTCCGCGCCGGAGTTGGTCGACGACGGCGTCACCGGCTTCATCGTCGAAGACGTGATGAGCGCGGTCTCGGCGGTCCAGAAGGCGCTGGGCCTGTCGCGCGAAGGTGTGCGCGCCGGTTTCGAGCAGCGCTTCACCGCGCGCCGGATGGCGAAGGATTATCTGGCCGCCTATCGGAGCCTCAGCTTCGCGAAGAGCGGCCGGGCGCGGCTCGCCTCGGTCTGAACGTCACGCGCGTCCTCGCTTCATAGCGAGGACGCGTCCGGCCGTGTTTCTGGCAGAGCGACGGCCAAGAAGCCGAAGCCGCAGACCGCGAAAACCGCCAGCATGTCGAACGCGACGGCGCCCCCATAGAAATCGCTGACATAGCCGCTCAGCGTGGTGCTGAGCGAGGCGCCGAGCCCCATCGCGCAGCCGATGGCGCCTTGCGCGAGGTTGAAATGGCCGCACTCGCGCGTGAGATCGGCGATGGTCAGCGGCACCAGCACGCCGAGCGCGGCGGCGGAGACGCCGTCGAGCAGTTGAATGGCCACCAGCGCCCGCGGATCGGCGAGGAATGCGAACAGCACGCCGCGCAGCGCCAGCGCGCCGAAGCCGAGCAGCAGCAGCGGCCTGCGTCCCCAGGAGTCGGCGAGGCGACCGACGATGGGCGACAATAGCGTGACCGTGAATTGCGGAACGACGATGGCCGCCGCGACGAGAACCGTCGCCAGTTTCTCGGAGCGCAACGTCACCAGGCTCGCTGCGAGCGGCAGCATCGCCGCATTGGCGAGATGAAACATCATCACGCAAGCCGCAAAGATCAGCACGCGAGGTCGCCGGATGAGTTCGACGGCGTTGCCGAGCTGGGCGCCGAGCCCGGTTTTCCGTCCCTGCGCCGCGTCCGACGCGGGCGCAATCTCCTGCGTGCGAATGCAGAACAGCGCGATCAAGGCGGGAAGCGTGAGCGCGCCGGCGATGTAGAACACGGCGCGGCCAGACAGATAATAGCCGCTGAGGCCCATCAATCCGGCGGCGATCCCCGTACCCGCCGAGGCGAAGGCGGCATTGCGCCCGAGCCGCCGCGCGAGCCCTCGCCGGCCCGCCAGCCCCAGGCTCATCGCGACAATGGCAAGCCCCAAAATGCAACTCGCCAGCGCCAGCGCCACGCGCGAGACCGCCGCGACGGCGAAGACGGGATAGGCGGCAAAGGCGAAGGCGCTCGCCGCGATGACAGCCAGCGCCGCCGCCGCCAGCGCGCGCTCGGATTTTACGGCGTCCACCAGCGCCCCGCAGGGCGCCTGTCCGAACAGGCCGACGAGGCCGCTGATCGTCAGCAGCACGCCGATGTCGCCCTGCGTCCATTTCTGTTCGGTGAGAAACACCGAGACGAAGGCGCCGAATCCC
>Ga0182030_10002114_pt1 | contig 41956 bp, 47 predicted proteins | sample 812S3MmetaG_FD_121299 | JGI IMG/M metagenome (GOLD analysis project Ga0182030, IMG submission 121299) | Permafrost microbial communities from Stordalen Mire, Sweden - 812S3M metaG (Illumina Assembly) | ecosystem: Environmental > Terrestrial > Soil > Wetlands > Permafrost | place: Sweden... | reverse complement strand
GACGGGCCGGGGCTGGTTAAGCTATGGCGGGAACGGAACGATCAAATGCCCATTTTGATGTTGACCGCTCGTTCCACGATTGGCGATAAAGTCCATGGTCTTAATATCGGCGCCGACGATTATTTGCAAAAGCCATTTTCCTATGATGAGCTGCTAGCCCGTATCCGAGCGCTGTTGCGACGGCCCAGAGCTCATGTCGGTAATATTTTAAAAGCTCCAAACTTGGAGTTAAATTTAGTTGCTAAGTCGATAATTTATAAACACCAACCGATTGATTTAACTGCTAAAGAATTCCAATTATTAGAGTATTTGCTCAGCCATAAGGGTGAAGTTATCAGTAAGGACCAATTGCTAGATCATGTGTGGGTGGATGAGTCCCGGGTTCAGTACAATACCGTCGAGACGTTTGTTGCAAACCTAAGAAAAAAAATTGGTCCGGGGGAGGCAGTCATAAAGACTGTTAGAGGACACGGTTACAAAATTGAATAACAGGATAAGTAAAACTAAGGATTACTTCAAATCATTAGGCAGCCGCCTAAATAGTTACATATATGGCGACGATGAACATTCAACCTCTATTTTTCATTCCGCCCGCCTAAAATTAACCGGCTTTTATTTCATAATTATCTTGGTTTTTAGCATTGTATTAACGTCCGGTGTCAGATATTTGGCTCAACATGATTTTGATCACGCCGGAGCTCAACAAAACGGGGCAATCAGACGCTTGGTGTATGGCTTGTATTCGTTGCCACCTCAATCAGATGATAATTTTACTCAATTCCAGACTAACCAAAGCGCAGCAATTCACCGTGATCTAACTGAAGACGTAATATTAATTAATATTATCGTCGCGGTTTTAGGAGGAGCCTTAAGTTACTGGTTCGCCGGCCGGACACTAAGACCAATCGAAGAGGCTCATCAGGCACAGGCTCGTTTTGCTTCAGACGCCAGTCACGAGCTTCGAACACCACTGGCTAATCTAAAAGCCGAAAACGAAGTTTTCTTGCGCCAAAACAAGTTTAGCGAAAAAGACGCAAGAGAGCTCATCGAAAGCAATTTAGAAGAGGTTCAGCGATTATCCAGCCTTTCGACTAACCTTTTAGCTTTAACTCAATATGAAAATGCTTCACTGGCATTGTCATCCTTTGACGTGAAGGATCTTGTTAACGAGGCGGTGAAGCAGACCGATAAAATTGCTGCGGGCAAGAAGATGACGATTAAGCAGCAATTGGATCCAGGCAACATAACGGGTAATTTTGACAGTCTAGTCCAATTGCTAGCAATAGTTATCGATAATGCTGTTAAATACAGCCCCGAAAGTAAGTCTATTTATATTGATGGCCAGCGCAGCAACAACCAGTATCACTTAAGTATACGAGACGAAGGCATGGGCATAAAAGCAGAAGACATGCCATATATCTTTGATCGCTTGTACAGAGGTGATAAATCTAGAACCGGAAAGACCGGTGGATATGGTCTCGGTTTAGCTTTGGGGCAGGAAATCGCCAAAGCCAATGATGCTAAAATATCAGTCCGGAATTATCCTACAGGCGGCGCCCAATTTGTTGTTAGTTTAACCAGTTCAAAAAACCGAACAACTTAATAGATTCATTTTTGTTAATCTGTTAAATGTATAATGGTGAATATGCGCGACCTATTCCGGTCAAGATTCGGCACAATTTTAAAGTTGCTTATTTTATCATCAATGCTAAGCGTTGCTTTCAGTTTAGTTGATGCCGCAGTAACTCGTAGCAGCGGCTTAATGTATCTGCTATGGAATTTAATCTTAGCGTGGCTGCCAATCTTTTTCGTCGGCTGTCTGCTGATCACATTACGGCATCACCCTTGGCTTAACTGGAGACCGGTAATGTTGACCGCCCTGTGGGTTGGTTTTTTGCCCAACAGTTTTTATCTGATTAGCGATCTGATCCATTTACAAGGGGTGTCTCAATCGCAAGCTGTATTCGACAGCGTAATGTTTGAATCATTCGTAATTAATGGATTATTAGTTGGCTATTTGAGTATCTACTTGGTTCATAAGCAGTTGCTGCGTCGAGTTACTGTCCGTTTATCGACGTTTTTAATTGGCTTAACTTTTTTTGTTTGTAGTTTTGCCATATATCTCGGACGAGACCTGAGATGGAGTTCGTGGGATTTATTGCTCAACCCGCCGGGCATACTATTTGACAGCTCGGAGCCATTTGTTAATCCCCACTCCCATCTCCAGGCTTTTTCAACAACTCTGACTTTTTTTGTATTCCTAACGGCAATGTACTTTATTCTATGGAAGATGCTAGGTATATTTTCCGACCATTCCAAGCCGCCTGATGTAACTGTTTTATAGTTAGGATTAAATATCACTCACCCAATCTTGATATACTGTGGATCATGAGGGATCAGCTTGTTTCAGCTGTAAATTCTGCCGTTGAAGAGTTATTTAAGGTTAAACTCAAGTCTGAGTTATCTTTTACCGATGAGAAATTCGGTGACTATAGTACTAATGTTGCTTTGCAACTGGCCAATCAGCTCAAACAATCACCGCTAAGCGTCGCTGAACGTTTAAAGACTGCTTTGACCAAAAAGCTGGCCCATTCAGTCGATGAAATCACCATAGCTGGGGGAGGATTTATAAATCTTCATCTTTCCGATAAAAGTTTGCTGCAAACGGCTAGGTTAGCCGCCGATTATCGTCCGGTCGTTTATGGGGACCAAAGCATTGTTATTGAAACTAATAATCCTAACCCCTTCAAAGACCTACACATCGGCCATGCCTATAACTCGGTGGTAGCGGACACTTTAGCTAATTTGCTAGAGAAGGCTGGCGGGCAAGTCCACCGGGTTAGTTATCATGGTGATGTTGGACTGCACGTCGGGAAAAGCATGTGGGCAGTTCTAAAGCGCATTGACGGTAGTATTGATGCGCTTAACGCTGTGCCTGAAGCCGAAAGACCTCAATTTCTTAGTCAGTGCTATGCCGAAGGAGCGAAGGCATATGAATCCGGTGAGTCGGTTAAACATGAAATCGAAGAACTTGCTGCCCAATCGTTTGATCTAAGTGATGATCTTTATCGTCAAGTTTATGAAATTTGCAAGGGCTGGAGTTTTAAATATTTTGACACAATCCTCAGCTCAATCGGCAGCCAGCCGGTCGAGCGTAAATATATGGAGAAGGAAGTCGATCTAGCCGGGGAAAAGATAGTTGAAGCGAATATTGGTACAGTATTTGAAAAAAGCGATAATGCAATTATTTTTCCGGGCGAAAACTATGGTCTGCATACCAGAGTTTTTATTAGCTCAAAAGGTACAACACTATATGAAGCCAGAGACTTGGGGCTGATCGAATTGAAGGCCAAAGATTTTAATCCACAATCCAGTTATATCGTGACAGCTGTTGAGCAAAAAGATTACTTTGAAGTTGTCTTAAAGGCGGCCGATCTTTGCTTACCCGACTTAGCCGGAAGAACCCACAATATTTCTACCGGCATGGTAAAATTACCGACCGGTAAAATGAGCAGCCGGCGGGGCGATGCCGTCAATATCGGCTGGCTGTTTGATGTTCTTACTTCAGCGCTAAATAAAAGAGGTGCAACTGAATCATCATTGCACGACGGTCTAGTTGGCGCATTACGTTATACCATGCTGAAAACTCACATTGGCGGTGACATTGTATTTGACGTCAACGAGTCGATTAGTCTCGAAGGCAACAGCGGCCCCTATCTTCAATATGCTCATGCCCGGGCAAGAAGTATTCTTACCAAAAAGACCGTTGAAATCTCAAATACCCTTGATAAACTTGAAAAAAGCGAACGGGTACTTGTTCGAAAAATTAGTCAACTACCGGATACGCTGGATAGCGCCGCCAAGGAGCTCTCACCTCAACACCTATGTAACTACCTCTATGAATTAGCCCAAGAGTTCAACAAGTTTTATGAGACTAACCGGATTATCGGCGATGAACGCGAATCAATCCGGCTTGATCTGGTTAAAAATTATGCTGACGTGTTGAAAAATGGGCTTACTTTACTTGGTATCCCTTCGCCAGACAGGTTTTAAACATTCCTTGCCTAACTATTTGTTATCGAATATATTACTTAGCAAAGGAGAGATATGCCAATCAAGAAAAAAAAGCCGCTAGATCGTTCTGTCCGCGTTAACAGGACTATGCCTGCTGAGGACTCTTCATCGCGGCAACAGCTTCCGCCATTAAAAGTTCCGGCGGCGTTCCAAGGATTTATAGATTTTATCCGAGAGCAGGGAGTGGTCGGTATTGGTGTTGGTTTTGTAGTCGGCTCATCAGCCAATACGCTCGTTCACTCCTTAGTCACTAACTTGCTCAACCCTTTTATAGGCATATTTGTTGGCGGCATTAACCTAAGTCAAAAAGTCGTTTGTCTAAAATCAATTAATCATGTCTGTAAAAATCCGCTTAATTATGGCGTTGTTATCAGCGATCTCATAACTTTTTTGATAATTTTACTGGTTGTTTATCTCGTCATAAAGAGTCTACGCCTCGATAAGTTAGATAAGAAAAAATAGTCAATGAACTTGGACCTTCCAGAAGAAGAATGTAAAAAGAAGCTCACTCCCGAGCAATATCATACGCTACGGGAAAAAGGCACAGAGGCCCCTTTCACCGGCAAACTGCTGTCCAATAAAGAGGATGGTAATTATATGTGCGCCGCATGCGGGGCCAAACTTTTTAAAAGCGGGCAGAAATTTGATTCAGGTAGTGGTTGGCCCAGCTTTTATGATGTTGCTACTAAGGGAGCAGTTAAGTTGCAAGAAGATAATTCGCTTGGCATGAAACGGCTTGAAATTGTCTGCTCGAATTGCGGCGGTCATTTAGGCCATCTATTTTATGATGCCCCTGAGCAACCTACTGGTATGCGCTATTGCGTGAACTCCGCTGCTCTTGATTTCAAAAAAGAATCAGCCGAGCCTAACTAGCTGAGGGTATTTTCTTAGTCCCGGAAAAATATTTATTTCCCCAAGCCGCCATTTGTCTTAAAACCGGAATTAAGTCTTGGCCTTTAGGCGTCAGGGAGTATTCGATATGCGGAGGTACTTCGGCGAAGCTTTTTTTACTGATAATAGCTTGATTTTCTAAGTCATCAAGCCGCTGCGACAATGTCCGTGGGTTTATACCGGTAATTGATTGTTCTAGATCAGTAAAGCGGTTAACTCCATCTGCCAAGTCACGCAAAATCAAAGCGGTCCATTTATTGCCGATTATATTCATGGCGCTGGCGATGCAGCCGTTTTTCGTCTCAAGTGATGAATAAGTATGTTTCATGCTTTACAAAGTATAGTATAGAGCCTATAATTAAGATTACTATAAAAAGTATAGCATAAAAGAAGGGATATATAAATGAAATTAGCTATTATTATCGGCAGTACCCGCCCTGGTCGTGTGACTGAACGTTTGGCGAGGTGGGTTATTAATGAGGCGAAAGAACTTCCTCAAACAGAGTTAGATATTATTGATCTTGTTGATTATGATATGCCTCTTTTTAACGAGACAAGTTCTCCGCGTTACAATTCAAACCGTCAATTGTCAGAACCCGTTAGAGAGTTCTTAGCAAAACTTGATTCGTCCGAGGCCGTTATTATGGTTACGCCGGAATATAACCATTCAATGCCAGCTGTCCTTAAAAATGCCCTTGATTACGTTGATTGGCAGTTAAGTAAAAAACCGATTGCTTTTGTCGGTCACGGTACTGTCGGTGGCGCCCGGGCAATTGAACATCTGAAAAACATCGTTTCAGAGACCAAAGGTCTGCCAATACCTGAAAGCGTCGCTTTTACAATGAGAGTTAATGATGTTTTGAGTGAAGAAGGTGTTCTGAGTGAAGAAATCAAATCCCAGCAATATGGTCCGCAGACAGCTTTAGATATTATGCTGAAGGAACTGGCATGGTATTCCGCCGTCCTGACACCAGCCCGATCAAAAACACCTGACTTAGTTACTGCTTAATCCGCCGCTATTGATATATCTGATGGCAAAGTTATAATTGCCTGTAATGGATATCCACAAGTTAGTGCCGACAAAACTCTTATGGGTTGATCTGGAAATGACCGGGCTTGACCCGGCCGAAGATCTCATTTTAGAAGTGGCGGCTGAGGTGACCGATTTTGATTTTAAGACTCTGGCTAATTACGAAGGCCGAGTAAAGCATGATGTAACGGTGGTTTTGGAGCGAATGCAAAAAAGTCACGACTGGTGGTCAAAATTTCCTGAAAACCGCGACGATTTTATAAAAAAGTTGAACACCGGGAAGTCATCTCAGACAATTGAGCAAGATCTGATCGCATTAATCGCTGAGTGGTTTAAGAATGAGCCGGCTATATTAGCCGGAAACTCGATCCATAATGACCGGAATTTTATTAAACATTATTGGCCGGCGCTTGATCTTAAATTGCACTACCGCATGCTTGATGTCAGTGCCTTTAAAGTCCTGATGATGGGGAAATATAAGATTGAATTCGAGAAGCAAAATTCCCACCGAGCATATGACGACATCCAAGCATCGATAGCTGAACTCCAGTACTACCTTGACTGGTTTAAGAATGACACATAAAGAAGTCGAAGAGTTTATCTTAAATTTACCTGAGGCTCAGCTAGATTATCCTTTTGGTGCAGAGGTAGCTGTTTATAAGGTTAATGACAAAATGTTTGCTTTAATACAGGAGAATAGTGATCCTCTTAAGGTCAGTCTAAAGTGTGATCCTGGGCTGTCAGCAGTTCTCCGTGAGCGATATGAATCAGTCATGCCCGGCTATCACCTGAATAAAAAACACTGGAATACAATCATTCTTACTGGCCAGCTGAGCAAAGCGGAAGTTGAGGATTTAATAAAGCATAGTTATTTGTTGGTAAGTGAGAAAAATCCAACCGCTATATAAATCGCTAAGGTAGGCATTATTAACCGTAAGCTGCTTCATGCAGATCGCGAAGGGTATCGTACAATGTATATAAGATGGATGCAGTCGAAGAGGTAAAGAGCCGCTTGGCAATCGAAGATGTCATAGGCGAATATATCATTCTAAAACGGTCTGGCCGTAACTGGCGGGGTCTGAGCCCTTTTACTAATGAAAAAACAGCAAGTTTCATGGTCAGCCCGGAAAAACAAATATGGCACGACTTTAGCTCTAATAAGGGCGGTAATATGTTTAGTTTTGTTATGGAGATGGAAGGTTTGGACTTTCGAGCAACTCTCGAACTCCTGGCGAGAAAAGCCGGCATAAACCTCGATGATTACGGTGATCATAACTCGAGGGAGCGGAATCAGCAAAAAACCCGACTTTATGAAGTCTTGGCTATGAGCGCGAAGTTTTACCAAGCGCATTTTGCCAAGAACAAGCAGGCACTTGAATACATATTGAAAAACAGACAGCTTAGTAAAGCGACGGCTCTCGAGTGGAAGATTGGTTACTCCCCCCAATCCGGAGAAGCGCTGGTTAAATTTTTACAGAGCAAAGGATTTACGGGCAACGAGATCAAACAAGCTGGTTTGGCAAGTAACAGTTACCGCAAAGAGCGGGGCCTACAAGACATGTTTAGAGGGAGAATAATGATTCCGTTGCAGGACTCTTTTGGAAAAGTAATCGGGTTTACTGCTCGTCTACTTGGTGAAGATAAATCGATGCCCAAATACATTAATACTCCTCAAACCATGCTCTATGATAAATCGCGTCATATTTACGGACTTCATCTGGCTAAGGATGCCATCAGGAAAGGCAAATATGCGGTCTTGGTTGAAGGGAATCTGGACGTTATCACTGCTCATCAGACCGGCACAAGGCAAGTGGTCGCCACAGCTGGCACTGCTCTTACTCAATATCACCTCAAAGCAATCGCCCGTTTTTCGAACGATATCAGGTTATGTTTTGATGGCGATAAAGCTGGTCTTTCAGCCACCGAACGAGCTATTCCGATCGCTGCTCAATCAGGTGTTGCTCTGAGCGTAATCACGCTTGGCGGCGCTAAAGACCCCGACGACTTGATTAGAAGCGACCCGCAAAAATGGAACAGAATCATCGAACAGCCGGCCTATGCCGTAGATTGGCTGATGCAATATTACAAAAATCAGTTAGATCTCAATTCCGCTCAAGGCAAAAAACAGTTCAGCGATATTATTCTTGCCAGTGTAGCGAATTTAGCCGACCGGGTTGAACAGGAGCATTACATAAATAAAATCGCTAAGCTGTTGGACGTCAGTCAGGAAGCTTTATTTGCTAAGTTAGATAAGAGTTCAATTCCGGTTCAGACCAGGAAAAGAAAAACGATCGAGCCAAAAGAACTGGATAATGAAACAGTCGAAATATATAAAACCCAAAACCATCTGCTGGCGATTACTTTGTTGCAGCCCAAACTACGGGATTTTCTGTTGCCGCTGAAAAGTTACATGTTTTATGATCCGCAGGCCCAAGAACTACTGAAATACATTAAACATAATCTAGATTTCGCCGGAGACATAAATGCCGTCCCCCAGTTGCAGCCGATAGCCGATTATGTTAAAATCTTATTATTACAGTACGAGACTCTTTACCAAGATATTGATACTCTAGAATTACGCTACGAAGCATCTCGTTTACAGGCTCGGTTGATAGAACAATATGTCAAAAACCAAAAGCGCCAACTGATAGACCAAATGCAAACAGCCAACGATAAAGAAGCTGACGAGTTACTGGGCAAAGTTAAATATCTGGATAATTTATTAAAACAAGTTAAGGAGGCTTAAATTATGGCTCAAAGGCAAAGACCCGCTCAACCCGTCGACAACCAGCCTGATGCAGAAACTGTTAAGCATGAGCTGCTGGAAAAAGCTCGGAAAAACGGCAAAATTGATCAGCAAGAAATTCTTGATGCTCTGCCGGATAAACCTGAAAATACAGATATTCTTGATAGCCTTTATACCGAACTAGCTGATGCCAATATTGAAATTGTAGCAACTGAACCTGGCGGTGAAGGCTTTGACGGCGAATGGACTCCGGAGGACAACGAAGAGATTGTCCTTGATGACCAGACCTATCTTGATGATATCGCCGACGATTCCGTCAGACTGTATCTGAGAGAAATTGGAAAAATCCCGCTGCTCAACGCCGAAGAGGAATTAGCGCTTGCCCAGCGCGTGGTCCAAGGCGATAAGGATGCTAAGGATAAGATGGCTGAAGCAAATATGCGCCTAGTTGTTTCGATTGCCAAGCGCTATGTCGGACGCGGTTTAGACCTGTTGGATTTAATCCAGGAAGGTAATACTGGCTTACTTCGGGCTGTTGAAAAATTTGATCCGGACAAGGGCTTCAAATTCTCTACCTATGCCACTTGGTGGATCAGGCAAGCTATTACGCGTGCTATTGCCGATCAGGCTCGAACTATCAGAATTCCGGTCCACATGGTTGAAACAATCAATAAATTGCTCCGGACTCAACGACGTCTGACCCAGGAGCTGAACCGCGAACCGACAAACGAAGAGATTAGTCAGGCTATGGAAATTGATGTTGATAAGGTTGAACACATCATGAAGATTAAGCAGGATATATCAAGTCTTGATGCCAGTATCCGCGACGACGAAGAAGAGTCGGTTCTAGCGGACTTTATCGAAGACGAAGATACCATCAGTCCCGAAGAATCGGCCACCGGACAGCTATTAAAAGAGCAAGTTAAAGATATGCTCTCGGCTTTGACTGAACGCGAACAAAAAATCCTGAAATTGAGATTTGGCCTTGAAGACGGCAAGCAACACACTCTCGAAGAGGTTGGCCAAGAGTTTAGCGTCACTAGGGAGCGAATCCGTCAGATTGAAGCCAAGGCGCTGGCGAAACTCCGCAAACACAAAGATGCTCGTAAGCTGCATGACTACATAAAGTAGAAATAATAACCCCGTGACGACTAATATACCTCAAATTGTAGGCATTTCAGGCACAAACGGATCCGGCAAAGATACCTTCGGGCACGTCTTAGCTGACGAATTTAATTTTTTATTTATTTCTGTCACCGATATTTTGCGCGAAGAACTTGCCCGTCGCAAGTTAAAACCTGAGCGATCGCTGATGCGCCAACTTAGTTCTGAGTGGCGGAAGCAATACGGGTTAGGAGTATTAATCGATAAAGCTCTTGAAATTTATAACAATACACCGACTCCGCATTCGGGTTTGGCGATTTCAAGTTTGCGTAACCCAGGCGAAGCTGACCGAGTCCACGGACTGGGAGGGCAGGTTGTTTGGCTAGATGCCGATCCGCTGATTAGATACAATCGGATCCAAGCCAATGCCCAAAACAGAGGCGCCATTAGAGCAGTTGATGACCAGAAAACCTTTGATGAATTTTTAGCAGATGAGCAGGCTGAGATGCATCACCAGTCAAATGACATAACTACCCTAAGCGCATCTGGCGTTAAGGCCAAGGCTGATATATTTTTGGAAAATGAAAGCAATAATCTAGAAAGCTTCGTCAAAGAGATCAAGCGATCTCTGGTTATAAATTAAAATAAGCCAGCTCTGGCAAAGCGATCGTATAGGTTCCCGAGAGGATGTCTCTTATAGGATGCGGTATACTGAAAAAAGTATGAGTGAGCCAGGGACAACAAAGCGATTCGTTATCATTGACGGCAAGAGCGTTTTTTACCGCGGTTATTATGCTATGCCAAATTTAAGTACTAAAGATGGTACTCCGACTGGAGGGGTTTACGGCTTCTCCGTAATGGCAGTTGAAGTTATTAAAAAACTTGACCCCGATTATGTCGCTATAGCTTGGGATAAACCAAAAACCAATATCCGCAAAAGACTTGCACTCTATCCGCAATACAAAGCCGGCCGCAAACCAGCTCCAGCAGACTTTTATGAGCAGATTCCGATTCTTCATGAAGTGCTAAAAGCATTTGGTTGGCCGTTATATGAGCTGGATGATTATGAAGCCGACGATATCATGGGCACTTTGGCTCTCCAGGCTCATCGACGAAACATCGAGACGCTGTTGATTAGTTCCGACCTAGATATTCTGCAACTTGTCGGGCCTCTGACCAAAGCGTATTTATTAAAAACTGGCCTGAGCAACATTGAACTTTATAGCCCGAAAAGTTTCGAAGCAAAATACGGTATCAGCGCCAATAACTTTTTGGATCTAAAAGCCCTGAAAGGGGATAGCTCGGATAATATCCCCGGCGTACCCGGCATTGGCGAAAAAACCGCCCTGGAGCTACTCAAACAATTTGGGACACTTGACGAGGTATACCAGAACCTGGCTCTTATCAAAGAATCAACTCGCAAGAAACTCGAGGGCGGTAAAGAGATGGCTTATCTGAGTAAAAAAATTGGCGAGATTTGGACTGATGCTCCGGTCAAATTAAAGCTCAGTGAAGTTGACGGCCGTAATTTTGACCCAGATAAGATCCAGGATTTATTCCAGCGTTTGGAATTTCGTAATCTTGCCAATCAACTGCCAATGGCAATGAAAGACAAGATAACCAAATCATCAACTGCCCAGACAATTGGTCTATCAAATCAGACGTCCATAGTCATTGATTCTGAATCTGAGCTAGAAAAATTCACCTCTCCAGAGAGCTCTTCGGTTGTGGTTTACAGTCGGACGGCTGGCGCCAACGGGCAAAACCCTGTGTTGTTTATATTGTCTTTTTCTCCAAGACAAACCTTTGTATTTGACCTAACCAAGCTTATCCGATCAAGTTTTGTGAAAAAAATTGGTCCGATTTTATCAGACCCTAATATCAAGAAAATTGGCTATGATCTGAAAGCAAGTATTAAAGCTGCTATGACGCTGGATATCACTCTTGCGCCAGTCGGACATGATGCTCTAATCGCCGCCTTTGTGCTTGATAGTTTGCGCAGAGAACAGACCCTAACCGAGCTGGCAAAGTCAGACTTGAATTTCCAGGGTCAGTCCCTGGATGACATGACGGCAGCTGAGCTAACCAGTCGAGCGGCGGTAGTCACCGATATTATTTGGAAGCTATATGAGAAGCAAAAAGAACTCCTTAAAGGAGTCCCCGGCTTCAGTAATCTAGTTAAATCCATTGAATGGCCGGTTATCCCGGTGTTGGCCCGCATGGAATTTGTCGGCATTAAATTAGACGTCGAGTACTTAAATAAATTTTCTGATGAAATTGATGATACGATCTTGGATTTGGAGCAACAAATTTATGGCTATGCCGACAAAGAATTTAATATCGCTTCACCCCAGCAACTAGCGGAGGTGTTATTCGATATTTTAGGTTTAAATAAAGCCGGCATCAAAAAAGGCAAGACCGGCTTCAGCACAGCTTCTTCCGAACTCGACAAACTACGCGGCTCTCATCCAATAATTGACCTTATTACCCAATACCGCGAGGTCACGAAACTGAAAAATACTTACGTTGATGCCTTACCTAAACTGGTTGATAAAAATGATCGCCTTCACACAACGTTTAATCTAACTATTGCCCAAACCGGGCGCTTAAGCTCAACTGACCCCAACCTCCAAAATATTCCGGTCAGAACAGATTTAGGTCGCAGGATCAGAACGGCTTTTGTCGCTAAACCAGGCTACCTGCTAGTGAGCGCCGATTATTCACAATTCGAACTCAGGCTGGCAGCAGTATTAGCAAATGACGAAGGCCTCATAGACCTGTTTAATCAGGGTGCCGATATTCACACAACAACGGCAGCCCAGATTTACGGTCGCCAACCAGACGATGTCACCAAACAGATGAGAAGGGCCGCCAAAGCTGTTAATTTTGGTGTTCTTTATGGTATGAGTCCTCATGGACTAAGTGTCAACACCGGTATGTCCTATGATCAGGCTCAACATTTTATCGATCAATATTTTGAGCTCAGAAAACCACTGCTAGAGTACCTTAATAAATTAAAAGCCGAAGCTCGGGAAAACGGCTACGTCGCTGACATGTTCGGTCGCCGGCGACCGATGCCTGATATTCTATCGAGTAATTTTATGGTCAGAGGAGCCGCCGAAAGGGCGGCAATGAATATGCCTATTCAAGGAACGGAAGCAGACCTCATGAAATTAGCAATGGTTGAAGCGGACAAGCAACTCAGTAACAAATTTCAGAAGACCAGCATGCTGTTACAAATTCATGACTCAATTTTGGCCGAGGCTCCTCAAGCAGATGCTGAAGAAGTGGCTGTACTGCTTAAAACAATAATGGAAAACATCAAGAAGTTACCGGTTAAATTAGACGTTGATACCTATATCGGGAAAAATTGGGGAGAGTTTTAAGATACAATCCTATTAAACTCCCAGGTGACACGGCTACGAAATATTATTGTAAAATACTTAATAATATGCTATTGTATTTGTATTATTTAACCAGAGAAGTTCAAGATGAGATTTTTTGTTACTGTTTTAATTGCTCTTAGCCTGTTGGTATTGGTTTTTGTTTTAATCATAAAAGGCTTTTCTAATCATCCCAGCCAAACAGTACCTCAACCATTGACTTCTTATGCCGCTACCGATACTTCGATGCAGTTCGTTATTAGTGGTCCAGTCTCAGCTGATCAAACTCATCAGGCTATAACCATGAATATCAGCCAAACTCAGGCACAGATAAATATTATTCAAGGCTATCAAGGTCAGATTATCAACTCAAAAAACTTTACTAATAACGAGTCGGCTTATCTTAATTTTTTGAGTGCTTTGCAGCTTGCGGAATTCACTAAAGGAACTTCGAATTTATACACTACCGCCGATCTTGGCGCTTGTTCTTTTGGCGACCGCTACAATTTGCAAATAATTAATGGTACTGGCCAAACAATTCAAAACTTTTGGGCTGATTCCTGCTCAAACAGGGATGGAACTTTCAAAGGCCTACTTAATACTGTCGAACAATTATTTTTTGCCCAAATCCCCAATTATGGCGATTTGACTAGTAGTGTTGATATTTAAAATTTCTACTAAATAAATTGGTTAAATAACGAATAACTACTAATAATTTCTAAAGTAGTTTAGCTATCGCTGATTCTAAAAATTAATTTTTTATTAGTCTGCGCAACTTTTTTTAATTCAGTAATTTCCAACCTAAGTGTTGTGGCAAGGGCAGCACTACCGGAAATGATCACGATAGTATTGTGGTTACAGTTTACGCCGATCACAGCATTATATTTTGTTTTTACGTAATCTTTTATGGCAATTGATTCGGGTGGCTCGACAAAACGTTTTCTATCGAGTATTTCGTTAACCGAATCCATGGTCGTATTATAGCTGATACAATAATAAAACTATGCCGGAGTTGCCTGAAGTTGAGACGATTAAAAACGGGTTGGGTATTTTATTACCCGGCAAAATTATTAAAAGCATCGAGTCGGATTGGCCTAAGGGTTTTCCCAATCTCGAAACCGACATCGAGCAATTCTTGGTCGGGGCAAAGATAGTCAAAGTTACTCGCCGTGCCAAAATGCTGATAATAACACTGGATACTGGCTACAGTTTAGTCTTTCATTTAAAGATGACCGGCCAATTAGTATTCCGTGGTAAAAAACATTTTGGGGCTGGTCATCCCGGAGATTCGTTAATTGGTCCGTTACCGGACAAATCAACCAGGGTAATAATAACTTTTAAGCAAGATCAGGAGAAGTTATTCTTTAATGACCAGCGTAAATTTGGTTGGGTAAGGTTAATACCAACAGCTGAAATTGATAAGGTTGATTTTATCCAGAAACTCGGCCCTGAACCTTTGTCGACGAGTTTCACAGCCGAACAATTAGCCGGCAGGCTAAGACGTCGCGCCCACAGCAGTATCAAAGCTGCGTTGCTCGACCAAACGATGCTCGCCGGAGTAGGCAATATATACGCAGATGAAAGCCTTTGGGCGGCACGCATCCACCCGGCCACCTTAGTTTCTAAACTTTCCCAACGAAAAATATACCAGCTTTTTTGTGATATCCAAAATGTATTACGTCTGGCCATCAAGGAAGGTGGTTCGACAGACCGTAATTACGTTGATGCCCAGGGTTACGGCGGAGGCTATTTAAATGTTGCTAAAGTGTTCCGAAAAGAAAATACCCCCTGTCCCCGTTGTGGCAGCACTATAATTAAGATCAGAGTGGCCGGTAGAGGTACCCATCTGTGTCCTAAATGCCAGAAAGAAATCAAGTGAATATTATTACTTTAGTCGGTTCAAATGACTTTACACTGCATCAATATCTGGTTGATATTATCAGTAATTTTACAAATGAATATGGTTCTATTGCTGTCGAACACATTGAATGCGACAATACTAGCCTCGAACATTTACAGGACAGTTTGCTCAGTCCGCCTTTCCTGAGTCCTAAAAAAATGCTGTTACTCCGCGAGCCCAGCCAAAATCAAAAACTGGCAAGTCAATTTGAGCAATTAATTAAACAAGTTCCTGACACCACAGAGGTTGTCGTAATCGATCCTAAAATCGATAAACGCACCTCGCTGTATAAGATATTAAAAAAACAAACAGGTCTTAAAGAGTTTAACCCGCTGCTGAGGCCTCAGCTTATAAACTGGTTGGTTAATGAAGCAAAACTTAGAAGCACTTCTATGCCGCTGGCAGTCGCCAATCATTTGATTGAACGAGTTGGCGAGAATCAGAATTTACTTTTCAATGAACTCAATAAGCTGGTTCTTTATAACCAAAAGATCGACAACAAGCTGATTGACCTGTTAATTGAGCCGACTCCGCAAAGCTCGATCTTTGAACTACTTGATGCCGCGCTAAGCGGGCAGACTAAGCGGTCGCTAAGTCTATACCGAGAGCAGAGACAATTAAAAGTTGAGCCTAAACAGATCATCGCTATGTTAACCTGGCAACTGCATATCATAGCATTGATAAAAGCTGCCAAGAGCTCAAATCTGCTGTCCGAATCCACGAATCTAAAACCATTTGTAATAGAAAAAAGCTCACGTTTAGCCAGGGGCATAAGTATGGCTCAACTTAAAGCGACGATAGGAAATCTGCTTAAACTGGACTCTGATCTTAAGTCAAAAAAAATCGAAGCCGATGAGGCGCTTGAGTACTACTTATTAACCTTGAATAATTAAATTATTTTTTGGCTTTGGTTGTCTTTACGGTTGCTGTTTTCTTTGCCGCTGGTTTTTTGACGGTTTTAGCGGTGGCCGGTTTAGCCGACGCGGCAGCTGCTTTTGCAACTTTGGCTAACTGACTTTTTTTGCGCGCCACCTTATTTTTGTGCATGATATTCTTCTTACCGGCCTTGTCTATTTCGCTCTGGGCGTTTTTAAAAGCTGCTGACATTTTTTTCGCATCTTTGGCAGCAACTGATTTTTGAAAAACTTTGACCGCACTACGCAGAGCTCGCTTGGTTTTACTGTTTCTGGCGGTCGCCTTGCGGGTTGTTCTGACTCGTTTTTTGGCTGATTTGATGATTGGCATTTTAAGTTATCCTATTAGCTAACGTTTCAAAACAACTATACAGGGGTAGATCACCTTTGTAAAGAATATCTCGGAGTTACCTATTGACCACTATTCATTATTGCCAAAGGGTGAAGATTTCTTTGTGGCTGCTTGGACGGTTTTTGGAGCTTGCCACCATGCTTCATTGCGTAGATCACGGCGTACATAAAATTCACTGGGTCGGGGTATTTATCGCGTTGCTTGGCGTTATAAACAAAACCTGCAGCGTGTATCCCGGGCACAAACTTTGCTTTCCTGATTATTTTTTCGAAAATCGGATAATCCCCTGAAGCAACTGCTTCATTAACAGCATTAAGTAGACGTTCACTCATCAATTTCATTTCTTTTTTAGAGATTCGGTTTATGAGGATGCCGAATTCATCGCCCGCCCAGCGGTATAACTGCCTGTCTTCTTCGGACATTCCCTCATCAGAAAGCTCGTCTCCATCTGTTGTTTGATATTCAGGCTCTGGGGTTACAGAGCCACCTGCCTCGACTTGATATAAACGGCTATCGGCTCGGATCTGTTTCTTCATTATCGTTGTGACGGTTGCGATATACTCATCTGCTTCCAGCTCGCTGAGTTTTTTGTTAACTCTTCCAACTCCTATCAGGTCATATGTAAATAAACCTAACCACTCGAGGTCTTCAGGATTATTGCGTTCGTCGATTTTAGCCTGTCTGTTGAGGTCTGCTCTAAGTACCTCTTGTCGGGGCAGACCAGTATTAGGGTCAACCGATTGGTTGGTTCTAAGCTCGTTCAGGGCTTCCATTAGTTCATCACGAACGGATGCAAGTTCCGTCTTGGCCCGGACAGCTATATCACCAAGCTTTCTTTCGCGCCGGAATATTTCCTGATCCGACCGCCGTCTTTTCTCGTAATCATCAGGGCGTTGAATCAACTCAAGATCGTGTTCGTGCGGCAGAAAATCCAGGTATGGGTTATGTTCAAAATTAGGCGACTCGGGCAGTAATATCTCAGGCGGGGCATCTATCGGTAAGGGCGTTTGTTCATTCTTTATTTTTGGCGGCATATGAATATATTATAGCACAACCTTAATGAATCATCAATAATGTTCTATAACTACTTTTAATTTGATTGAGATAATTCTAAAACAAGAGCGAATATATTATCGACAACCACAAGCTTTTATGGTAACGTCTAACTAGATAAGAAAATAAAAATGGAAAACGCTAAACAACAAGTTATAGAGCGACTAAAACAAGCCACTAATGTACTTGTAACTGTCAGCTCTAATCCTTCTGTTGACCAGTTAGCGGCCTGCATTGGCCTGACACTGGTTCTGAATAAAAATGGCAAACATGCTACGGCCGTGTTCAGCGGTCAAATACCTTCAACTATTGAATTTTTGCAACCCGAGAAAACTCTCGAGAAAAATACTGACAGCCTGAGGGATTTTATTATTGCCCTGGACAAATCAAAAGCCGATAAACTTCGCTACAAAGTTGAAGACAAAGTTGTCAAAATTTTCATAACTCCGTATCAGACTAGCCTGAGCGAAAAAGATCTGGAATTTAGCCAAGGAGATTTCAATGTCGATGCTGTTGTGGCTTTGGGCGTTCATGAGCAGGCTGACCTTGATCAGGCGATTACCTCGCACGGACGGATTTTGCACGATGCAACTGTAATAAGTATAAATCGTGATCCTAACGGCAATTTGGGTAATATTAATTGGGAAGACTCCAAAGCCAGTAGTTTAAGTGAACTAGTTGCAGTGCTTAGTTCTGAACTTGCAGCCAACATTTTTGATGCGCAAAATGCCACTGCACTTTTAACCGGAATAGTTTCCGAAACTAATCGTTTCAGTAATGACCGAACGTCAGCTCAAACTATGAATATCAGCGCCAAGCTAATGACGGCCGGAGCAAATCAACAGCTGGTAGCTACTAAACTTGAAACTTTGGCTGTAGTCGAAGAGACCGGTCAGAATGCACCAACCAACAATCCGCAACCCCTGCCAAGCCAACCCCCGCCAAATACTTCTAGCGATGGCACTCTTGAGATCAGCCACGATCAGCAAGCTGCTGAACAGGCTACTCAACAAGCTGCTGAACAGGCTACTCAACAAGCTGCTGAACAGGCCGCTCAACAAGAGGGGCAGCTACATATCGATGATGATGGGAATATTCACCAGCTCAATCCGGCGGATAACCCCGCGCCCAACCAACCAAGTCCACCAGGCCCGTCTGCCGGACTGCCGGTCGGTCTAAATACACCAGCTGAGGAACCGGTTTTCGATGGAGTTTTGACAGCTAACTCACAACCGCAGCCATTGGAACCGTCGACAGATCCATTCACGCCCACGCCGCCCGTCCCCAATCCTCCGATACTCACTAGGCAACAACTGCCACCTCTGCCATTACCGACTCCGCTCCAGCCAGTCCAGCAGCCATCTCCTCCAATTGTTCCCAATCAAGCTGACTCTTCAACACTAGAAGATATCGAAAAAGCAGTTCGAAGCCCGCATTTAGTTGCGCCTGTTGATGAAAATCAGCCGAACTTACCACACTCGCCAGATGTTGAATCAGCCAGAAATGCAGTTTTGGATGCCGTTAACTCGGCACCATCGAGCCAAGCGCTTGAACCAATAGCAGCTCTTAATGCCCAACCGGTTTTTGATTTTCACGATCCCGCAAACCAGACGCCCCCACCACCGCCATCTCCATCGCCTTTACCCACCGACACTCCTGATGATGGCTTCACGCCAATGAACATGCCATTACCTCAAAATCCGCCGGTTATTCACCCGACTTTTGATTCGATGCCATTTAGTACGGATATCCCTTCCGATAATCCACCCCCGCCGGTTCCCCCTCCAATGATGCCGCCGATACTCTAGATCGCCTTATCGCCGAGTGATATACTGCACCAGCTATGGAAGGTGTTTTACTAATTAATAAGCCGCTCGGTTGGACCAGTTTTGATGTGGTTAAAAATATCAGACGGATTATCGAAAATGAGCTGAAGACGGCAAAACGTTTTCCTGTCGGACATGCAGGCACACTTGACCCGCTGGCAACTGGCTTATTAATTATTTTAGTTGGCTCATATACAAAAAAAGCCTCTGAACTATTAAAACTAGATAAAGAATACATTTTTACTATGAAACTGGGGTTTACCAGCACGACTGACGACGAAGAGGGCGAAAAGACAGCCATCAGCAAATTAATACCGCCCCGAGCTGATATCGATGAGGTGGTTCAGAACTTTGAAAAAACCTATCAACAAACTCCACCAATATTTTCAGCTATTAAAATTAAGGGTCAAAAATCGTATCAATTAGCCAGACAGGGCAGGAGTGTTGTCCTTGAACCACGGACAGTGACCGTTAAACGTCTCGAAATACTCGGCTACTCATATCCATTAATTGAGCTCAGGGCTGCAGTTAGTAGCGGCACCTATATCCGTTCACTAGCGAGGGATATTGGCGATGTACTGGCGACAGGGGGTTATGTAACGAGTTTAAGGAGGACAAAAGTTGGTCAGTATGACTTAAACGACGCCCAAGACATGGAAAAAATAAGTGCTCAGAGCATCTCGGCAAACTTACTGACAAAATAAATGAACAACAAACTTAATAAAACGGGGACATCTCGAGATTGACATAGAGCCGTTATCGTGATATTATGTGTTTATATTGTAATAAAGTTATAAAATAAAAAATGTCTGTTGATGCTGTCGAACAACCACAAGAAATGATTCATTTATTACCTACTAATATTGCTGAGGAAATTGACCCAGATACGGCAAGGGATTGGGTGCATTATTCTGATGCCCTAGCGCCATTTGACCAGAAAGTATTATTCGATCGAGGGAATGGTCCCGAGGAAGTTGTTCTTGTCGATGCGCTTAACCGCCGGAGCGTAGATTCGAATAATCAGAAACTTTCTACTCCGGTTGTTGTGTTGGAAAAAGCCGGTGGCGAGCGCGAAACGGTGCCCGCAGCTGATTATCTGCGATGGACAAATTTTGATTCGAAAGCATTTCGTGAATGGGCGGCTGATCATGGTAATGAACGTGGGTTTTTGCCTATCCCGGAGCCCCAGGTAACGCAACTTGGGGATTTGGCGGTCAGCGCATCCGTTAAAGACAACCCTCCAAAGGCAGAGAATTATGACAGATTATTTATCATTGATGAAGAAGAGGAATTAAAGGCTGCCAATATGTCCCCACAGGAACGGCAAGCACTAATTGAACAAGCAGCAGTGAGAGCCCCGGGTCTCTACGAGGTACTAGCTGGCGTGAAGAAGGACAACGCCGGTAAGTATCGTCCGAATAGTGGGCAGTCCAAAGCAATTATCGAAGCCTTGGCAATGAGCGGTGGTATCAGCGAAGCGTTGCTAGGAGATGAAACTGTCCAAAGAGGTATCACCCGGGCCAGGGATCTTGTCCGGTCCGATAGTGCTGCCGGCTATTTGCGGAAGCTTTACTTTGTTAGTGAAGGTGCAGTTAACCCATTAAAGGCGGCCAGTAAACGCGTTAATGTAACCCTGGAGGGTAGTGAGATTACTGTTCCTTCAGCCATGATAGTAGGTGCCGCGAATTTCGGTAGCTGGTTAGGGCGAGGGTATGACGGCACAGGGGAGGTTGCTTATCGCGGGTCAGGAATTAGTCACAGATCAAGCCAAGAACAGATTATGGATTATGCAACCCGGGATACGCAATTGCCGCAATTTGATGATCTGGATCTTTTCCTAACGGAAAAGGGTATATTTGCGTTTTCAAATAATGCCCACCGTGCCGCCGCCGCAAAACTACGGGGAGAATCTGTACGCGCCTCTTCATTTAATCTTTACGATTCGCGTGGTAATTTGAATCCTGAAATCACCGCTACGCTGGAAGAGATGTCTAATACCGTCAGCCAAGCTATTTGAAAACTCAAGAAAATATTTTTTGTATTGTTTTGTTAAGAATGTTGAAGTAGTAAGATAAAATTTTTCAGCCTCATAATATAATTTTTTGATTACAGGGCATATTCAAAAGCCGCCAACTACAGAATGGAGGTAAAATGATCTTGAGGTTTGTACTGTTATCTGATAGAATAAGCTCGAATATGATAACAGCCGAGAAAAAACAGGCTAAAATTAAGAGCCTGCAGTCTAATAAAAGTGATACTGGAAGTAGCTCAGTTCAGGTTGGTATAATGACCGAAAGAATCAAAGAGCTAACAGAGCATCTTAAGATAAATAAGAAAGATTTTGCCGCCACTCGGGGACTATTACAGCTAGTGGGTAAAAGACGACGTTTACTGAAATATATTGCTCAAAAGGATAGTGACACCTACCTAGATCTAATAAAAAAACTTGGTATCCGCCGCTAAATGCGCATAGACCATTTGTCTTAAGCCTTAATTAAGACTCCAAGCTTGTGCACATTAAATGTCTTAAAATTGTTGATGCGTAGGTAGAGGCCAGATATATGTCAGCTTATAAGCACAAGGGAATCATATATTTGCACTGTATCTAGGCATCTTCGGGAGACAGAAAGGTATAACCTTAAATCAATGAGCCAAACAATAAATCCTTTTGGCAAAAAAATAATATCAGTCGAGAAAGAATTCTGCGGCCGAAAGCTTACGCTAGAAGTCGGCAGGGTCGGCTTTAGATCAACCAGCGCTGTTATTGCCCGCTATGGCGATACGGTCATACTAGCTACCGCAATGGTCAGCGAGCAAGCTGTTGCGGGAATGGATTACTTTCCTCTTAGTATCGATTATGAAGAAAAAATGTATGCTGCCGGCAAAATAAGCGGTAGCCGGTTCGTTAAACGCGAAGGCCGGCCCAGCGATGACGCCGTCTTGATAGGCCGCTTAATTGACCGCCCGATCCGTCCACTTTGGCCCAAAGGCTACCGAAACGAAGTTCAGGGCGTAACCACAGTTCTCAGTCTAGATCCTAATTTCCGAGCGGATTCCATCGCTATGATCGCCATGAGCGCCGCCTTTATGCTAACTGGCGCGCCATTTGACGGCCCTGTCGCCAGCGTAAGGGTTGGACTAGTAGATGGTAAGTTACAGGCATTCGTTAGCCGCGATGAACTCGAGAAAGGCAAACTAGATCTGGTCGTCGCCGGCACCGAAAAAGCCATTATGATGGTTGAGGCCGGAGCTGCCGGAGTCAGCGAAGAACAAATTATTGAAGCTCTTCAATTTGCTCATGAATCAATCCAACCGGCAATTCAACTGCAAAAAGAATTAATCGAACAAGTTGGTGTGCAGCCTCAACAATACGAGCTAAGTTTACCCAGCGCGGAAGTGCAGAAAAAAGTTGATCAATGGTTAAAGGGTAAATTGGGTGTTGCTATCCGGACAGACTATCCAGATCGTCACGAAAAAATGCACCTGATAAGAGAAGAACTACTTAAGCATTTCAAAACTGAATTAGGTGAAGAGGAATTTGCGAGCGTCAGAAGAGATTACGAAGAAGCCTTTGCCGCCGCCGCCAACAAGGACGTCAGAGAAGGAGTTCTCCAAGATAATATTCGACCAGATGGGCGCTCTTTGACAGATATACGGCCGTTAAGCAGTGAGGTTGGCATATTGCCCCGAGCTCACGGCTCGAGTTTGTTTACCAGGGGCATGACTCAAGCAATGAATATTGTGACGTTGGCGCCGCTGTCCTACTCCCAGGTCATCGATACAATGGAAAAAAGCGGTGAAAAACGTTATATGCACCACTACAATGCTCCAGGTTATACTACTGGTGATATTCGCCGCCTCGGCAGCCCTGGACGCCGGGAAATTGGTCATTCCGCTCTCGCTGAACGGGCTTTAATTTCGGTACTGCCTGACGAAAACTCATTCCCTTATGCCATCAGATCGGTAACTGAAATCATGAGTCAACACGGTAGCACTTCTATGGCTGCTACCTGTTCAAGTTGTTTGGCGCTAATGGATGCCGGAGTACCAATCACAGCTCCTGTCAGCGGTATCGCCATGGGGCTCATACTGGACGGAGACAAAGCCGCCATTCTGACAGATATTGCTGATGCTGAAGATTTTGCCGGAGACATGGACTTTAAAGTAGCCGGGACAGAAGAAGGAATTACGGCCCTGCAAATGGATATGAAAGTTCACGGCCTGAATATTGAGCTGCTCAAACAAGCACTAAGGCAAGCTAAAGAAGGCCGAGCCTTTATTCTGAAGAGCATGCTGTCGACACTGGCAGCTCCTCGAGCCGAACTTAGCCCATATGCTCCTCGAGTTGAAACCATTCAAATTAACCCGGAAAAAATTCGCGATGTCATCGGCAAGGGAGGCGAGAATATTAATCGCATTATTGCCGACACCGGCGTTGAAATTGATATTAAAGATGACGGCATAATTTATATCTCCAGTCCCGACAAACAATCAATAGAGGCGGCAATTAATCAGATTAGAGTAATGTCCGCCGAACCTGAAGTTGGAAAAATTTACGAAAATTGTCGCGTGGTTAGTGTTTTGGACTTTGGCGCGTTTGTCGAAATACTCCCCGGCAAAGAAGGATTAGTTCATGTCAGTGAAATGGCCGAGGAAAGAATTGCCAGCCCGAGTTCGGTTGTTAAAGAAGGTGATAAAGTAACAGTTAAATTAATCGCCATCGACGATCGGGGACGACTGCAGTTAAGCATGAAAGCCGCCGCCCGACAGCTAAAAGATATGAAGGATAAAAAAGGATATGGCGAAGAACAAGGTTCAGCAAAATAAAGTAATCAAGCGCCGATCAAGCCATGTAATCGTCGGGATTGTGGCTCTAGCTGTAAGCTATATTGTCGGATCACGAGCTTTTGATACCGGCAGCTGGTGGGAATATCTAGCTACTTTAATCTTATTTATAGTGGGAATTAAGGAGCTAATCATATCCGTTAAACCCAAGCAACAATGACCAAGCAACAACAATTAGATCAGATAACCAAATCCATCATTGATAATAAAGTCTGCCCGGAGCTGGCCAGCACTGCCACTAACTTGGTTTTTGGCGATGGCGACCCAGACGCTGAGGTTGTTTTTATCGGCGAAGCTCCGGGTAAAAATGAAGACGAACAAGGTAAACCATTCGTCGGCGCGGCCGGTAAATTTTTAAACGAAATGCTGGAGATGATAGAACTCAACCGCAGCCAAGTGTACATCACGAATATTGTCAAATATCGCCCACCGGGTAATCGTGACCCATTTCCCGAAGAAAAACAGGCGTTTATGCCATATCTGACGTCACAATTAAATGTCATTAATCCACCGTTAATTGTCACGTTGGGTCGGCACAGCCTTAATTGTTTTCTGCCGGAACTACAAATCAGCAGCTGCCACGGGCAACCGAAAAAATACAAGGGACGAGTTTATTTACCCCTATTTCATCCCGCAGCAGCACTGTATAATGGCGGTCTTCGTCAGACACTTATTGACGACTTCGCCAAAATACCAGCCATTATCAAAATTATCAAAGAAGAAAATTCAATTAAATCTAAAAAGAAAGGATAAACAATGAATGATAATCACACACAATTTAATAAACCTAATAATAACCGATCGACCAAACCGCCAATAAGCGGCTCAAATGCTTCTTTTCGAGAGGCTATCAGAGCCCAAAAACGCAGCCACGAAGAAGCCCAGAGATTGACTGACCAGTATGCTGCCGCCGTTCCGGCCGTATCGGATAATCCCCGCCGCCGGGCGAACTTGATTGACGATAGCCCAAGACTGAGAATAATTGGCCTTGGCGGAATGGACGGAGCCGGCTCCAAAAACATGATCCTGGTTGAATACCAAAATGATGCCATTGTCATGGACTGCGGCAACGATTTAGGAGTCGACCTGCCAGGTATTAATTACGCCATTGCCGACACTACCTACCTGGAAAGTATCAAGTATAAACTGAAAGCTTATGTCATAACCCACGGGCACCTGGATCATATCGGTGGCTTGCCGCATATTTTACCCAAAATCCCGGCTCCGATTTACGGTTCGAAATTTACTATCGGGCGGGTTGAAGAGATTTTCCAGAATTTTGGCCAGAATTTGCCCGAAAGCTTTGAGCTGAAAACCGTCACTATGAACGAGGACACGCACGAACGACTTAAAATCGGTCAATTTTTCGTTGAGCTTGTCAGGGTCACTCACTCAATTCCCGGCAGTAATTGCATTATACTGGACACGCCCGTCGGTCGGATTATAAACTCCGGCGATTTTCGGTTTGATCCTAACCCACTTGATCATGAGAGAACAGATATGGAGCGCTTAATCCAACTTGGTAATGAGGGCGTTTTAGCTCTTCTTAGCGAGAGCACCAGCACCGAAAGACCGGGCCGTACACCAAGCGAAAGTATCCTTGAACCAAGCTTCGTTGAACTGATGGGACGAGCTCCGGGACGAATGTTCATTGCGATTTTTTCCACCAACATTAACCGGATTCAGATGATTATTAATGCCGCCGTTCATCATAACCGAAAAATCGCGCTTGATGGTCGCAGCATGATTAGTACTCTCGAAATGGCTGTCAGACACGGCTTTGTTAAGATTCCAAAAGGAACTTTTGTACCAATAGCTAATGTGGCAAATCTGCACGACGAGGATGTAGTGGTGGTTTGCACAGGCGGACAGGGTGAGCCCAGCTCAGCCCTGCAACGCATGTCAACAGGCGACCACAAACACATAAAACTCAAAGCTAATGACACGGTAGTATTATCAAGCAGCCCAATTCCCGAAACCGGCAATGATGCCTTAATTGGCAACATGGTTGATGATCTCATGCGAAAAGGCGTCCACGTCTTCCAGCACTCCACACACGAACTGGATGGGGCGGGGCCGTTGCATGTATCCGGTCATGCCAGCATTGATGAATATCTGGAAATGATCAAAATGTTGAAGCCGAAATTTTTTATTCCGATTTATGGTAGCTACAGGTCTAAACAAAGATATATCGAGGTAGCCATCCAGGACGGTTTTCCTAGAGTAAATACGATTAATGCTGAAAACGGACAAGTCATAAACCTAACACCAGATAAGATGGAGGTAACCGAGGAAGTTCCAAACGGAACCATTCTCGTCGATCAAACCGGAACGATAGTCAGCAGCGTAGTGGTTAAGGATCGCGTGCTGTTAAGTGAAGAGGGTCTGGTCGCAGTCGTACTGACTATCGATAAAAGAACCGGCCTGCTCTTAACCAGTCCGGATATCATTAGCCGCGGTTTCATCTACATGAGAGATAACGAAGAAATGATGAATGAAATACGCAATGAACTACGGCGAGCCGTAACCCAGCGCTTTAAACGGGTCGAGTTGGACCGCTTTAAACAAGAGCTGAGAGAGCACATCACGCACTTCCTGTTCGATAAAACCCAGCGAAGCCCGATCGTCATTCCGGTAGTTAACGTTATTGGGGGGAAGGGCGAGACTAGGACAGTTCACGGTGAACGTTCGCAATCGACTGAAGATTTAGCTGCCGAGCAAGAAAGACGATTTCAAGAGATGCGCAGTCGTCTGTTGGCTCAGGATGCCAGGATCGACTAAACGCTTACGTATTTGACAATAGTTGTAAATATTGCTATAATATGAATTAATTCCATCTTGCACAACAGATGTGATATGAGCATGATGATGCTATAATTAATTGATCATGGCAAAAAAGAAAAAAACAGTAAACAAACGAAAAACTCAACCAGTTAAGCCTGAAACTTCTTCTTTTTGGCCGTTATCCGGCGCCATCCTTTTGTGCATATTAGGCCTGTTTGTTTTTCTGGGCGGGTTTAGTGCCGGCGGCCCGTTACCGCGCGATCTTTTTCATGGCGTGTATTGGTTAATGGGCTGGGCGGGTTATTTAACACCGTTAGCTTTGATCTACTGTGGCATATATAAATTTATTAGCAAAGATCATCAAATACCACTCGACAAGCTTATTTCCATGCTGGTTGTACTGATTTTTGGCAGCAGTTTCTGCTATACAGCATTCGTCACATTTCATGCCGGTATATACAGCGGTGGGCATGGCGGTAATTTAGGCAGAGTTATCGGTAATGCCGTCTTAAACGTTTTAGACAAGTTCCCGGCTTCGTTGGTGTTCTTTATTTTAACTATTCTGTCCGCCTTTTTCGCTTTTGGTGTTTCACCAAAAGCTCTACTGAAATTGGGCTCTGCATTCAGCCGTAATGACGACAATGACGTCGATTTAGCTGACCTTAAGAGTAAAGCCAACGCCGGCTTTAAACTTAACGAGGGCGTCCCGGTTGAGCACAATATTAATCGTGCCAGCGCCGGCTCTTTAAGGAATACCGCCCAAAGGATCGGATCAAGCGATAACCAGGCTGCGCTTACTCTAGCCAGCGACCCCGATTGGAAATTCCCATCAGTAGACTTATTGAATCAAAAACAGGACAAAGCTGATGCGGGAGATGTTGAGGGCAATGCCAGAACAATCCGCGAAACGTTGGCCAATTTCAATATTGATGTCGCCATGGAGGGCGCTAATATCGGGCCTAGGGTGACTCAGTATACCCTCAAACCGTCAACCGGCGTCAAATTGACCAAGATCACCGCTTTGGAAAATAACTTAGCGCTTGATTTAGCGGCTCAATCGATCAGGATTGAAGCCCCGATTCCGGGGAAGAAGGCAGTCGGTATTGAGGTGCCGAATGTCAAACCGGCCATGGTCCGGCTAAGTTCGATATTAATGTCAAGAGAGTGGGCGGACATGACTACTCCGCTGGCTTTTGCAATTGGTAAGGATATTGCTGGCACCCCGATAACCGGGTCTTTGGATAAAATGCCGCATCTGTTGATAGCCGGTCAAACCGGATCAGGAAAATCTATTATGATTAACAGCATCATTTCCAGTTTGTTGTATCGGAACACTCCTAGCGATCTCAAGCTGATTCTGGTCGATCCGAAACGGGTCGAACTGGCGCCCTATAATGATATTCCACATTTACTGACACCGGTTATAACCGAACCAGAAAAATGCATCAGCGCCCTTAAATGGGCTGTTGCTGAAATGGACCGGCGTTATAAGGAATTGTCTGAATTTGGTCAACGAAACATTGGTGATTACAATAAACAAAACCACGAGCACAATATGCCTTACGTCGTGATCATCATTGATGAGCTGGCTGATCTTATGATGATGGCCGCCAGAGACGTTGAAGCATTGATTGTCCGAATTGCCCAAAAGGCTCGAGCTGTTGGCATACATCTTGTCTTAGCTACTCAACGCCCAAGCGTGGACGTAATTACTGGATTAATTAAGGCAAACATACCTGCCCGAATTGCCTTTACTACCTCCAGCCAAGTTGACTCACGGACAATTATTGACCAAGTTGGTGCCGAGAAACTACTTGGGCAGGGCGATATGCTGTTCTTGACGGCTGATATGCCAAAGCCCAAACGTCTCCAGGGTGCCTTTATAAGCGAGGAAGAATCACGTAAAGTAACTGACTTTATTCGGGGGCAACGGGCTCCACAATATGATGACGAGGTTGTTAGTCAGGTTGTTCAACTTAACGGTAAAGGCGGCATTGTCGCGGAATATGGCAGTAATGATGTGGTTGATGACGGCATGTGGCAAGATGCCGTACATGTCGTGCTCGAAGCCCGTAAAGCCAGCACCAGTTTACTGCAACGACGTCTTAGGATTGGCTATGGCCGGGCCGCCCGCTTGATCGAGACAATGGAAGAGCAGGGTATTATCGGACCAGCTGATGGTTCGCGGCCGCGTGAGGTTTTAATTTCTAGCATGGATGACGTTTTTGGCGATCGCAACAGCGGCGAACATGAAGGATCAGAAGCTGATTTTGAAGACGACGACCAAGCATAATAACAATCTAGTTTGACGGAACAGGCCAATTCTTCTATACTTATAGAACAATTTACTCAGCTTGCAGCATAAGGCGTGCAGGCTATAGGGCCAAAGGAGGTTTCTCGAAGTGAACCAATACGAAGTCGCTGTATTATATGACCCAGATCTTGAGATTGATTTGGAAAAGGCAACATCCCGGGTCGAAAAAATCTTTACCGATAACGGCGGTAAGGTTACGAAAATCGATAACTGGGGTAAAAGGAAGCTGGCCTATCCGATCAAAAAGCACGAAGCCGGTATATACATTTTTTACACTGTTGATTTCCCAGCCACTGCCGTTCAAAAAGTTGAAGCAACTCTTAATATAACCGATGAAGTCATCAGGTTCTTGATCACACGGCCTGATCTAAAGGCAATCGCCAAAGCTGAAGCTGCTAAAGCCGAAAAAGCCCAAGAAGCCGAAGATGAGCAATCTAATAAGAATAAAGAAAGTGCAGCTAGCGATGAGGAAGAATAATATAATTAATAAAGTAGCAGTGAGGTTTTAACTATGGCAAGAAGTATTAACAACGTTATTTTGATGGGCAATTTAACCCGAGACCCAGAGTTGAGACAGACACCTAATGGGCAGAACGTCTGTAGCTTTAGTCTGGCGCTGAACCGTTCTTACAGAAACCAAAGTGATGAATGGCAAGAAGCAACCGATTATGTCGACATCGTTGCGTGGGCGGCATTAGCCGAGAGAGTATCCCAGTATCTTACGAAAGGACGCCGCTGCTTAGTCCAGGGCCGTTTACAAAGCCGCAGCTGGGAACAAGACGGGCAAAAACGCAATAAAGTCGAAGTCGTTGCCAGCGATGTGACTTTTCTTGACAGTCGCTCCGGCGGCGGCAGTGATGAAGTACCAGCAACAGCAACCGACGAGCCGCAATCAGCTAAGCCCAAGCCAAGCAAACCCACCGATGAAGTCGTCATTGATAACATAGACGACGAAGCAATTAACCTTGACGATATACCTTTTTAATTTTTAGGAACGGAATAAAATAATGGCAAAGATTTTTAAACACAAGACTGACGTTGCATATTTTGACTATAAAGATATTAAAACGCTGCAACGTTACATAAATATATATGGCCAGATTGAAACACGGAAAAAGACCGGGTTAACCGAAACCCAGCAACGCCACTTGGCCAGGGCAATAAAACGGGCCCGACATATCGCTTTATTGTCCTTCGTGTCCAACAACTAAGATCTATTATGAGTTTAAGCATTACCGACCTTAAAAAGGGAACTATTTTTAAATTCAATAATGAACCTTTCCGGGTTATTGATTATTCGCAAAAAGTTATGGGGCGAGGCGGCTCGATTGTTAACGTCCGAATAAAAAGCTTACTCGATGGTAAAGTTCTAGAAAAAACCTTTAAAGGTAATGAACAATTAGAATCGGCAGATATTGAAAACCGGAACGTTCAATATCTTTACAATGCCGGCAATATTTATTTCTTCATGGACCAAAAATCTTTTGAACAGTTCGAAATATCAATTATCGCCATAGGTGAGCAAGCAAAATTTTTACAAGAGGGAGATATAGTTCAAGTACAGCTTTTAGATGGAGTACCCGTAAATATCGAGTTAGCCAAGAATGTTGCTGTTGCGGTAACATACACAGAAGATGTCGTTAAGGGCGATACGGCCAGTAACGTTATGAAAAATGCCGTCATTGCAACCGGAGCTCAAGTTAAAGTTCCGGCATTTATCAAGCAGGGTGATCTTATCCGTGTTGATACCAGGACCGGATCATATCTAGAAAGAGTTAAATAGACACTTCAACATAATGCCCGATCAATATGTCTCCAGAGCAGCTTATAAATTGGAGTCAGCTGTCCCCAAACTGCGAATCGACTTCGCCGGCAAAACAGTCTTAGATGTTGGCAGCTCTACCGGCGGCTTCAGCGATTACGCATTGCAGCATGGAGCGGCAATGATTATTGCGGTCGATAAAGGTACTGATCAAATGGATAGTCTTTTGAGACAAAACCCTAAAATTGAGCTGCATGAAAAGACTGACATAACCAGGGTGAACAAACTATCAACTAAAGTTGATCTGGTTTTAATCGATGTAAGTTTCGTCTCAATTAAAAAAATTCTTCCTCATGTTGCTAAATTTGTCTCCGCCACATGTGATGTTGTCGTTTTGCTTAAGCCGCAGTTTGAGGCCAGACCTGACGAAAAAAACGAAGGCCGGATAAAAAACGAAACTATAAGACGGGAAATACTAAAAGACTTTGAGCAATGGGCCAGACCCCGTTTTTTGCTCATTGAAAAAGTTGATTCAGCAGTCTATGGCCGCTATGGCAACCGCGAACGGTTTTATAGGCTTCGTAAAATCTACTAACATGTTAAACTTCGTTCATGTACTTCAAAACTAGAGTCGAAGCGGGAAATTTATTGGCCGATCAGATAGTTGATAAATATAGAAATCAAAACTGTACGGTCGTAGCTTTAAGCGATGGCGGCGTCATGGTAGGTGCTCAAATAGCCTTAAGATTAAAGTGCGTACTGACTTTGCTGTTGACTGCTCCTCTGACTTTGCCGCATGAGATTGATGACGTCGGCGTTGTTAGCCAAAGAGGCGACATAACCTATAGTGACATGTACTCGGCCGGCGAACTCGAGGAATTACAAAGCGAATTTCGTACCTATATTGAAGAGGAACGTATCCGAATAATCCATGAGATGAACAGCCTGCTTGGCCGCGGCGGCTTAATTCGCCGCGACTTGCTAAGTAAACATAACGTAATTCTTGTCTCTGACGGCCTCAATAGCGGGTTATCTCTTGAGGCTGCCGCCGGTTATCTCAAGCCAGTTGATTTTAAAAAACTTATTGTTGCTGTGCCGATTGCGAGCGTCAAGGCCGTCGACAGAATGCACGTCTTAGCAGATGAGATCTATTGTTTAAGTGTTTTGGGAGATTATATTAACACTAATCATTATTACGACGCTGAAGACATACCTGATCACAAAGCAGTCGTAAAAACCGTTAGAGAAATCGTGCTTAACTGGAAGTAGTTTTAAAGATACTTCTCCAGACCTGGTTTATTTTTCAAAATTATATATAACTGTTCACTTTTCACGAGGCCCTTACGTTCCAGATAAGCCATTTCACGGCTAGTAGTCTCGCGGCTGGAATTAATCGAACTGGCAATATCTTGGTGACGCAAAGGGGCATCTATTAAAATCCCTCCCGGTACTGCCTTGCCAAAATGCTCAGACGTGCTAAGCAAAAATGAGATCAGTCGTTCACGAACAGTCCGGTACTCTAAATTTAGTATTCTTGACGAGTGCATTTTATACATTTCAGTCAAAATATCGACTAACGGTAAAGCTGCCTCGGGATGCTCTTTTAAGATTGCATTAAACTTTGAGCGGCTGATTTGCCAAACAACTGTGTCTTTTAAGGCGGTGTAGATAATTGGACGTTCTTCTCCGGTAATAACCCATGTTATTCCTAGCAGATCGCCGGCTTTACGAATAACTAATAGGTTTTCCTCGCCGTACTTGGTAATATCGTAAGCTTTTGCCAAACCTGACTCTATATAAAAAACACCCGGCGGTGATTCGCCGGGACGAATAAGATACTCCCCTTTTTTGTAGGAAACCCTTCTGCCTTGATGGAATAACTCCAATAGGGGCTGTAATTTATCCGTTGGAGGCATCATATATAGCGCCATATATTGATTATACACACCACAGATATAGAAAACCAGAATAGTCTGCAGTGTGATAAAAGTTGCAAATGAACGGTGACGTAACTAACGGATAATATTTGGCGTGAAGTCTAAAATATTTTCATATTGACTATTGAAAATCTCAATGTTAATCGAGAATGAAGGGAGGAAAGCATGGTAAATCAAAAAACGATTGATGATCAACTCAAAACAATAGGTGCTAGTTTTCGTCTTTGGGGGCGCAATGAAATCAAAGAGCTCAGTTTAGTAATGGCGGACAATGAAGTAATAAAGCAATGCGTCAACGGTCATTACATAGGTGGCTTTGCTATGCTGGTTGCGACTGACCGGCGGCTATTCTTAATTGATCGTAAACCAATGTTCTTGACCCTTGAAGTCATATGGTATGACAAAATTGGACAGATTGATTTTAATAATCGTTTACTTAATGCCACGCTATGCGTTTCGACGCCGAATAAGGATCTCCAGTTTACTACTTGGAATAGCCCAAAACTAAGAATAATACTTCTTTATTCGCAGGAAAAAATTGCTCAGGCCGAGGAAGATCAAAATACCTTTGAGTATTATTCTGAGCCACAATATCAATCAGCCCCGCATCGTCCAGGGCAATTATACCCGGATTTTGAATCAAATACTCCATCTTCAATTAATATGCACCAACCAGCGAATTCACAAGAACGACCGGCGGTTGATATGAATAAATCATTCTCCCGTTCGCCAAATGCTGCAGGTTCCATCCTGAATACCTCAGTCAGATTGCCATTTTCCCGTAGACGATATTTTTCGCGTCAAACGTTTTGATCTAGACGTTAAATCTAAATTCGACAACATCGTTCGGCTGCATAATATAACTGCGGCCCTCTGTCCGTATTTTACCGGCCGATCTGGCCGCCGCCAGGGAACCAAGAGCGACAAGATCTTGATAAGAAACAATTTCGGCGGCAATAAACCCACGCTCAAAATCCGTATGAATAACACCAGCTGCTTGCGAAGCTGTCATCCCTCTTTTTATTGTCCAGGCTCTGACTTCTTTGGGGCCGGCTGTTAAGAAGCTTTGCAGGCCGAGAGTTTTGTAGGCCGTGTTTATCAGCTGGTCTAAACTGCTTGAATTTTGGCCATAACTAGCCAACAGTTCCTGGGCGTCTTCTTGATCTAACGAATTTAGCTCATACTCCAGTTTAGCCGACATAAAAAGTGATGGAGCCGGATCAACATACTGAGATAATTGAGCCTTTAGCTTATCATTCGTCAAATCGCCATCGTCAACATTAAAGACGTATATCATCGGTTTAGCTGTAATAAGCTGCATATTCTCTAATTCGCCCGAAATATCCTCATCACCATTAAGTAATTGTCCGGCGTTCAATATTTCATAAGCCTGTCTCATCTGTGAAAGGCTTGGCATTAGTTTGGGATCAGATTTTACCTCTTTTTCCAGACGGGGCAGTTTTTTTGTAATGATCTGTAAGTCTGAAAGAACCAGCTCTGTATTAATAATCTCTATATCTTTTTGCGGACTGCTGTTTTCGTCAATGCGCTGGACTTTGCTGTCCTGAAAAACTCTAACTAAATGAACAATTGTCTGGCAACCCCGAACGTGGGATAAAAATTGGTTTCCCAAGCCTTCTCCCAAGTGTGCATCTTTTACTAGCCCAGCGATATCAACAAAAGTAACAGTTGCGGGCACAATCTTGTTCGAATTGTAAAGCTCTGCCAGCTTGCCCAGTCTTTCATCCGGCACTCCTACTATTCCGACGTTTGGATCAATTGTCGCAAAAGGGTAGTTTGCCACTAGGACATTATTTCTTGTTAAACAATTAAACAGAGTTGATTTACCGACGTTCGGTAAGCCTACAATACCGCAAGAAATAGAGGAAGCCATCTGTTAATTATAGCAGTTATATTATGTTTAGAGGATCTCGATCTAGTTAAGTCCAACGATCCTTATTACGCACCACATCAATAATCCGGCGACTGGTGATACGACAAGATTATCAAGGCCATACGACAGAAGACCCTCTGTCAAAGTTAAAATAATTGCTATCAGAAAACTGAAATAGATAGCTTGAGCGATGCCGGCACCAATTGCAATAAAACTAATTATGCCGATAGCGACCGTTGATACTAGAAATGTCAGACTGCCGATGTATGATTTCTCTGATAGCCCCAGTTTGTATTTTTTTCGACCATATTTTTGACCAATTATACTGGCGGAACCATCACTGACGGCCATTATTAGCAGTCCATACATGTAAAACACTTGATGCGGAAAAACCGCGGCCATAATGAAGACGGCAAGAGGGAAGTAGACTTCACCATAAGTCTGCCTTTTAACTTCATGGATGGAGCTAAATAGATTAATTTTCTTTGACAGCAGCATTAATAGGAGAAATAAGCTACTAAGGTATAAGATTTCGTGAAATGATAACACCAAAGGTAGAAGTGCGGCACTAATACCAGCAATTACGTGTATAGTTTTGCGTGATATTTCTTTACTGACCTTAGTTTTTCTAGTGATAACTTCGACAGAAACGAAGAACAGACAATATAATACGGCAGCGATGAGAACCTTCATGGCTTAGTGAGATCTTGCCCAATAGCTTGCTCTACTTGTGAAGCAAGCAAGTCAATACTTTTGCTATTAATAAAAATCCGATTGGCATATTTACGACCTGCAGCTACCTCGGTCTGGTAATCCTCAAGACGCGTTCCCAGCTTCTCGCCTTTTTGTTGTCTGTCTAAAAGCCGCAGCCTGACTTGCGATAGTTCGTCTTCTATTTGATATATCACATGGTTTGGGTAGTACTTATTAAATCGCGGTATAAGCACGGATCTAAGCATCACTACAGATACCTGCCTGAGTGTCGATGGAACAACTTTCGGCAGACCGTAACGATATGGTAGGCCAAACATATCTACGCACTCCAAGAAAAATCCTTGTTTTTCGAGTTTGCTGAACTCAACCTTCGAGATAAAGCGATGCTCAACAGACTCCTCGATTTCTCTAGGTCGAGGCGGTCGAGTAGTCCAAGTCGGGTTAACCAATATTAGACCTTTGCTAGCCAAGCGCTTAACAACAGTAGATTTACCGGCTCCTGATGGCCCAATAATAACTAAAATAGGGGAATTCTTTCTTGTAATAGGCATAAGCTTAATAATACAATACCTATAAATCTAACTAACCGAATACATAATGCCTAAAAAACCCGAACAACCAATCAACTCAGCTTGGACTGTAACTCTATTGCCTTTAGCTGGTTTGCTGGTACTCGATTCATTGGTGGCATATATCGTACCGAAGATATCGGTCTCGACTAGTACGGTATTTACACAACTTACGCCTGTTCGTTTTCACGAAATCATAGCCTTAGCCCTAGTCACCGCACTAACTGTTATTTATTTAGCCTATCTCCGAACTAAATTCTACTTTTCAACACGCTGGCTTATCGCCGCAGTTACGTATAACTTTTTCTTGCTATTCGTTAAATTTATCATTTCGGTTAACGAGTTTTCCAGCCAATCGGCAAAAACGTTTAATGCTTTGTTGTACACGGCTTTTCTCATTAGTTTGCTTTATATTTTGGCATTTGGAGTCTTATACCTATTTTTTGACGGTAAAATACTTAATAAATCACTACACAAGGCGCTTATTGTCTCTGCAGAGGGGAAGATTTTGTTGGCAATAGGTTTATTCGTGTTCGCAACCATCGCCAGGCTATTAATTTTTCGCTTACCGCTATTTTCTAACACTACTGCAGCCTCGTACCTGAGCGGCGTCTTTCAGGCCAATACTGCTTTATTGTCGGCGCTGCTTTTTATTATGATTTTTGCCGCTGTTGAAGCATATGCACAGGTACGTAGGTGGGTGGATTTAAAATACTTTTTTGTGAGCGGAGTAGCTTTGATGCTTATTTATCACTTAACATGGGCCATTTTTGTCTATAGGAGTTATTAATGGGACTTTTAGTTCTCGGTTATTTATTGGTGCCAATCGCACTGATATATATGGTTCGTAACTATAAGTCTACAAACTGGCTTTGGGCTGGTTTTTTGGTAGCTAGTATTTTTATCGGTATTGCTCCTTTTGTCGCTATTGCTTACTTGATCACTCTATTCTTATCGTCAAGGTCGACCAAACGAAAGGGAGACGCTAATGCTAAAGTTGTAAAATCCTATAATACCGATGGTTCATATGTTGTCTATGATGCTAGTAGCGTTAAGTCGGCGCCTTCAACCGGCCGCGTCGCCTTTAAAATGATTGGCGGAATTGTTGCGGGTATCACTATAGCTTTTGGCCTATTGATTGTGGGCATAATCTTACTATTTACTCTTTTTCCCCCAACTTTAGGGTGTAGCGGTAACTCAAAAGGATGCTAAATAAAGTAAGCTATTGGGCCGACATTGCGTACCGAATGTTACGCATTCGTACCGTGATCTTAATGATCACATTTGAAGCAATTGGCTATGAAGCCGTTAAACCTACGAGATCTTTATCTATCCAATTTATTCTAGCGGCCATAATGCTAGGCGCGCTGTATATGAGTGCGACATGTTTTAACGATGTAGCTGACGAAAAAATCGATAAAGTTAACTTGGCTCATGACGAAACGCGCCCGCTTATGACAACCAATGTTACGAGCCGGCAACTTAGGAACTTGGGGATTATCGCTTTAACTGTTTCGATGGTTATGGCCGTATTAATAAGCCCGATTTATATAATATTTGTTTTGTGCGGGGCAATAATAAGTATTTTCTATTCCTTACCGCCTATCCAAATATCCCATCGTGGTATTTTTGCTTCCCTATGGCTGCCGCTAAGTTATGTTGTCTTACCGTTTCTGGTGGGAGCTTTTCTACAAACCCAAACGTTAGACGCCATGAGCCGGTACATATTATTAGCAGTGTATGTAAGTTTTATAGGCAGGATACTGCTTAAGGATTTCCGCGACTACGAAGGCGACAAAAAGTTCGGTAAACTTAATTTCTTAGTGAGGCATGGCCCCAAAAAAACCTGTTTTGTTGCAGTGATAGCATGGTTACTCGGTGATTTGATCATTAGTTGGTCACTATTTAAGACGTTCCCGATTCTTATAATTCTTGTTCAGCCTATCGTGATAGTTATAATGTTCGGGCTGTACCTGTTGGCTTATGAAAAAAAGTATACTCAAAAACTATTAGAAGTAATCTTTGTTGGTAGAATGGGTAATTCTATAGCATTAGCCTTATTAGCGGCTCTAACCCTACAGGCGTTTCATTACTCTACAGCTCAAAAAAATCTAACTATTGTAGCTATTGGAGCATTCGTATCGGTATCAGCTATTACTTTGTGGCGCGATGGTTCATTGGTCAAAGATCTCAGAGACAGAATATAAATGTTATCGGAAAACAAAATACACATGCGCTCGTCATTGGTTTAAATGAATATTTGGACGATCAACCTCAGCTCATATCTATGCAGATTCTAGATTTGCAAAGATCCCCGCAGCCGTTTTATATACTTAGGTGAATAGCCATTCGTGCGTTTATCATCTGGCTTGGTTAGCGAAAAGGTTATTTCAAAAGGTTGGTTTATTTCGTAACAATGCCGCAAGAAATACTTATGCTTAGTTCCTCGTCATTAGACTAATTAATTACTGTACTATAGACCGACTACATCGGCATATGCAAACTGACTGATTGCGCCGGGTGATTGATAGTTATTGTTTATGTTTTGGGTAGAAAGAGCAGGTAAGGGCATGATGCAACGATGGCTCATAGGTAAACAATCGGACCTGCATCGTCATTCGTGGGGCTAAGGGTTGCATCGGACACTTTATAAAGTACGCCGCAAAAGTCGAAAAAGTTGTGACTAGCAACCAGATATACCCGAAGACTCGTTATCTAGGGCTTCTTTGATCGATTGGCCTTGAGCCACCAAAAGACCACATTGAGCACGATCAGCAAACCAAGGGTCGGCAAACAAAAACGATATAGCGTCTTTGCTAAATTGCTATTCTTCTGCAATACAACAATGCTGCTGACAAGGATGTCTTCACAGGCGCCGTCACCCGAATCAGTCCGTGTCGTGCTGCTGTGGCGACTTACGAATTTTTTGGGCGGCACATTGGGTGTTATAGTTTCGACATCTACTAATTGACCGGTGATTTTGATTTGGTCACCCGAGCCAATGCCTTGCAGCTGGCGCTTGACTGCACCACTCGTAAACATCAAATGATTATTGGACGCATCTTCATTGATTACTTGGGTGTCGCCTTGCCACTGCCAATTACAAAAACGATCGAATTGCGTGAAGGTAGTGCTACTCTCCCTGTACACACCACTCGTCAAATTTTGCCCCCAGATCATGCAAAGATCGGTTGGGAATAGTTGGTTATCGGCCAGGCTGGAATCATCGGAGATATAATCGTGGCGGCTGACTACCATGCCGTAGAGCTGATAGTTGAATAGGGGTGTCACCGCATAGCTTACGCCCTGGAAATTATACGTAAATGGTACAGCCGTAGTTGCTGTCTGTTGAGGAGCCTGAATGGCCGCCTGGCTGATAGCCGTAATGCCGCGATAATTGTTTTTGGTGAAAAACGTTACCACCACAACTCCGACGAGAAGCAAATATACAGCCTTCTTGCTCAGCCGTCCCAAACGGGCTAGTCGCTTAGTTTTAGGCTTTTCTGGTTCAATTTCAGCTGGTACTGAATAAGCTGCCGGCTCCGGAGGATAAATTTTTCCAGGGTCGAATGTGACATGTGTATTCACCCGAGCTGGCTCGATATCGGTAGTCGGCGTGAACGGAACCGGACTCGTGCGCTGAGCCTGCTCATCGTTCATCGGTGAGGGAAAATTAGTAGGCTGCATGTTTGTTTTAAATTACGAACATACGATACTACCCTATTCGATAATTTTCAAATAGAGTGCCACTATCCTGCTAAAGCATGTTCTTATTAGTTTTATGATAAGTATGAATAGCGCGGGTATTGCATGAAGTAAAGATTACTTTTAATTAAACGGGTTGTTAAATAATTGAAAAATTAGTGACGGCCGCCATTCCTGAAAATACACGATAAAAAACACGGGCATTGCCCAAAAGTGCTTATAAAAGGTCCAACTCGAGCTACTTTCGTATCCTGGTGTTATAAGAATCAGAATAGCCTTGTTTGTCTCGGTCGGCAGTCGGCATAACCAGCGTGAGCATATAAGGTAGGTCTATTTCCTTACTATGCCGCATGAAATTGAGGACGACATGACTTTATTCTAACAGGGAAATGTTCCAAATTAAATAAATTCTACTTGACTTAAAGTTTAACTTTAGTTAAACTAACAATATGAATACAACTAACCCAACCAATTTAGTAAGCCTCAAGGAATTACGCGAGCAGTTTCCCAAGTATATAGAGGCTATATCCGAAGGACGAAGTTTTATGGTAGTAAAACGCTCCAAGCCAATTTTTCAAATTATGCCAATAGGAGAAGACGAGGTCTGGGAAACTGTCGTAGACTTCACGCAGATTAAAAAGGGCGGCATAAACATTAATGAGCTGTTAAGTCGTATACAAGCCATAAAACAATAATAAGATTAGTCTTATGACAGACAAAATCGAAAAGAATTTAGCTAAGTTTGGTAAAAAAGAATTGCTGGTTGTCGAGTCTTTGCTGCACAAAATTGAGGAAGGTGAGTTATCGGGTCTCAACTTGGTAAAACTGAAGGGGTATAGTGATATATTTCGCGCGAGAAAGGGTAAGATAAGAATTATTTTTCAGCAACGGGAAGACGAAATTAAAGTATTGGCTATAGAGCGGCGTAGTGAGAAGACCTACAGAGATTTCTAAACAGTTAACTCGTGCTAACTTATTTGGTAAGAGTTGTTATATAACTAGATAAGTAATCTTGAGTTCTTTTATCATATGGTTCTGGCAACTGTATTTTTATCTCAAAAGGTTGGTTTATTTCGTAACTATACCGTAATTTATTTTACTCATGGTTAATTATTTACCCAGAGTTGTAAATCCTCATAGGACAAGTGCTCAAAGTCTTTATCAAACGATACAAGAATTACGCCCCATTGTTCAGCGAGTGCAGCAATCCATATATCGTGTGAAGATAACTGTACCCCCGTTTTATGGGCAAAAACGGCGATATTTACAAAGTAACTAGTCGTTGCATTATCGGGCAAGAGAACATGGACTTTTTTGTTACTCACGAACCGAGTAAGTAGTTTTTCATTTTCTGGTTGTTTGTTTCCTAGTCTAAATCCGTATTCTAACTCAGCAATAACAACATTAGGCACATAAAGCTCATCCGCATTTCTTACTACTTCCCCAACTTTCTTGTGACCTCTTAAAAGTTCGCTATAGGCAGTAGTGTCAAGCATGTACTTCATATACGGGACTTCAGCTTATCAATCTGTTTCTGTTCTGCAATAGCTTTTAGAGTTTCTTCGTCCATGGTGTTAGCGCCAAATAACCAGTCAAAATTATCATCATCTTCTTGTATATCAAGTTTTGTTGCTTGTTCAATATAGTCCAAAACAGTTTGGTTCAAACTTTTACCCCTTAAACGTGCCTGACGTCGTAAAAAAGTGTCAAGCTTGTTAGGGACCGATCTAATGGTGTATTGTGTAGTACTCATGCCTACATTATAGGCTATATGCCTTCATATTGTCAACATATACCTTATTTTGCAGCTTCTTTATGAATTCGGATAAATAACCACGAGTTCTTTTGTCTAATGAGGGCATATCAAAGAAGATAGAGGTAGTTGGCGTTCTCGCGTGATTAAAAAAACCGTTATTTTACACATCATCACGGTTGGTATATTGCTTCAGGGCCCGCAGGCCTTTAGGCAGTAAGTAATAAGCTGCCGGTTTACCGCTTAGTTTGTAGCTCTTATCAAACCTATTAGCAATATAACCATTGACTTGTAATATCTGTAACCTTGAATAGATAGACGTAGAGTTACTCTTACTTAAACTACTAGCTATTAACTGTCTTGTACCGAATCTATACCTATACAGCTTCAGCAATACTTCTAATTG
>Ga0182030_10002112_pt1 | contig 41971 bp, 41 predicted proteins | sample 812S3MmetaG_FD_121299 | JGI IMG/M metagenome (GOLD analysis project Ga0182030, IMG submission 121299) | Permafrost microbial communities from Stordalen Mire, Sweden - 812S3M metaG (Illumina Assembly) | ecosystem: Environmental > Terrestrial > Soil > Wetlands > Permafrost | place: Sweden... | reverse complement strand
GCAGCAGCTCGTCGCCGCGGGCGAGAACGTCGTGGATGTCCCCGACCCTCTCAGCGCGGGTCCGGGTGCTGGGGTCGGGGAAGTCGAACAAGAACGATCCCAACGACGCGCTGTCGACCGCGGCGAACCTCAAACCCGGCGGGCTTTCCGGCCGTTTCAAGAGCGCCGGAGCAGTACTCATGCTCACGTGGATCGAGGCGTCCGATGTGATCGTCGGGGAACGCAAACAACAAGCTCAGGAGTCGCTCTTCGACGTTGAGCGTCTCGATGGGCAGCTCCTCGCGCTCAAGGCGCGCATCATCCTCGACAGTGATCGACGGGCGAGTTGGCTCGGACAACACCAGAAGCAACTACGCCCAGATCGTCCGCATCTACGTCACCCGGTTCTGGGCTCCGTGAAACTCGTCGAGCTCACAGCCGAGATGGTCGATCAGCTTCTGGCGGCCAAGGCAGCAGCGGGTTTGGCCCGGATCCACGTCTCGCGTATACGGACCATCCTGGGCGACGCGCTCAAGCACGCCAAGCGCCGGGGGTTCGTAGCTCGCAACGTCGCCAAGCGAGCGGTCCCACCCCGGACCAAGGCGCCCGTCGCACGGAGGTCGTTCACGCCCGACGAAGCTCGGGCTCTCCTCCTCGCCGCAAGGGGGGAGCGACTCGAGTCGTTGGTCACCGTCGGCCTGGCCGCCGGGCTGCGTCCAGGCGAACTGACGGGGCTGCTGTGGTCCGACCTCGACCTCGACGGCCAACCGTCCACGCTTACCGTCTCTGGTGCCATGAAGCAAAGCCCCGACGGCCGGTCGCCCGGGGAGAAGTGAAGCGATCGAAAGAAGGGCGCCGGACCAGTGCCATCCCACGCACGGTCACTGAGGCACTCCGCGGTCGGTTTGGGACGACCAGGGCTTGGTGTTCTGTTCGACGGTTGGCACCCCACTCAACCCGTCGAATGTGCGCCGCACTTTCGCCCGCATCGCCAAGCGGGCGGGCATCGAGGACGCCGACTTCCCGTACTTGTTGCGCCACAGCGCCGTGTCGCTGTTGTTGCGCGGCGGGGCCAGCATCGAAGAAGTTGCCGACCTGCTCGGCGACGATCCCCGGAACCTCTACCGGCATTTCTCGATCCCCTCGAGCCGTCCATCGGAGCTTAACTCCCTGGTCAGCCCGGTGGGCGTAGAGGGACTTGAACCCCCGACCTCATGCGTGTCATGCATGCGCTCTAACCAACTGAGCTATACGCCCGAAGCAGCCTGGGACCCTACCATGCGGAGACGGCCACGATGCCGACGCCGTCGGGGGGCAGCCGGACCTCCGCCCCGGCGAGGGTCGCTCCCCCGCTGCCGTGACCGATGAGCTCCCCAACAGCGGTGGGAGGCAGGTGCAGGGCCACCAGCCGGGGCGTCGGCGACAGGTTGACGGCCAGAATCAGCCGGCCCCTGCGCGCCACCAGCCATCCCTCCGCTTCGTCGAAATCCACCTGCGTCTCGCTCAGGCGCCCGTCGGTGACTTCCGAGTACGAGCGGCGCCAGGCGAGCAGCTTGCGCTGCCACTCATACAGCGCCCAGTGGTCCGGTTCGTCGAGCTCGGACCAGTTCAGCTTCGAGCGCTCGAAGGTCGATAGGTCCTGGGGATCGGGCACGTCGTCGGGCGACCACCCGAACGCGGAGAACTCGTGGCGGCGCCCTTCGCTGACCGCCTGTCCCAGCTCGGGATCCTGGTGGTCGGTGAAGTACAAGAAGGGGGTGGACGCCCCCCACTCCTCGCCCTGGAACAACATCGGCACGAACGGGGCAAGGGCCACCAGCGCTGCGCCGATCTCCAGGCGACCACGGGGCATCAGCGACGCAGAGCGCTCGCCGATCGCCCGGTTGCCGATCTGGTCATGGTTCTGCAGGCACCCCACCAACCGCGTCGCGGGCAGGCCACCGAGCGGCCGTCCGTGACGTCGCCGGCGAAAGGGCGACCACTGCCCGCTGAATACATAGCCCTCCCGCAACGCCCGGGCCACCTGTTCCAGGGACCCGAAGTCCTCGTAGTAGCCGTCGCGCTCGCCGGTCAGCACGGCGTGGAGGGCGTGGTGGTAGTCGTCGTTCCACGTCGCGTCCAGGCCATAGCCACCGGATTCGGTGCTGCGGATCAGCGTGGGGTCGTTGCGGTCGCTCTCGGCGATCACCCACAAGGGGCGCCCTACATGGTCACTCAGGACACCGACCGCGGCGCCCAGTTCTTCGATGACATGACGTGCGCTCTGGTCGACGATGGCGTGTACCGCGTCGAGACGCAGCCCGTCGATGTGGTAGTCCCCCAGCCACATCCGGGCGTTGTCGATCACGAAAGAGCGCACCTCTTCGCTCTCGGGTCCATCGAAGTTGACCGCCGAGCCCCACGGCGTGCGGTACCGGTCGGTGAAGTAGGGCCCGAACTCGTGGAGATAGTTGCCGCTCGGACCGAGGTGGTTGTAGACGACGTCCAAGATCACGGCCAGGCCCCGCCCGTGGCAGGCGTCGACGAGCCGCTTCAGGCCGTCGGGGCCACCGTACGCGTGGTGGGGCGCGTACAGCGACACGCCGTCGTATCCCCACCCTCTTCGCCCGCTGGCTTCGGCCACCGGCATGACCTCGAGTGCGGTCACTCCCAGCCCCACCAGGTGATCCAGCCGATCGATAGCCCCGTCGAAGGTGCCCGGCGAAGTGAACGTCCCGACATGGCACTCGTAGACAACGGCGCTGGGCCAGTGCGCCCCGTGCCACGCCCTGTCGGTCCACTCGAAGGCCGCGTGATCGACGGTGGCCGACGGCCCCTCGATGCCTTCGGGTTGCCACGCCGAACGGGGGTCGCTGCGCGCCGGGCCACCGTTGAGCGAGAAGAGGTAACGGGACCCGGGCAGCGCCCCCTCCACCTCCAGGGACCACCAGCCGCCGGGCCCCGGCTCCATTTCCAAGCGACGCTCGTCGACGAGCAACTCGACGTGCACCGGGGCGGGTGCCCACACCTTGAAGCTGGTCATTCGGCCACCAACAACGCCACCGGAAGCGACTCGAGCAGCGCGCCCACAGCCACCTCTCCCTCCCACGTCCCCGGCCCCAAACGCCCGGACCACCGTCCCGGTGGCAGCGTCAGGGCCGTGTCGCCCCAACCACCTCGACGGGCCAGCCCCAACGGCAGGCGGCTACCCAACGCGATCACCTTGTCGCCCCGTTGCGTGGCAAGCAGGTGTGTCGCCGCGCCTCCCTGACCGGTCAGGGCCTGGTAGCGCCCGGCGCTTCCCGCCCCGAACGCTGCGGGCTGTTCAGCGCGCACGGCCAGCGCGGCGCGTACAACGGCCAACTTGGTGGCGCCGTCGCCGTCCTCCTTCTCCCACAACTGAGCGACGGGGATGCCACCCACCCGATCGAGCAGAGCGCGGCGCACGCCGTAATCCACCGGCCGGCGATTGTCGGGGTCCACCAAGGACAGGTCCCAAAGCTCGCTGCCCTGATACAGGTCCGGTACCCCGGGGCCGGTCAAGGTGAGCAGTTTGGTGGTCAGACCGTTGGACCACCCGAACTGCCGTAACCGGCTCACCAGCCCCTCGATGTCGGTCACGAAACCGTCGTCGTCCAGGCAGGCCAGCGCGAAGTCCCGGACCGCGTCCTCATAGGGCGGATGGGGATCGGTCCACGACGTGAAGACCTTCGCCTCGCGGGTCGCTTTCTCCAGGTAGGCGACCAGACGGTCCCCGCCGATAGGCCAGGCTCCGAACACCGTTTGGTAAAGCAGCCATTCGGTACTCGGATCGATACCGCTGCGGCCGGCCTCGGGTCGACCCGGTCGGGGCAGGGTCGCCCATCGCTGCACCAACGCGGCCCACTCGTCGGGTATCTCGGCCAGTACAGCGATGCGGGCCCTGACGTCCTCGGATCGCTTGGTGTCATGGGTGGAAGTGGCCAAGAGGCCGTAGGGATGCTCCACCTGGTGCAGTTGAGCCCGGCGGTGGTATTCGGCGGGGTCGACCGGCGGGCTTCCCGGATCGCCCCCCACCTCGTTGCGCGACACCAGCGCAACGTGGCGGTAAAACGCCGTGTCCTCCACTGCTTTGGCCATGACCGGCCCGGTGAGTTGCTGCACCCGGCCGGCGAAAGCCCGCTCCTCGGCGCCGTCCACATCGCCGGCCAGCACGGCCAGCACGAACTCCAGTAGCTCGCCATCGAGGTCGGGGCGGCGTTGCCGTGCGCGTTGGCCGACCTCCTCGAGCACGGCGGCGTCCGTGGCATCGGCGCCCCCCGTCCCAGCCACATATGTGCGGTACACCGGGAACGCGGCGACGACTTCGCTGAGCACGTCGTAGAGGTCGCGGCGGGTGTAGTCGCGGTAGCGGCGGTGCCGACGGCTCAGGGCGACCAGGCGTTCCACCAGGCGGCTGAGGTCGGTCGCCATGGAACCGCCCAGCACCTCGAACTTGGCCTGGGCGACCAGTTCGTCGTAGGGGGCGGTCTCCCCGCTGAAGCTGCGGTAGGCCGACTCGAGCACCCCGGCCCCGCCCGCGTCCGTGCACACGCCGTCCACCATGGCCAGCCACTCGTAGCCGGTGGTCCCCGCAGCCGACCAGTCGGCCGGGAGCTGCTCGGTGGACTCCAGAATCTTTTCGACCACGACCCACGCCCCGGGCGCCGCACCGGCCAGGCGACGCAAGTACTGGGCCGGATCCCACAGGCCGTCCACATGGTCGATCCGCAGCCCGTCGACGTCGCCTGCCTGCAACCATCGAAGCGGCAGGCGATGGCTGTCGGCGAACACCTGCGGCTCCTCTACTCGGATGGCCGCCAGGTCGTTGATGTCGAAGAACCGCCGGTAGTCGAGCTCCTCAGAAGCGGTGCGCCACCAGGCCAAGCGGTAGTTCTGACGGGCCAGCAGCGCGTCGAGCGCGTCGGGCGATGCGTTCAGTTCCGCCACCTCGGCGTCGATGGCAGCCGCCACTTCCGGATGGTCCGCGGCCAGTTCCGCCAGCCGGGCGGCCAGGATTTCCTTGTCGCGGTGCCGCTCGGCCACGCTGTCACGGTCAGTGCTCGACGCGCTGGGAAGACGCCCCAGCGCGGTGGCCAAATGCTCGAGTTGCGCTCGGGGCGCCAACTCGCCTCCCACCAGCAGCCGTATCGCGGCCCGAGCCAGGACGGTGTCGAGCGAGCGGGGGTTGACCGGCATGAGGTGATCGAAATAGGCGAACACGAACTGCCCGCCGCGGCGGCGCACCTCGATGCGGCCAGCGTCCAACTCTCGGCCGTAGTGGTCACCCAGGATGGGCAGAAGCACCTGGTCGTGGGCGGCGGCTTCGGGGTGCCACTCGACGTCGAAGTAGCTGGCGTACACCGACGACGCCCCGTTTTGGAGGACGTCCCACCACCACACGTTCTCGGGCCCGGTGATGGCCATGTGGTTGGGGACGACGTCGACGAGGCGCCCCAAACCGACCCGCCGTGACGCTTCGAGCAGCGCCTGCCAGCCCCTTTCCCCTCCTAGCTCGTCACTCAGGCGGGACGAGTCGACGACGTCGTAGCCATGCGTGCTCCCTTTCGCGGCCTGCAGGACCGGCGAAAGGTACAGGTGACTGACACCAAGACCGGCCAGATACTCCGCCACCGCGGCCGCGTCATCGAAATCGAAGCCCTGGTGAAGCTGAAGACGGTAGGTGGCGAGCCGATCCATACCCCACCTTTACCCAAACCTGGGCGTGCACCAGTGCAACCGGGGGCGCTCCCCTACGCTACAGCCCGTGTTCCTCGCTGGGCTCCCGGCCTACCTCCCCAGCCCCTCGACCAACGGGCTGAGCCTGGGGCCCCTCCGTCTGCACATCTACGGCCTGTGCATCGCCATCGGGGTGGCGGCCGCGGTGTGGTACGCCCAGCGCCGCTGGGAGGCCCGCGGAGGGGCGCCGGGCACCATGGCCGCGGTTGCGGTGTGGGGGGTGCCTGCCGGCCTCATCGGCGCTCGGCTCTACAGCGTCGTCACCAGCTGGCAGGCCGACACCGGCGGTCACTGGTACAAAGCGTTCGCCATTTGGGACGGCGGCCTGGGGATTTGGGGCGGCATCTTGTGCGGGGTGGTGTTCGGGGTCATCGGGGCGAAGAGGAAAGGCATCGATTGGCGCGCCGGACTCGACTGCGTCGCTCCATCCCTGGCGTTGGCTCAGGCCATCGGGCGCTGGGGGAACTATTTCAACCAGGAGCTCTACGGGCGCCCCAGCGGCCTGCCGTGGGCGGTCAAGATCGACCACCCTTCGGTCCCCGGGCATTATTACCCGCCAGGGACGACGTTCCAGCCCACGTTTCTCTACGAATGCCTGTGGGACCTGACCTGCGTGGGCCTGCTGGTGTTAGCCGAGCGTCACCTGCGGATCCGTAAGGGCTATCTGGTGGCCCTGTACGCCGCGCTGTACTGCGTCGGGCGGTTCTGGATCGAGTACCTGCGCGTCGACGAGGCGCACCGCTACCTCGGCCTCCGGCTCAACGACTGGACTTCCATCATCGTGTTCGCAGTGGCCGGCGCGCTGTTTGTGACCCGGGGCCTGCACCCCGGTCCGGCGTCGGAACCCCCCCAGGCGCCGGCGGGCGCTACAGACCCAGCGAACGCCCAATAATTTCTTTCATGATCTCGGTAGTGCCACCGTAGATGGTGGTCACCCGGGCGTCCGCGTAGGCACGGGCGATGGGGTACTCGGCCATGTAGCCGTACCCGCCGTGCAACTGCACCCCGATGTCCACCGCCCGCTTCTGTAGCTCCGTGCACCACCATTTGGCCATGGACGCCTCCTCCGCGCTCAGCGTTCCCTCATTGAGCGCCAGCACGCAGCGGTCCACGAACGATTCGGCCACCGCCACCTCGGTAGCCAACTCCGCGAGACGGAAGCGGGTGTTTTGGAAACTACCAATGGACTGGCCGAACGCTTTGCGCTCCTTGACATAGGCCAACGTCCAGGTGAACGCCGCGCGCGCCGCGGACAGGCCGGCCGCCGCGATCGACAGGCGCTCCTGGGGGAGATTGGTGACCAGATACTTGAAGCCTTCGCCTTCGACGCCGAGGCGGTTGGCCACCGGCACCCGGGCATCCGCGAAAAACAGCTCTGCGGTGTCCTGGGCGTGCAATCCGATCTTGTCGAGGTTGCGGCCCCGTTCGAAGCCCGGCGTGCCCCGCTCCACCACCACCAGCGATATCCCGCGGTGGCGCTGCGAGGGGTCGGTCTTGACCGCCAAGATGACCAGATCGGCGTTGATGCCGTTGGTGATAAAGGTCTTCGCCCCGTTGACGACGTATTCGTCGCCGTCGCGTCGGGCCGTGGCCGACATCGAAGCGAGGTCGGAGCCGATGCCCGGCTCGGTCATGGCGATGGCCGTGATGTACTCGCCGGTCACTACCTTGGGCAGCCAGCGGGCTTTCTGCTCGTCGTTGGTCAACGCCAACAGATAGGGCAGGCAGATGTCGTTGTGCAAGGTGAGACCCAAGCCGCTGCCGGCCACCCCGGCGTCTTGGATCTCCTCGGTGATGACCAGGTTGTAGCGAAAGTCGGCGACCCCGCCGCCGCCGTAGACTTCGGGCACCGCCATACCCAAAAATCCGTGCCGGCCCGCTTCGGCGAACACGGACCGATCGACGATCCCGGCCCGCTCGAACTCGGCATGGCGAGGCACGACCACGTCGTCGAGGAACCGACGGAAACTCTTACGGAACTGTTCGTGCTCATCGTCGAGCAAACTGCGTTGCATGGCCACCTCGAGTCCGCCTCTGAGGCTAGCGGCGGGTGCCTCAGCGCACAGAATCGCCGGGGTCACGACCGGTGAGCCAGTGCCGCCCGACCTCGGCTAGCCCTGACCAGCGGGCCGCCGCCGTCGCCTCGTCCTGGCCCAAGTCCGACGGTGTGGGTCCGATGCGCTCGGCCAGGGGGCGTAGCGCCTCGACGTCGAAGCCATACACATCGGCTGCGTTGGCGCCCAGGATGGCCGCCGTCTCCGCTTCGGGGATGTCGTGAAACGATCGCCGGAGCCACGCCGCGGTATGGGGCCAGGTGCCCTCGGGATGGGGGAAGTCGTTGCCCCACAACAAGTTACCCACCCCGATCTCGTAGCGGCGGACCAGCTCCCGCCGTTCGATGGTGGTCGCCCCGATGAAGCAGTTCCTGTCGAAATAGGCGCTAGGGGGCATGGTCAGGCTGCCTTCCATGGCCCGGCTCATCTTCTTGGCCGAGTGCTCGCGCAAGAACCGGGTGTCCATAAGCCACAGCAGGTCACTCGCCCAAAACGCTCCGCACTCGGTCGCTCCCCAGCGCAGCCGGGGGAAGCGTTCGAAGACTCCGGACCAGATGGCGAACCACAGGGGCCGGGTACCCCACCAGCGCACCTCGGTGGTATAAATGCCCAGGTGCTCGCCGTAGTCCTCTCGAGGAGCGGGACCCGAGTGGGTGTGCACCGGCATCGACAGGTCCTGGCAGGCGGCCCACACCGGGTCGTAGCGACGGTCGTGGTAGGGCGCGAAACTGCCCCAGGTGGCGGGGATGAGGATCCCGCCCCGCAGGCCCGACTCCGCAGCACGCGTGATCTCTGCGACGGCTGCGTCGATGTCGGCCAAGATGGGCACGACGGCCACCCCGGCGCGCCGCTCGGGGCTGTGGCTGCACAGCTCGGCCACCCAGCGGTTGTGGGCCCGGGCGCCGGCCATGGCCCGGCCCGGATCGAGGTCGCCGGTCACTCCGAGACCGGCGCCGAAGGGGGCGCCGGCTACCCCGGTCACCGCGTCGGCGTCGGGGAAGATGACTTCGCCGGCCACTCCGTCACCGTCGAGTTCTTTGTCGCGCCGGGCGACGTCCCAGCCCCCGGCGATCCCCTCGCCGTTCTCCTCGAACCAGGCCTCGGCGAACGCCGCGTCGCTGATACCTCCCGCCGCCATCGACTCTGCGCGCTCGCCGAGGTAGCGGTCGAACTCGTCGCGGAACTCCGGGTCGACATAGGGCCGGTACTGCTCGGTCGGCAGCTCGGCGTGACAGTCGGCGGAGATGACCAGGTAGTGGTTCAACGGTTGTCCCTTTCCTGTCACTGGCTGGTGGCGTCAGCGTCAAAGGCCGCGCTGCGGGCCCCCACGGGCACCGCTTCGAGTGGTTCGGCCACCTCCGCCACTGTCGGCCCGATCCGGGCTGCCAGGGGAGCCAACGCGTCGAGATCGAAGCGGTACAACGCTGCTGCGTTCCCTCCGACCATGGCCGCCACCTCGTCAGGATCGACACCGGCGAAGGTGTGGCGCAGGGCGGCTTTGGTGTGGGGGGCGGTCCCTTCGTAGTGGGGGTAATCGCTCCCCCACATGATGCGACCGACGCCGATCCGGTGACGCTCCGCGCATTCCCGGGGCCGGAAAAAAGAAGCGCCGACATGACATTGGCGCTCCCAGTACTCGCGGGGGCTGCGGGGCAGGGCGCCTGCGTCGGGGCCGGCGAAGCGGCTGATCGCGGAGTCCGGGCGGCTGTAGCGTGACGCCGCCCCCTCCAGGGAATCCAAAGTGGCGGGCACCCAGCCCGCCCCTTGTTCGGTGAGCACCAGTTGCAGCTCCGGGTGGCGCTCCAACGTCCCGTTCAACACCAGATGCCAAAGCACCCGGTGGGCGAACCACGCGCTCTCATAGACCCACACCGCCATGGCGCTGCCCCATTCCGGTTCGGGAACGGGCCCGGCGGAGCCACCGTGCTGGTTGACCACCACGCCGTGCGCTTCACACGCCGCCCACAACGGCTCCCAGTGCTCGGCGTACAGCGGGGGCAGACCGCAGCCGGGTGCGATGCCCGGCAGCAGCACCCCGCCGCGCAGTCCGGCGTCGGCGATAACCCCGATTTCGTTCACCGCGGCATCGAGGTCGTTGAGCAGGATCTGGCCTACGCCGGCCCTGCGCTGCGCTGCCCGCGAGCAGAAATCCACGAGCCAGCGGTTGTGCGCCCGCAGGCCCGCCCAGCGCAACTGGAGTTCGTAGCCGTCACGGGGCGGGGGTGCGGTGAGACTCCCCCGGGGAAAGAAGGGGGGCACGGTGTTGGGGAAGAGCACCTCGCCGGCCACGCCTTCGTCGTCGAGGTCCCGGTTGCGCACCTCGTCGTCCCAGTTGCGCTCGGCCCCCGGTTCGCTCAGATCCCGGAACGGGTTGACGAAAGTGGCCGCCCACGCGTCGAAGTCGTCGTGGTAGCGCTGCTCGAGATAGGGCCGGTAATCAACCAAATCCGCTCCGGCGTGGCAATCCGCGGAGATGACGGTGTACGCGTCGTGGGGGCCCAGGGTCACGGTCGCGCCGTCCTCAGGCCCGCGCCGGTGCGGCCAGCAGCGCCACGTCGTCGTAGCGTTGATGCACGAACGGCAGCAGGTCCTCGGCGGGCACGGGACCGACGATGCGGGCCGTCTGCACCGTGCGGCGACGACACCAGGTGATGGAGAGAACCTCGTTGATGACGATGTCGGCCACCGGGTCGAGCGGCGAGTCCCCCAATACGACACGCCCGTCGATACGCTCCAGGGACTCGTAGGTGCGGCGGTAGTTGCCGTAGACCAGGTGCGGGTCGGTGATCCCGTTGCCGTCGGGGGCCCGCAAGAACTTGAAGTAGAACTCGACGTTGTCCACCTCGCCCGGCGACGGGGCGTCGCCGGTGATGGTGCCCTCAACCCGCACCAGTTCGTAACCGTGGCGCCGTACCGACGCTTCCACCACCGCGCCGTGGCGTTCCACGTTGATCTCCCCGAGCTTCTTGGGTTCGCCGAAGGTCTCGCGCCCTCCGAGGACCGATTGTTCGGTGGATTGCGGCATAAAGAGCGGGTAGTCCCCCTCCACGTCGCCGTGACGGGCGGCCACCGCGAACACCGCGGACCCAAACGGTGGCCGGCCTTCGATGGCGACCCGCTGCAACGAGATCCGCACCACGGGCTCCGCGGAGGGTCGCAGCGGCGGCGGCAGGACGGCGGCCACGATCGCCGGGTCGGTCAGGTACGTCACCGTGATCGCCTCGGTGACGATGGGGGCGGTGGTGGCCTCGATCTCGTGGTCACGCTGAGCGATCGGGGGGCGGGCGGCGTAACGGATGCTGGCGGTCATCGGGTTCCTCCGGCTGGTTGGGTGCTGGGCTGTTGTTCGGTCGCCGCGCTGAGCACGTCGACGAGGTAGTCGGGCTGGGTGCGCTGGCGGATTGAGCGCGCTTTGCGTTCGACGACGTCGTCGCCTCCGGACCGCTCCCCCATCATCCAGAAACTGCCGTCGACGAGGCCGTCATAGACCTGCTCAGCGACCGCTTCGAGCGGCGTGAAGGCCACCTTCGCCCCGCCGGACTCCAGGCGTGACACAACCGCGTCGAGGGTTTGCAGATCGCTGCGCCGCTCCTGGGTGGGGGCGTAGCGCTGCGGGCGGTGACGCCACGATTCCCAGATCCCCGTGTTGAGGAACCCCGACGGAAAGAGGACCGACGCCCGCACCGCAGAGCCGGCCATCTGCAGGTGTGAGTACAAACTCTCGGTCAAACAGAGGACCGCGGCCTTGGTCATGGGGTAGACCGCGGTGGCCGGTCCGCCCATGGCGCCCCTGCCGATGGGGGCGAAGGCCCCGTTGCCGGAAGAGGTGTTGACGACATGGCCTTCGTCCTGCGCCACTAGCAGCGGCACGAACGCCCGGATGCCGTGAATCACCCCGAGGACGTTGACGTCGATGCCCCAGCGCCAATCGGCAAGGTCGTGCTCCCACATGTAGCCCTCGGACACGCCGCCGGTGCCCGCGTTGTTGCACACGACGTGGACGGCTCCACAAAGACGGACCGCTTCGTCGGCTAGGTGTTCCACGGATGCGTAGTCGGTGACGTCGGCGACCACTCCGTAGGCCTCAAGGCCGCCGCGGCGGAGCTCGTCGACTTTGGCGTCGAGCTGCTCGGGCAGAACGTCGGCCAGAACGACCTTCATCCCCTCGCGGCCCAAACGGCGGCCGATAGCCACCCCGATGCCGCCGGCTCCGCCGGTGATCACCGCCGTCTTCCCATCGAACCCAGACGTCATTGACGCCAACCGGCACACTTCATGAGGACCCCCCTCCTAACGAGTGATCCTAGGTTGACCGGGAGACCAATGCCAGCCCCGATTGTCGGATCGGACAACTAACCTGCCCGTTTCGTGACTGCGCTCCCCGATACCGACTACGACATCCCGCTGCCGGATCCGCAGGCCGCGGTGGTCGCGGTGCAGGCACCCGGGGCCGGGGCGGGCCACTGGGCCGGGGCACCGTCCGCCGTACTCCACGACGGGGTGATCTGGTTGGCGTACCGCTTGCGCGCGCCGATCGGAGCCGGCCGGGGCTACGCGGTGGTGGTGGCCCGATCCGACGACGGTGTGGCCTTCGAAACAGTCGCGACGATCGAGCGGTGCGACATGGACACCGACTCACTGGAGCGTCCGGCATTGGCGGTCACCCCCGACGGACGCTGGCGGCTGTATCTGAGTTGCGCCACCCCCGGCACCCTGCACTGGGCGGTGGACGTCCTCGAAGCGCCGGAGCCGGCGGCTTTTGATCCTGCGCAGCGCCAGCGTGTGCTCGACGGCGGACCTGCGGTGGCCTACAAGGACCCGGTCGTCCTTCCCGGCTCAGCCACCGAACCGTGGGCCATGTGGGTATGCCGCCACGATGTGGCCGACTCGAGCGAGGCCGACGCCATGCGGTCCTGTTACGCCACCAGTCGCGACGGCTTGCATTGGGAGATGGGCGCGGTCGCGTTGGCGGGGCGGCCCGGCCAGTGGGATTCGCGCGGAGCCCGCATTACGTCGGTCACGGCGTCGGGGGAACGCCTCGTCGCCTACTACGACGGGCGGGCCTCCTTCGCCGAAAACTGGGAGGAACGCACCGGCATCGCCGTCGGCCGCTTCCCTGACGCGTTCACGGCGCTGGGTGACGGGCCGGCCGCTAGCTCACCGTGGGGCTCGGGGGCGTTGCGCTATCTCAGCGTCGTGGTCGTACCGGCGGGCGGCGTGCACTTCTATTACGAGCTGTCGCGACCCGATGGTTCCCACGACCTGTGTACCGAATACGTTGCCGCCAGCTCCCCTCAAGCGGAACGGGGCGGCGCTTTGCGCAGCGCATAGGCCCCCCTTCCCTGCTCCGACAGCCAGTCGCCGAAGGACTCGCCGGTCACCGATTCGAGGAGCGCCACGTCCGGCGCGACCCGGGCCAGCAACTGGGCCCGCACGTCCAGATCCAGTCTCGGTCGCACGGCGTGGCGACGGTGCAAGGCGGCCAGCAAGGGCCGGCTGGCCTGGCGCCAAATCTGGGGCGGCACATACGACCCGGCCGCCGCGCCGCCCCGAATGGCGACCTGCAGAGCCTGGTTGAGACGGGTGTCGTCCACCCACGTGGACATGTTCTCCGGTGGTGCGGCGCCCACCATGCCGGTGCGTACGCCGAGGAACGCGCTGATGCGATCGAGGGCGCCCCCCGGGTCGTCGACGAGTTCCCGGTAGCGCAGCAGGTGCAGCTGCTGGCGGGGATAGTGGCCTAACAACCTCTGCAACTGCTCGCCGTAGCGACCGAGTCCCAGATACCGCCAGAACGGCGCCCAACCGGCGGCCACCCGGCCGCCCTCGGCGTCACACGCCGCCAGGAAGTCGCCGATGGGCTCGAGGCCGTCGCACCACAGATGCGTCCAGTTGGAGTACGCGCGATCGATGGGGTCGCGCACGATGGCGATCATCTTGACGTCAGGGACCAGGGCGGCCATGCGCTCCAGGGCCATGGGGTCCCCTAGGTAGAGCGGGGTGCTTTCCCCCCGGAGGGTGCCCGCCGGGGCGCCGTCGAAGAGCGCCTCGTAGTCGCGGCGACGCCACACCCACTCCTGGGCACTGTGCGCGTCGCCGGGACCTCGCTGATGCTCCCTGCGGGGCGGCGACCCGTCGCACATGAAGAACTTCGGTTCTTTGACCCGTGACATCCACAGGTCGGGATGGGCCGCCAAGGCCGCGTGGAGCGCGGTCGACCCCGCCTTCGGTGCGCCGATGATGATGAAGTCAGGCAGTGCCATCGCCGGCAATCCTAACTTTTCCTACTGATCCAGTCGGGAACCCTCAGTCTCCGGTAGGAAACTCTCAGTCGTCGAGCTTGAGGATCCTCGCGGCGTTGCCCCGGAGGAACTTGGGCCACACCTCGTCTTTGAGCGCTACCCCGGGCAGTTCACGCATGATCCGCTCCAGGGAAAGCCCCATCGGGAAATAGCCGGCATAGATGATCTTGTCCGCGCCCCGGGTGTTGGCGAAGTTGAGGATGGCCTTGGGGTAGTAGCGGGGAGCGAACGCACTCGTCGAGTAGTGCAGTCCCGGCCATTTGAGCAGCAGCTTGGCCGCCAGGTCGGTCCAGGGTTCGCAGCCGTGGCGGGTGACGAAGGTGAGGTCAGGGAAGTCGTACATGACCTCGTCGATGAGCTCCACCCGTTGTGGGGCGAACTTCAAACGCGGGCCTGGCACACCGGCGCAGCAGAAGATGGGGAGCCCCAACTCGACGCACTTGGCGTAGATGGGGTACATGAGCTTGTCGTTGATGGCGACTTGGGGAAAGGTACCGGCCGGGAACGCGGTGACCGCCCGGATTCCGAGGGTCTCGTACGCCCGCACGATGTCGCGGATGCCGTCCATCCCCAGGTTCGGGTCGCACTCGATGGACCCGATGAAGCGGTCCGGGTGCTGGCGCAGCGCCCGCTCGGCGACCGGGCTGACCCCCTCGGCATGGCGTGCGCCCACACCGATCATGCCCTTCTCGATGTTGAAGCGGTCCATCTGCCCCAACGTGACCGCCACCGGATCGTCGCTGTCGAGCAACTGCTTCTCCGGGACCTGCTTGAACATGTACTCAGCGGGGAAAGCGAACTCCTCCTTGGACTCGCGGTCCTTGGTCTGGCGGGTGATGAAGGCGTACGTTTCCTTCATATCGGCATGGGGGAAACCGATCATCGTGTCGATGATCGGGACGTCAAAGGGCATGCCCATCGTGGAGTTCTTCCTTAGAACGGGGTGCCGGCCGCGGCACGGATGAGGGCTTCGTTGGGATTGTCGGGCAGGTGGTCGAGCGGCGTGGCGATCTCCTCGACGCTCGGCCCGTACTCCTTGGCCAGGGGAGCCAGCGCGGCGAGGTCGAAGTCATAGAGCCGGGCCACGTTGTTGGCCAGGATGTCGCGCATCTCAACCTCCGGTGTGGTCGAGAACAGCTGGCGCAGATGGAGGCGGGTGAAGGGATAGGTGCCTTCGTCGTGGGGGTAGTCGCTGCCCCACATGAACCGCTCGGTGCCGATGGCGTCGCGTGCCGCGGCATCCGCCGGGGTCGGTTGGCTGACCCCCACCCAGCAGTTCTGATGGAAGTACTCGGTAGCGGAGCGGGGCAGGATGGTGTCCTCCGCGAAGCGCAACTCGCCGATGGCCCCCTTGTTGCGGATCCCGGCCAGCATCGAATCGAGCCGGGTGAGCAACGGCGGCAGCCATGCGCAGCCCATTTCGGTCATGGCGAACTTGAGCCGGGGGAAACGCTCGAAGACGCCGCCCAGCAACGTCTGGACAAAGGGCCGCTGCGAGTAGAAAGGTACTTCAGCCAGCATGACCACCGCGGAGGACGGCGTGCGGGCGTATTCCGGCGTACCGGTACCGCCGTGGCTGTTCACCGGGATGTCCAGGTCCTGGCACACGGCCCACAAGGGGTCGTAGTCAGGGTGGTTGAGCGGTTTGATCCACTTGACGTCGGGAGGGATGTTGGGCAGCAGGATCCCGCCGCGCAGGCCGTGCTCCTTGATCCACTTGGCGTCCGCGATGGCGTCATCGATGTCGTTGAGGAAGATCTGGCCGATGCCGGCGCGCTGCGCCGGGGTTTCGGCCACGAAGTCCACCAGCCAGCGGTTATGGGCCCGGATGCCAGCCAGACGTTTCTGGTAGTCCTCGGGGCTGGGGGGCGGCGCGAAGAGCACGAAACTGGGAAAGAACGGTGGGATGGTGTTGGGGAAGATCACCTCGCCCACGATCCCGTCCGCCTCCTGGTCGTGCCAGCGACGGGCGGTATCCCAGTTGCGGACGCGCAGGTCAGTGTCCTTGAGGTCCTGGTACGGGTTGCGATACCGGCCCCGCCAGGCGTCGAACTCCTCCTGGAACTGGGGGTCGAGGTACTCGCGGTATTGGGCGTGGCTGCCGCCCGCGTGGGTATCGGCCGAGATGATGGTGTACCGCTCGGTTGTGGTGGTCATCGATCCTCCTGGTCCGCCGACTGGAACCGGATACTAGTGTGATGTCACAGGGAGAGGGAGGAGCGCCGGTGCAGGTGCAGGAGTTGGGGCACGTCGTGCTGTACGTCCACGACATCGAACGGTCACGTCACTTCTACGGCGACGTGCTGGGGTGGCCGCAGGTCGGGCCGGTCAACATGAAGATGCCGGTCGCCGCATTTACCACCGGCCGAACCCACCACGAGCTGTTGCTCATCGAGGTGGGCGAGGACGCAACGCCCATACCCGCCGGGCGGCGAGTGGGGATGTACCACATCGGTGTCAAGATCGGGGATTCCGACGACGAGCTGCGCGCCGCGCTGCGACAGCTGAGCGAGGCCGGGGTGCGGGTCGTCGGCTCGAGTGATCACACGGTGACCCACAGTCTCTACATACTCGACCCGGACGGCAACGAGATCGAGCTGTACATCGACGTCCCTGGCATCGACTGGACCAAACCGGGTGTGGTCACCCAACCGGTGCGGGAGTTGGTGCTGTGATGGCGGCGTTCGATCTGAGTGGGCGCTTCGCACTGGTGACCGGAGGAGGCCAGAACCTGGGTGCCGGGGTGGCACGGGCCCTGGCCAGCCAGGGTGCCGCCGTCGCGGTAAACGACCTGGTGGCCGACCGGGCTGAGGTCACCGCAGAGGAGATCCGGGGCGCGGGCGGCGCAGCCGTCGCGGTGGCTTTCGACGTGACCGACGCCCAGGCAGTGGCGGAGGGCGTTGGCGTCGCGCGGCGGGTCTTGGGCGGCGAGATCGACATCTTGGTCAACAACGCCGGGGTACCCGCCGGGATGCAGGTGGCCCCATTCCGCAACCTCGACCGGGCGGAGTGGAAGCGACTCATCGACATCAACCTCTACGGCTCGCTCAACTGTGTGGCCGAGGTGATCGAACCCATGGTGGCTCAGGGTTACGGGCGGGTCATCCAGATCTCGTCGGGGGCGGGGCGCACCGGACTCAAGATGGGCGTATCGCTCTACGGTGCCAGCAAATCCGGCATCGAAGGTTTTATCCGCCACCTGTCCCAGGAGGTAGCCCGCACCGGGGTCACCGCAAACTCGATCGCTTTGGGGCTCATGCAAACCTTGCGTCCCCTTGACGACGATGACGCGACCCATGCGATCGAACGCCAGATCCCGCTCGGACGTTTGGGGAGCCCGGCCGATGTCGGGTGGCTGGCCGTGTACCTGGCCTCCCCGGAGGCCGAGTGGATGACCGGGCAGACCATCAACCTCAATGGGGGCACCACGACCAGTTGAGCAAAGCGGGGTAGGCTGGCGGGCCGCCGCTACGATCTGGCCATCGACCGAATCCTGCACCACTGGCTTCCCGGGATGGTGGCCGCCCGGCGGCGCATCCGTCGCCGGGGTTGGCGGGCCTGGCTGCACCGCGAACGCCAACCGATCGTGGACACCCTCAAGGTCACCGCAGCGTGCGTGGTGGCGTGGGTCATCGCCTTCGCCGCGTTCCCCAAGCTGGATCCGTTGCTCGCCCCGCTGACCGCCATGCTCACCGTGCAGGTGACCGCCAAAGCGACGTTGGTGCGCGGCGTGCAACAGGTCAGCGGCGTCATCGTCGGGGTGCTGGCAGCCTTTGCCGTCTCGAACGCATTGGGGTTTCACGCGTGGAGTATCGGCCTCATCGTCTTCTTCTCCCTGCTGGTGGGACGGGGGCTGCGCCTGGGCACGCAAGCCACCCAGATCGCCACCACGGGCCTTCTGGTCCTCAGTCTGGGAGGGTCGAAAGGTAACGTTTATGCGGGCGAACGGGTCTTGACCACACTGATCGGCGCCGCCGTGGGCACGCTGATCACCCTGGCCACACCGAGCCGTCGAGACCTCATCGCAGCGGGGGTAGCCCTCGCTGGCGTGGCGGACGACACCGGCGACCTGCTCCACGACATCGCCGGGGGGCTGCGCTCGGGCGACGAAGCACAGCGCCACGTCACCCTTTGGCTGCATCGGGCCCGCGTGTTGAACCAGGAACTCTACGCAGAGCATGAAATGCTCCACGCAGCCCAGGATGGCACCCGTCTCGCTCCACGACCGATCCGGGACCCGGAGCGTCTCGAACAGTTCGTGCACGCGGGCAAAGTTGTCGCTCACAGTGTGGGCCACCTGCTCACGCTGGCCGGCGCCCTACGCGAATGGGCCGACCTGCGCGCCGAAAGGCCGACGCCCACGCTGACCAAGTGGCTCTCGGAACCGGTGGCCGACCTCCTCGATGCGTTAGCGCTGGCCGCTACCGCTTTCGGGCCGGTGCAGCGGCTCCCCCGCAACCTGGCGGAGCCCGCGGTGGACGAGTTGCGGGCCGCCATCGTCACATCGCGGGCGCTGCAACTCAACGCGGAATTGCTGGCGGAGGTGACCGACCGGCGGGCGTGGCCCATCGCGGGCAGCGTGCTGGGCGCCACCGAATCCATGGTGGCGGAACTCGATCCCGACAAAGGCCGCCATTTCGGAGCGTGCCCGTTCGCCGTCCTGGCTGGCGACGCGAACGAAACCAAGACCGACCACTGCTGACGCCGACCAAGGCTGGCCCCGCCGCGCGGGGCAGGCTACTGCTCCGTTCCGCCGGAATCGTAGAGGGGCAAACGGACACAGAAGCGGGTGCCGGCGCCGGCGTCGCCCACCACAACGGTTCCCCCGTGGGCCAACACGATCTCTTTGACAATGGCCAATCCCAAGCCGGCGCCCCCTTCGTCGGCGGTGCGGGACTCGTCGAGGCGGGCGAAACGCTCAAAGATGCGCTGGCGGTCCTCGGGAGCGATACCTGGGCCGTCGTCGGCCACGACGAACTCGACGGTGTCACCCTCCTCGTGCAGTTCCACCGAGACCCGGGTAGCGGCGTGGCGTTGCGCGTTGTCCATCAGGTTGCGGACCACGCGCAACAACTGGTCAGGGTCGCCCTGCACCCGTCCACCCGACACCCCGTGCAGGTCGATGGCCATCGGTCCGCTCGCGCGCTGCCGGCGCCCTTCGCGCAAGATCACTTCGTCGAGATCGACCGCCTCCCGCCGCTCGATGCCGCTCGACTCTTCGACCCGGGCCAGCACCAGGAGGTCCTCGACGAGCCGGTGCAACTGACGAACCTCGTCGAGCGCGTCGGTCGACACGGCCGGCCATGCTTCCGGGTCCGGATGCGCCAGGGCCACCTCCAAGGTCGCTTGTAAAGCGGCCAGGGGGCTGCGCAACTCGTGGGACGCGTCGGCCACAAACCGCCGCTGACTCGCCGCGGAGCGTTCCAGTCGGTCCAGCATCTCGTTCATGGTCCGAGCCAGGCGCGCCACTTCGTCATCGGACGCCGGCTCAGGCACCCGCCGGTGCAGGCCTCTCCCCGTGATGTCGGCCACCTCGGCGCGAATGGCCTCCACCGGCCGCCAGGCTCTCCCGCCGATGATCCATACCAGAAGCCCGACCAGCAAGACGAGGACCGGCACGCCCCCGAGGAGGGCCAGGCCCACCGGATGGGTGCCACGGTCCACGGCATGGAGGGATCCCCCTACATACACCGTGACCAGCTCATTTCCACCAGTCGACAGGGTGGCCGGGACCCGTTTGGCCAGGAGCAGAAACGGGCCCCTGATGTCGTCGCTGTCGTCGCCCACGGGCGCCAGGCCGGGCACGCGGTGGAGCACAATCCCGTCTTCCCCCGGCAGCCTGGTCGACACCGGAGTGTGGCCGCCCAGATTGGAGGTGCTGGCCAGGACGACCCCGTCGGGACCCACCACCTGAGTGAACGTGTCGCTGTGGCCGGCGGGGAGCACCGCAGGAAGCGGCCCGACACGCAGCAACGAGGCCACGTTGGCCAGCTGCGCGTCGAGCGTGTTTTCTACGCCTTCGGTGAGCGACGCCCGCAGCAGGCCGACCAGCCCGACGGCGCCGACCACCAACGCCACGGCGACCACCGCGGTGGCGGCCAGCGTAGTCCGGGCCCGCACCGACGCCAGCTTGCGGCCCGCCCGGCGCAAGGGTCCATCCAAACGTGAGCCGACCCCTGCGACCCTCGCTTCAGGCACCGTCGGCGACGAGTCGGTAGCCCGCGCCGCGCACCGTCTCGATGCTGTGGCGATCGAATGGCAAGTCGATCTTGCGCCGGAGGTAGCGGATGTACACCTCGACGATGTTGTCGTCGCCCTCGAAATCGAAATCCCACACGTGGGCCAGGATCTCGGACTTCGAACTGACTGACTCGGATTGGCGCATGAGGTATTCCAGCAGCGAGAACTCGCGGGGGCTGAGCGAGATCACCGCTCCTGCCCGGCGGCACACGTGGGTCGCCGGATCGAGGTCCAGGTCGCCGATGCGCAGCAGCACCGGACGCTCACGCGAGCCCCGGCGCAGCAGTGCCCGCAAGTGTGCGACCAACACGACGTAAGAAAAGGGTTTCGACAAGAAGTCGTCGGCGCCCGTGTCGAGTGCTTCGGCTTCGTCCCATTCGCCTGTCTTGGCAGACAGCATCAAAATCGGTGTCCAGTTGCCTTCGTCCCGAAGGCTGGCGCACACCTGATATCCGTTCAACTTGGGCAGGAGTATGTCCAACACGATGGCGTCGTAGGGATTCTCTCGGGCCAGCCACAAACCCTCCTCGCCGTCGCCGGCGATGTCGACGGCGAACCCCTCGGCTTCCAGTCCCCGCTTGAGAGCGGCGGCCAGGCGCCGTTGGTCCTCGATAGCCAAGATGCGCACCGCAGCATCGTCGCACAGCCCCGCTGAGAGTCGGCTGAACGCGCGCTGAGTGCGCTGACGCCTTCAGCGATCTCTCAGCGCTCGTTGACCACACTGGCCTTACAGGGAACTTCCCCGGGAAAGGAGACCACAACGTGCGACGACCGGCGGCGCAGCGCAGGCGCGACGAGGGCCTGGCAAGGCTGCACATCATCCGGCGCTGGATTGTGGTCCTCAGTGTTTCGGCGGCCGGCGTGCTGAGCGCCGTGCTCTCACAGGCCCTTCCCGGCCGGGCGGCCACCCCGGGTTCCGCCACCCCGTCCTCGGCGACCGGCGGCCACAGCGGCGCCTCCACAAGCGTGGTGCCCTCGCTCCAGCCGCCGTCGCAGGCGCCCTCCGCCACCCCCCAGACGAGCACCACCCTGCCTCCCCCACCGCCGGTGCAATCGGGGGGCTCGTGAAGGCCACCAGCCCGGTGACCTTCCCCGCTTTGGGGACCACCGCCACGCTGGTCACCTCTCCCCCCTCAGCCGGCCCTGCGGCGCTCGAGGTCCTCAAGGCGGAACTGGCCGCTATCGATGTCACCTGCAGCCGATTCCGGACTGACGCCGAGCTAGTGGCTGTCAACCGCCAGGCCGGCCGGTGGACGACGCTGAGTCCGTTGCTTTTCGCAGCGATCGACGTGGCGCTGCAGGTGTGCCATCAAACGGACGGCGCAGTCGACCCTACGGTCGGCCGCTCGCTGCAGCTTGTGGGCTACGTTCGCGACTTCCGGCGCCTTGATCCCGACGGTCCGGCCTTACAGGTCGAGCTGCGCCCTGCGCCGGGCGTCGAGCGAGTTGAGCTCGATCGGACGCGGCGGCGGGTGCGCATCCCCGAAGGCACAGAACTCGACCTCGGCGCCACCGCAAAGGCGTTCGCGGCCGATCTGGCCGCCCGGCAAGCAGCGACCCGCACAGGGGCCGGCGTCCTCGTCGGGTTGGGCGGCGACCTCTCGGCGTATGGTCAGGCGCCGGAGGCCGGCTGGGCGGTCCGGGTCACCGATGACCACCGGGGCCCGGAGGGCTCCCCCGGCCAAGACGTGTGGATCAACTCCGGCGGCCTGGCGACGTCATCGACCACCGTGCGGGCCTGGCGCCGGGGTGGCGAGGCCCTCCACCACATCATCGACCCATCGACCGGGCGCTGCGCTCAGGGACCGTGGCGCACCGTCAGTGTGGCTGCAGCCAGCTGCGTCGATGCCAATGCGGCCACCACCGCCGCGTTGGTCCTCGGGTGGCGGGCAGCAGGCTGGCTCGAGGCACAAGGCCTCCCGGCGCGCCTGGTTGGCCACGATGGATCGGTTGTCACCGCCGGCGGCTGGCCCACCGGGTGACGATGACCCCTCACCTAATCGCGGCAACGAGCTCCGTGAGCAGCCCCCTGTGGTATTTCACCCGGGGTACCGGGCTGGTCGCGCTCGTCCTGCTCTCCGGGAGCGTCATATTGGGCATCGCGTCGCTGAGCCGGGCGACCAGCGCCACATGGCCGCGCTTTGTCACCGCGGGACTTCACCGGTCCGTTTCTCTCCTGGTGGTGCTGCTGCTCGCCGCGCACATCATCACCGCCGAGTTCGACACTTTTGCCCCCATCGGTTGGGCAGCCGTGGGCGTTCCCTTCGTCTCGACCTACCGCCCCTTGTGGTTGGGGTTGGGCACTGTGGCCTTCGACCTGCTCATCGCCTTGTGCATCACCAGCCTGCTGCGTGCGCATCTGGGCTACCGGGCGTGGCGAGCCGTCCACTGGCTGGCCTATCTGTGCTGGCCGGTGGCCGTGCTCCACGGGTTGGGCACAGGCACCGACACCCGCCTGTCGTGGGTGCTGGGCACGACGGTGGTGTGTGTCGCCGCCGTCGTCGCAGCCGGGATTTGGCGCCTGGCGCAGGGTTGGCCGTCGGCGCCGTCGATGCGCATGGCCATCGCGGCGACGGGTCTCGTCGTGTTGACCGTCGGGACCGCGTGGACGATCCGGGGCCCGCTCCAACCAGGGTGGGCCCGTCGCGCGGGGACCCCCCGCAACCTGTTGGAGGCCACAGCGAACATCGCGTTGGACAACCGACACAGCCCGACCGCTCCCGGAGGCGCCGCGTGACCGCAACTACCCCGCCGACTCCCGGCACGCCACCCGACCGCTTGCCGCGCCTCCTCAGAGGTCTGCGCAGCGACGGGCAGGCCCTCAGTTGGGACGAGCACACCAGCGTGCACGGACGCCTCCCGCGGACCAAGCACGACGGCGGCGGCGATCCCCATCTCATCGAAGCGGTGCGGCGAGCGGGTGTCGTCGGGCGCGGCGGCGCCAGCTTTCCGACCGGACGCAAGTTGGCGGCGGTCGCCGCGGCAGCCTCTCCCCGCCGGCGTCCCCTGGTCGTGATCAACGGGGCGGAAGGTGAACCGGTGAGCAGCAAGGACCGGGTGTTGTTGCGCCGAACCCCCCACCTGACCCTAGACGGCGCGCAGGTCTGCGCCAGGGCCGTCGGCGCAACGGAGGTCGTGGTGGCCACCACGACCTCGGCGGCCGCCGCCGTTTCCGCCGCCATCTCGGAACGGGACCAACGAAACGCGGATGGGGTCCCGACGGTGGTGAGTGTGGTGCCCGAGCGTTTCGTAGCCGGGCAGTACAGCGCCCTGGTCAACTTCCTCGAAGGGGGTCCGGGCCTTCCCACCTTCGGTGGGCCAGGCCCGCACGAACGCGGTGTCGCCGGGCGTCCTACGCTGATCCTCAACACCGAAACGGTGGCCCACATCGCGTTGGTGGCCCGGCACGGACCGGAGTGGTTCCGCCAGCTCGGCACTGCGGCAGAGCCGGGCTCCACCCTGACCACCGCGGTGGGTTCGTTGCGGCGGCCGGGAGTGTACGAAGTTCCCCGAGGCCTTCCGTTGTCGGGCCTGGTCGGCCGTTGCGGCGGTCCGACAGCACCGCTACAGGCGTACCTGGTGGGCGGCTACGCCGGGACGTGGATCCCCGCAGACGAAGCCTGGGATTGTCCACTCAGCGAAGACGGGCTGCGCCCGGCGGGAGGCACCCTCGGTGTCGGGGTCGTCATGGCCTTCCCCTCCAGTGCCTGCGGACTCCGCGAAACAGCCCGCATCCTGCGCTACTTGGCGGGCGAAAGCGCCGGTCAGTGCGGGCCCTGCGTCCACGGACTCCCCGCCTTAGCTGACGGATTTGCGCAACTGGCCGCCGGCAACGCCCAAAACGACATTGTCCGACGCTTGGAAAACTGGGCCTGGCAGGTAAACGGACGCGGCGCCTGCCGACACCCCGACGGGGCCGCCCGCCTGGCCCTGAGCGCCTTGCGGGTGTTCGCAGCCGACGCCGCCACGCACGCCCACCACCGTCCCTGCGTCCACCGGTCGCCCCTCGGCGCCCGGATCACCCCGACCGCACCGCGGTGACGCCATGACGTGGCGACTCGCGGTCAACCCGATCACCTGCGAGGCGCACGGCCTTTGTGCAGAGCTACTGCCCGAAGCCATCACGCTCGACGATTGGGGTTACCCCATTATCGACGGGAGCCCGATCCCGCGCGACCTGCTGCGGGCCGCCCGCCGCGCCGCCGCCGTCTGCCCCACATTGGCGCTGTTGTTGCGCAAGGAGAACCCATGACTACCACCGAACAATCGCCCTCAGATCACGGGATGCGCAAAGCCCTCTTCAGCATCGTCGGTCGGGGCGCCCATGAACGGCCCGGCCGCGATCGCGGCGTCGAGGCGAACGCCCGGCTGACCGCCACGACCGGCCTCCTTTTGCTCGTCATGCTGGCCGCCGAAGGGGTCACCCTCTTGTCGATCCATAGCCTGATCAGCTGGCATATCGCCATCGGGCTTGCCCTCATCCCGCCGGTGGGCCTGAAGCTGGCCTCCACCACGTGGCGCTTCGCCCGTTACTACCTCGGAGATCGTCGCTACACCGCGGCCGGCCCTCCCCACCCGCTGCAGCGTATCCTGGGGCCGTTCGTGGTCCTCTCCACTGTGGCGCTGTTGGGGACCGGGGTAGGATGGTGGCTGGAAGGACCCCAGTCGAGCTTCGGATTCTTGCATAAGGCAAGCTTTATTGTGTGGGCGGGATTGATGACTCTCCACGTGTTGGCCCACGCTGTCCGTGCCGTTCGCCTCGCCGGTTCCGACCTCGGGACCCGGCGCGTGCGCAACGCGGCCTCCCAGCGCCCAGGCGTCCGCCAAGGAGCAGTCCTGGCCAGCATGGTCGCCGGGGTGATCCTGGCCTTCGCGGCAAAGGGTGCGGCCGGCGGCCTCGGACAGTTCGCGCACCACCACCACTTCTGATGTCTGCCGCATGAGGTTGCGGTGGCGGCGATATCGAATCTGGGTCGGGTCCCTGATTCCCCTGGGCGCCCTCGTCGCCTTCGTTGCTTGGGCGTTGCTCGGCGCGGGGCAACAGACCCGTCTCAAGTCACTTCAGGCTTCGTCGGTGGCGGACACAACCGCACCGGGCGCGGTCCGCTCGGTCACCACAACGCCGCGCCTGCCACCGCGCCTCGAGACGCCGCGGTCGCTCTTCCCGCCGACACCGATACCGACATCGACATCTGGCGCCGCGCCCCATCCGACGGCGTCCACCGCCCCTCCTCCAACGGCGGCCCGAGCGAGCGGCGTCACCCTCCCCCCTCCGGGTGCCGTGGCGGCAGCGGTTGCACCCGCATTCGCCGGGGAAGGGCAATGGCGGGCGGTGGGTCCGACTTCGCGCGGAGTCACCGGCATGTACGAGTCACAGTTTTTTCCGGACAGCCGCTACCCCTACCAGACGGCCAGCGCCGTGTGGATCGATCCCCGCCTGATGAGGGTGACGCTGGTACCGGGGCTGTCGGAGCCCGGAGGCATCTGGCCGCAACCCGCTGAAGTTGTTCCCGCCCAGTTCGCCTCGATCGCTGCCGCGTTCAATGGCGGCTTCAAAATCCAAGATTCCGACGGGGGGTTCTTTTTGAATGGGCGGATCGCCGTCCCCCTTCGCCTCGGTGCGGCGTCGTTGGTGCTCTACGCCGACGGTGCACTCGACATCGGCACCTGGGGCAGTGAAGTGACCTCGACCCCCAACGTGGTCGCCGTGCTGCAAAACCTGGTGCCCCTCGTCGACGGCGGCCAGGTCGCAGCCTCTGCCACGTACTACGACGACCGGGTGTGGGGCGCCACCCTGGGCGGAGGGGCCGCGGTGGCCCGTTCGGGGATCGGGGTCAGCTCCACCGGAGCGCTCATTTACGTGGCCGGCCCGGCGCTTTCGGCACGAACACTGGGAGAAGCCCTCCGACGGGCCGGTGCGGTGCGGGCCATGGAACTGGATATGAACCCCGAATGGGTCACGTTCAATTTCTTCGATCACCCGAGCGCTGCCGATCCCTCCAACCTGCTGGCCACAAAGCTGTACCCCCAAATGGTGCGGCCCGCTACTCGCTATCTGGCGCCGGCAATGGACTCACGGGACTTTTTGACGGTTATGTTGCCCTCATAGCCGTCGCACCCGCGACAACAGGAGGTCGGGCACCATGGCGCTTCACCGGGGAACCCAACAGCATCGCAGCGGTCGCTACCGAGCCAACCCCCTGTATTCGCTCGACAATCCCATCCCAGAGGACGAAGTCGAGATCCCGGTGCACCGTCTGGCCGCCCGATCCGTTCCGGCGGAAACCGCCTATCAGTTGATCCACGACGAGTTGCTGCTCGACGGCAACTCTCGCCTCAACCTGGCCACCTTCGTCACCACGTGGATGGAACCGCCGGCGCAACGCCTCATGGCCGAATGCGCGGAGAAAAACATGATCGACAAAGACGAGTACCCGCAAACGGCGGAGCTCGAACGCCGATGTGTGAACATCCTTTCTCAGTTGTGGAACGCCCCCGATCCCGAATCGGCCATCGGGTGCTCGACGACCGGCTCCTCCGAGGCATGCATGTTGGGCGCCCTGGCGCTCAAGCGCCGCTGGGCGAACCGTCGCAAGGCCCAAGGCGCATCGACCGCCACTCCCAATCTGGTCATGGGAGCGAACGTCCAGGTGTGCTGGGACAAGTTCTGCAACTACTGGGAGGTTGAAGCGCGAACCGTCCCCATGGAAGGCGACCGCTTTCACCTCTCAGCAGCTGAGGCGGTCGCGCTCTGCGACGAGAACACGATCGGAGTGGTGGCCATCCTGGGCTCGACATTCGACGGCAGCTACGAGCCGGTGGCCGAGATCTCCGCGGCCCTCGACGAACTCCAGACCCGCACCGGTCTCGACATCCCGATCCACGTCGACGGCGCGTCCGGCGCCATGATCGCCCCCTTCCTCGATCCCGACCTGGAGTGGGATTTCCGCCTGCCCCGGGTGGCATCGATCAACACTTCGGGCCACAAGTACGGGTTGGTGTACCCCGGAGTGGGCTGGGTGTTGTGGCGCGATCACCTCGCGCTGCCGAAGGAGCTGATCTTCAACGTCAACTACCTCGGCGGCGATATGCCGACCTTCGCCCTCAACTTCTCGCGCCCGGGCGCCGAGATCGTCGCCCAGTACTACACATTTCTCCGCCTCGGTTTCGAAGGTTTCCGGGCAGTGCAGCAGGCATCGCGCGACATCGCCACGACCATGGCGAACGAAATCGCGAAGCTCGGGCCCTTCGAACTGCTCACCTGGGGCGACCAACTCCCGGTCTTCGCGTTCAGCGTGCGCCCCGAGGTCAGCGCGTTCAACGTCTTCGATGTGTCAAGACGGCTCAGGGAACGAGGCTGGCTCATCCCGGCGTACACCTTCCCTGAGAACCGGACCGATCTCAGCGTGCTGCGTATCGTGGTGCGCAACGGATTCTCCCGAGACCTGGCCGCCCTGTTCGTGGAGGATCTGACCCGGCTGCTGCCGGAACTGCAGCGCCAGCGCGAGCCGTTGGAGCCGCTCAAGGCGGCCGACGCGTTCCACCACTAGTCGGGTGCTCAGGGCCTTCCGCACCTATTCTCAGGATCATCTCAGGTTTCGGGAGTTGGCTTGATGGCCGTGCGCTGGTCCCGCGCCGTGCCAGCGGCGACATCTCTCATTGTCCTCATCGCGGCAGCCGCGCTCTACAGCCAGTTCATTCCGGTAAGCCACGTGGAGCGCACCCGGTTGGCCGGCCTGCTGATCGTAAAGCCCCCTGCGGGCATGGGGACAAAGCCGAACAACTCAAGTGAGGTAGCGGCGGCCTCCAGTCCCTTCACCGGGGTGCAAGCGGCCGGCAAGCGCTCCCCCAACGCCACGGGTTCGTACACCGCGGAGTGGGTCTCGCCCGCCTCCGCGAACGACATCGACCAGGTATTGGCGTCATTGCTGCCTTCTGAGGCCGACGCCAACTCGGTGCTGACCGAGGCCGACAGCATGTACCTGACATCCAAAAGCGTCCCCCAACAGGGCTACACCTTCAAAGGACCGTTCGCGGTGCCTGGCGTACCGGGCGCCCATTCCGCGCAGTTCTCTACGACGACCTCAGGGCAGTTTCCGCTCGGCGTCGTGGTGTTCCGCGTCAAACAGGTTGTGGTGGTGACCTTCGCCCAGCAGACAACGGAGCCGGCAGCCACCGCGTCGGCCGTCGCCATATCGGCCGCCGAGTACCAGCATCTGGTCAAAGTGGCCCCCGGCTTCTCGCTAGTGCGCACCACCCGACCGCTCGTCGCTTCGATCGTCTACGCCTTGGGCGCCGTGGTTGCCGCCGTGGCCGTGGGGTGCCTCGTAGTAGTGCTGGCCTGGTGGTTCCGCCGGCGCCGGGCCCGAGAGGCGGCTCGCCTCGAAGCTATCCGTCAGGCCCGGGACAGGGACCGGCGCAAGCGGGCGGCCCGCCACAGCGACTGACCGGGGTGGTGCTCAGTCTGGGGTCGAACCCCGGCTGGCCGCTTCCTCGGGCGCGAGCACGTCTTGGGCGAGCGAGCGAGTGTGATCCTCGGCCACCCGTCCGACGGCCGCCCGGTTCGCCAAGGGGTCCTCGAGGCGCAGGGGGCCGCGGGTCCACGACGCCGCAGCGGCCAGGATACTGGCACCGATGGCGAAGTCGAGCGCGGCGTGCAGGCCGGAGCGGAACGGTGCGGTGATGACCGACGGGAAAAAACTGCGGCCGGTAAGGATCGCCTGCTGAGGTTTCGGCACCTGGGCGAGCACCGACGTCCCCAGCAGGTGCTGGATCGGGTTGTAGCCTAAGAACGCGGCGAAGAGGGTGGAAACGGGGGGTAGATGCGAAACGCGGGCGGCAGCCGTGGTGGAAACCCCGTGCGCCACCAGGCCCCGGTAGAGGCTTTCGGGCAGCGAGGAGGAAAGCCCCACAATCATCAAGGTGAAGAACAGTCCGATCGACAGCACCTGGGCCGAGTTCTGGAACGTGGTGTTCATCCCGGATCCGGCGCCGCGGTCCCCCGGCGGCAGGCTGTTCATGACACCGGCCCGGTTGGGTGATCCGAACGAGGCCATCGTCAATCCGACGAAAAACAACAGCAACGCGAACACCCAATAGGGAAAGTTAATGGGCAGTAATTCGAGAAGCACGAAGCCCAGCCCAGTGCCCAACATGCCGCCCGTAGCGAACGGCCGGGCCCCGTAGCGGTCGGAGAGGATCCCCGAGACCGGCCCGGCGACCAGGAACCCGGCGGTCAGGGGGAGGATGGCGATCCCCGCCCACAACGGCGTCCGGGTGAAGCTGTAGCCATGCAACGGCAGCCAGATGCCTTGCAGCCAGATGACGAGCATGAACATCAACCCGCCCCGGCTGAGCGCAGCCAGGAAACTGGCCAACACTCCCGCCGTAAAAGCCCGAATCTTGAACAGCTGCAGGCGAAACATGGGCTCCGCCACCCTCGTCTCGATGATCCCAAAGGCGACGAGCAGGGCCACCCCGGCGGACAGCGAGGCCAACACCATGGGATTGGTCCAGCCCATCGTGTCGTGGCCGTAAGGCTCGATACCGTAGGTGATGCCGATCATGATCAGCACCAGCCCGACGGCGAAGGTGACGTTACCGGGCCAGTCGATGCTGGCTGGCCGCCGGGGGCTCAACTCCTGGAGGCGCAGGTAGCCCCATATCGTGGCGAAGAGGCCGATAGGGACCGAAACCAGGAAGATGAGCCGCCAGTTGATGGGGGCGAGGACGCCACCGAGCACCAGACCGATGAACGTCCCGCTGAAGGCCGCCGCCTGGTTGATGCCCATGGCCATCCCCCGTTGACTGGCCGGGAAGGCGTCAGTGAGGATGGCGGCCGAGTTGGCCATGAGCATGGCGGCGCCCACGCCCTGGAACATACGCAGCACGATCAGCCAGACCCCTGCGGCGTCGCCGGACATCCAAGTGACGGTCAGCAGCAACGAGAAGAAGGTAAAGACGGCGAAACCCAGGTTGTAAATGCGGACCCGACCGTAGATGTCCCCGAGACGACCCAGGGTGGTCACCAAGACGCTGGTCACCACAAGGAACCCCAGGATCATCCACAGCAGAAAGAAGCTGTTACTGGTCTCCAGGGGGTCGATCCCGATACCGCGGAAGATGTCGGGCAGCGCGATCAGGGTGATGGATCCGTCGATGGTGGCCATCAGCATCCCCATGGTGGAGATGAACAGGGCCACCCACTTGTATCCTGGGTCGACATCCGCGTAGTCAGCCATCGTCCGACCACTCTAACGTCGACGTCAGGAACAGGGTGAGGTCTAACTGCCGCCCGGAGTTGTCAGCTGGGTGAGCGCCGCAGGGCGTTACGGGCCATGGTGCGGCCGAACTCCACGTAGATACCTGCGCCGCTGTCAGCGTCGCTCAGCACGTCGTCAAGGGCATCCACGAACAAGGCGATTTCGTCGTCACCGGCAATGAGCGGGGGCAACAGTTTGACGACGTTGGTGTTGTCGGCCGCCACCTGGGTCAGGATTCGGTGACGGTGGAACAACGGAACGACCACCAGCTGCGAAAACAGCGCCGGTCGCACCTGCTCGATCGCCTTCCAGCGCAGACGCGGCCCCCGCGACGCCGGCTCGGCGAACTCCAGGCCGATCATGAGTCCTTTGCCGCGCACGGAGCGGAGGACCTCGTGGCGATCGACGAGGGGTTCGAGGGCTTTGGCGAACTGTTCGCCGCTACGTCGGGCGCCCTCCACGATGTCCTCGTCGTCGAACACCTGCAGGGTGGCCAGGCCGGCCACCATGGCCAGGTTGTTGTTGCCGAACGTCGAGGAGTGCACCACCGCTTGCTCCATAGAGCCGTAGACGCTGCCGAAGACCTTTTCTGTGCAGAGCATGGCTCCGACCGGGACGTAGCCGCCCGAGAGCGCCTTGGACACGGTGATGATGTCGGGGCGCAGGCCCCAGTGCTCGTGGCAGAAAAACCGGCCGGTCCGCCCGAGCCCAGTCTGCACCTCGTCGGCCACGAACAGCGTGCGGTACCGCTGGCACAGTTCGCCGACGGCGTGCCAGTACTCCTCCGATGCCTCGTACACACCTTTGCCTTGGATCGGTTCGACGACAAAAGCGGCGACGTCTCGCGAGGCCAAGGCCCGCTCGAGAGCCGCTATGTCGCCGAACGGCACCCGCTCGCACCCCGGAAGCAGCGGCCCGAACCCGGCACGGAAGTCGTCGCCACCATTGAGGGCCAAAGCGCCGCTGGTCAAGCCGTGGAAGGCGTGATCGGCGTAGACGATGCGGTGACGCTTCGTGGCCCGGCGGGAGAACTTGATCGCCGCCTCCACCGCCTCGGCCCCCGAGTTGCAGAAGAAAGCTCGTGCGATCCCCGGGTGGCTCCGGGCCACCAGCTGCTCGGCCAGCAGCCCCGGTAGGAGCGCACAGTCCATCTGGACCAAGTTGGCCAGGTCGGCGTCGATGACATCGTGCAGCGCCTGCTTGATCGTCGGGTGGCTACGACCGAGGGCGTAGACCCCGAAGCCGGACAGCAGGTCGAGGTAGCGGCCGCCGTCCTCGTCCCACAGGTAGCAACCCTGACCCCGGACGTAGTTGCGGTCGAAGCCGATCGTCTTGAGCACCCGGGCCAACTGCGGATTGAGGTACCGCGCATGCAGCCGCAGACGGTCGCCGTCCCGCTGCTGCAACACTTTCGACAGTTCAAATGTCATACGCGCCCGACAATCTAGGTCACTTTCGACCAACTCGCCGACACGGCGCCGGGGGCAAGAGGCGACTCAAGCGCTCATGTGGCGCGCAGAACTGCGAGGCCGTCCTCGACGGAACCCCGTTCTGGCTCCTCGACGGCGATCTGGAGTACTTTTCGCCGGCTGCTCGCCCCATGCAGCAGTGTCACTGTGCGGTGAGGCACCCCCAACGCCTCGGCTACCGCTTGGAGCGCCGCCGCGGTCGCCTTTCCTTGATCAGCGGGCTGGGCGACCCACACCACGAGGGCTCCGTCGTGTGTCCCGCCCACCGCGGTCTTCGACGCGTTCGGCCGAACGTGGATCGCCACCCGCAGAGCGCCGGAACGTGTCGTTTCGGACTCCCGGTCTGGTCGGCGATCAGAAACCAACCTGGTCCATCCAGGTGTGAAAGTCGTAGGGGTAACCCAGCCGGATGTGGCTCGCCGAGTCGAGCTGGGCCTCGAGTTCGGGATCGAGGTCCCACCCGAGTACCCCCACGTTGTCTTCGAGCTGCTGGACGCTCCGGGCCCCCAGGATGGGGGCTGTCACTCCCTGACGGGTGGCCACCCATTTGAGCGCGACTTGCGCCGGCGTCCTTCCCGCCTCCTTGGCGACGACCCTGAGTGCGTCTACGATGGCGAAACCCCGCTTGTTCAGGCCGAGCGACATTCCTCGCGCGGCCATTTCGCCGCCCGCCGCACGGGTACCCGGGGGTGGCTCCTGACCAGCGGTATATTTCCCGGTGAGGATCCCCCCGGCTAAAGGTCCATAGGGAATCACCGCCAATCCTTCGCTCAGGCACAACGGCAGGAGCTCCCGCTCGATATCCCGGGTGACCAACGAATAGGTGGGCTGGAGGCTGCTGAACGGTTCCCAGGAGTGGATGGCCGATACTCCCAGCGCTTTCGCCAGATGCCAGGCCGCGAAGTTGCTGGCGCCGAGGTAGCGGACTTTACCTTCGCGGACCAAGTCATCGAGGGTGCCCAGTGTCTCCTCCAAAGGAGTGGAGGGATCCCAGCAATGCACTTGGTACAGGTCGATCCAGTCCGTGCCCAGGTTCCTGAGCGACGACTCCACTCCCATTCGGATGTGGCGGCGCGACAATCCCGCATCGTTGCGGCCCGGCCCGGTGGGGAACCGGACCTTGGTGGCCACAATGACGTCGTCGCGGCGCCCGGCCAGGGCGCGCCCGACGATCTGTTCAGACAAGCCGGGGCGGGCGCCGTACCCGTCGGCGGTGTCGATGAAGTTGCCCCCGGCCGCCAAGAAGTGGTCGACGATCCGGCGACTGGTCTCCTCGTCGGCCTCACGGCCAAAGGTCATGGCACCGAGGCACAGCTCCGACACCCGCATCCCGGTCCGGCCGAACTGGCGGTACTCCATGAGTGTCCCTTTCTCCTGGCCCTTCGCTCAGGCGCCTACGGCCGCCCGTACGGCGTCGACGACCTCGAGGTCGTCGAGGGCCAGCTCCGAATGCCTCCGCAGGGCGGCCCCGAGCACCTGACCGTCGCTCGCCACATACGACGGCATGAATGCCAGGAAGGTGGCGACAACGGTGTAGGCCGCCTGCAGGCGGTGGGCGGACCACGCCTCATCAAAAGCGATGTCGGCGCCACCGGCGGTTCGGAGGACGTCGAGATAAAGCTGGAGAAGTTCGCTCTCCGCCTTTCGACGCGCCTGCGGGTCGACCGCCATGGTCAGGAAGTAGCTGACATCGCGCAACGGTGTGCTCACGCGTGAAAGACCCCAGTCGACAAAGCCGACACGGCCCCCGTCGAGAAAGACGTTACCGATGTGGGTGTCGCCGTGGATGTAGGTCTGGGGCCCGGCGTTCCATAGCTCGTCGAGTCGGGCATGGTGATTGATGTAGAGCTCTCCGGTGGCCACGTAGGCTGAGGTGAGGGCGTCGCCGTGCTCATCGAGGACGGCGCGCATCAACTGCGCAATAATGTCACCGGCCTGCGGCTGGGGAACGGCCAGCCAGGGGGCGACCGCCGAGCGCACCGCGGGGTCTTCGAATCGGGCATGAAAACGGGCCAAGTCCTCCAACGCGCCGGCCGCCGCGTCAGCGCTCACCCCCCAAGCGCCATCCGAGAACGAACACCCTCGGGCGCCCAGGTCTTCGAGAATGAGCGCGAAGGTGCCGTCATCGGCCGAGGCTGCGTAGTAGGAGCGGGGCACTCGCAGGTCAGCCGACGGAGCGACATCGGCGTAAAACGAGGCCTCGCGCTCGCCCATTGCCCGGGCACCGACCATCTCTCCGTGCGCCGCGTCCTGCGGTGCCAGCTTTACGAACAACGACGCCGGACCCGCGCCCGGCGACGCGTACGTCAGGCCGATCCGCACCCGTTGATTCGTTGTCGAGGCATGATCGAGGACCGTCACGTCCACGACTTCGGCATCGAGCACGCCCGACAGCCACGCAGGGGTGAGTTCCGACGAATCAATGGGAAGCGTGCGCACGGCTAGACATAAGCACAGGCCACCACTCATATGTCGCCTCGACGCGGTTTCGCCGGTCACAGCGCGACTCGACCCGTCGTCGGGCCTACAGTGGGTACGTCGGGGACCACGGGGAAGGGAGCTACGGCGTGGGTGAAGGTACCGGTGCGCTGGAGGAGTTAGTGGCCAAGCAGGCCATCACCGAAGTACTCCACCGCTACTGCCGCGGGCTGGACCGGATGGACCGCCCTCTGGCCGACTCGGTGTGGCACGCGGGCGCCACAGCCGACTACGGGCCTATGTACCAGGGGACGGGGAGCGGCTTTTTGGACTGGGTGTGGGCCACCCACGAAGGCTTCGCCCGCCACTCCCACATGGTGACGAATATCCTCATCGAGGTCGACCTCCGCCGCGGGACCGCAGTCAGCGAATGCTACGTGGCGGTGTGGCTCCGCACACCCCCCCAAGACGGCGTCGTCGACGACGTGCTCAACCGGGGCCGCTACGTCGATCGATGGTCCGTACGCGACGACACTTGGGCCATCGACCATCGACGCTATATCGACGACCTGCAGCGATTGCCGCACAATCCAGCGACGCCATTCAACGACGGCAGTACCGCCACTGGGCGTCGCGACCGCAGCGACCCGTCTTTCGAAGTCTTCGGCTGACGTCAGCCGGGAAATCACGGTCCTGGTCGGGTAGAAAGTGCGCCATGGATCCTCAGCTGAAGAAAGTCGCCCTCAGGGCGATCACCTACGGTCTCTACGTCCTCACGGCGCGCGATGGGGACCAGTTTGGTGCCGCCGGCATCAACTGGGTCACCCAGACCTCTTTCGATCCACCGCTCGTGGCGGTAGGCGTCAAGACCGACAACGACAGCCATGCCCTCATCGACAACACCGGCAAGTTCGCGGTGAACGTCTTGGCCGACGATCAACTCGACGTCGCCAAAGCATTTTTCCGTACCACGAAGGTAGAGGACGGAAAGCTCAATGGGTATGCCTTCGAGGACGGACCCAAGACCGGCTGTCCACTGCTCGTTGACCTGCCCTACTGGTGGGAAGCCACCGTCACCGACAAGGTGGCACGCGGCGACCACACACTGTTTGTGGCTGAGGTCATCAACGCCGGAGTCCGCAACCCCGACGCGGCCCCGCTCAATCTCCGATCCACCGGAATGAACTACGGGGGCTGATCCCAAGCGGTCTCCCGATACCAAGCCTGGACCAAGCGAACCGAGGGGTGATGTGACCGACGAGTTGTTTGTCGACAACGACGACATCACCCTTCGGGTGGAGGTGACCGGCGACGGGCCGACCGTCCTGTGCGTGCCCGGGTGGCCCGAGCTCGCCTTCTCGTGGCGACACCAGGTGACCCACCTCGCCCGGCGCGGCTATCGGGTCGCCGCCCTCGACGTCCGAGGCTACGGCGGTAGTTCCGTGCCGCAGGAGGTCGAGCGCTACACCCTACGGGAACTGGCCGCGGACATCGCTGCAGTGGTCGCCGCGCTCGACGACGGACCCATCGTCCTTCTCGGACACGACTGGGGCGCACCGATAGTGTGGAACACGGCCATCCGCCATCCGGATCTCGTGCGGGCCGTCGCCGGGTTGAGTGTGCCCCACAGGCCAGCCATGCCCCTCTCCCTGATCGACCTGGTCGACAAGCTCTATGCCGACCGCTTTTTCTACATGCTCTACTTCCAGGAGCCAGGCGTCGCCGAAGCAGCATTCGAGACCGACCTGCGGGCTGCGCTCAAACGCGTGTATTTCGCAGCGTCGGGCGACGCTCTGGTCAATACCTTGCTTTCCGACGCCCCGCGAGGTGCAGCCTTTCTCCCGTTGTTGCCCGAGCCGCCCGATGGGCCCCTTGCGTTCCTGCCTGACGTGCACCTCGACCGGTTGGTGGCCAGCTTCGAGCGCACCGGGATGACCGGGGCCTTCAATCGTTACCGAGCGCTTTCACTTGATGTCGAAGCCTCGAGCGACATTCTCGGCGCTGCCGTCGAGCAACCCTCATATTTTATCGCCGGAGAGCTCGATCCCGTCAGGGCGATGATCCCTGGCGTCGATTTGTACGCCGATCCCGGTGGCGGATGCCGCGACTTCCGGGGAGCGACGGTCGTGGGCGGCGCCGGGCACTGGGTCCAGCAAGAAGCGCCCCGCTCCGTCAACGACGCCCTCGATGCGTTTCTCGAATCGATCTGAAGGCCTGGAAGGTCCACACCGTCGTAGGTAGGATCAAGCGGGTGGAAAGCAAGCCGCAAAAGAGCCATTCTCCTTCTGAGTTGATCGACGGGAGGATCAGGGAGCTCGCCGATTGGCGGGGTGCATTGCTAAGCCGACTCCGGAGCTTGGTCAAGGAAGCCGATCCCGAAGTTGTCGAGGAATGGAAGTGGAGAGGTGTACCGGTGTGGTACCACGACGGCATGGTCTGCACGGGCGAGACTTACAAGAGCGTGGTGAAAATGACGTTTGCCAAAGGGGCGGCTCTGGAGGATCCTTCGGGTCTCTTCAACTCCAGTCTTGACGGCAACACCCGGCGCGCCATCGACTTCAACGAGGGCGAGACCATAGACGAGGACGCGCTAAAGGCGCTGATTTCCGCCGCGGTGGCGCTGAACAAGCCCAAATCCAAAACTCGTCGACCGTGATCGATGCCGGAGCCGTGGGTCGCGACGGCCTGCCCTGCTCGGTCGCTCGGTCGCTCGGGTCTGTCGGACGACAACGGACAGCCGATCTGCGCGTCGGTCCGTCCTCCGCTGATCCATTGGTCGGCGACTTCAGCGTCGTCGGCGCCACTGATACGGGGTCGTGGTGGAGACCTTGACGAGTCCGGGAGGTACACCGGCTGGCTCCTTGCGATCGTCGCCGTGCTCGCCGGTGTCGGCCCCATTCTCACGTAGCAGAAGGACCGAGGTCAGCCCACGATCACGGTGTGGCTGCCATCTGCGTAGCGCAGGCTGCGAGCCATCGCCCTGGTCGAAAAGCAGGCCGACCAGGCCCCCGCTCCGCCCAAGGCGATGCCTCCACCGCTTCCCCCGTATCTGTTGACCGCCCACAGACCGGCACGAAGAGAATCAGTCAGCAAACTGCCGCGGAGATGCTCAGCGGCTGCCAGCCTGGAGAAACCGGCTAACACGAACGCCTCGCCGGCGCCGGTGGCCGACACCGCGCACCCAGCCTCAGCCCAGACCCCCGCCCCGGGCAGCGGGGTGTCCCCCACCCGTCCGGGCATCTGCCCGGGACGTCCACCGGTGGAACTGGCGGCGGCAAAGCGGCCGTCCGAACTTACCGCCACCGCCCCAACGGTCCCCTCCGATGAGGCCGGGCCGCCGCGGGAGCGACGATCGGCCGTCGGGGGAGGGTCCGCCGTTCCGGCGCGGAGGCCACGCCCCGTCTCGAGCAAAGGGACCCCGCGTTGACTGGCGAAAAGATCGGCGTTCGGCCCGGCAAGTAGGACCGGACCGTCGAGTCGGAAGACCTCCTCGGCCGCGGCGATAGCTGAGTGGCAGCTGATACACGCGACAGCGCCGGCCCGGCCGTTGTCGTCCATCAGCCCGGCGTCCATCTCCACCTCGCCGGAGGAGTTTGGCACCGAACCGCGCCCGGCATTGAACTCGCCATCGTCCTCGAGACGGCGCACCGCCGCCATGACCGCAGCCACCGGGTCACCGCTCCCTCCGACGAGATGCCCCCACCCGGCTTCGGTGGCAGCTTCCAGGGCGGCCGCCAGGTGGGCCGACATAAGCGCGGCGTCTGATCCGCCCTCGTCGAGCCTGGTGTAGGTCCCTGCGCCGCCGTGTACCAGTATCGCCGGCCAACTCACCGATCCCGAATCAACGTGCACGATCAGCTCCACGACGACCAGTCTGCCCCGGCCCCGAGGGACATCTGCGCGTCGAGCGGGCAGTGTCGAGTGCATCGACCCTCGAGTGGGGTCACGGGCGCTTCACGCCCCGCTTCCCCCAACTAATGGCCCTACTCCCCGCGCTCTTCCCGCGCGCAACGCTCCCGCACAAACGACGCCAGCGCCGGTAAATCGGCCCCACAGCTGAAGCTCCCCGAACGAGAGCGGAGCCGAGTGCGCCAACCGAGCCCGAGTCTCCGGTCTACTGCCACATGCCACTCGCTGGGCATCAGCCCAATGTGCTGTCGAGGGCGCTCCAGAATGGAAACGCAGAAGATCCTGGTCGGTGACTGGCCAACGCGCATCAGATGGATCCCGAGCTTCGGCGGCGGTCCGACGCCGCCGGAGCCGCCCATGACATGAGCGTGGATCCAGCGCCGAATCACAGCGCGCGTCGCCCCATGGGCCGATCAGATCGGCGGCTCGGGTTCGTGGCAGCCCACCGCGGAAGGTGATGAGGATCTGTGGCGAACCCGTTCAGGCGTCGATGGCCGCGCGCAGGCCGGCGAGCCGGGCCCGGTCGAGGGAGTACCAGACCCACTTGCCTCGTCGGTCGCCGTGGACGAGACCCGCCTCTCCGAGGATCTTGAGGTGGTGGGAGATGGTCGGCTGCGACTTGCCGATCGGTTCGACGAAGTCACAGACGCACACCTCGCCTTCGGGGGCGGCGGCCAGCATCGAGAGGACACGTAGCCGTACCGGGTCGGCAAGGGCAGTGAAACCCCGAGCGAGGTAGGCCGCTTCACGGGCGTCGAGGGGTGCTCCGAGCACCGACGGGCAGCAGGCGTCAGCACCGGTGACCTCAACAAGCCCGCTTCTCTTGGCCACGCTCCATCTCCTATTGACAAGTGTCTATGCATCGACGATGATGAACACATCGACAACAGTTGATCTTATCAGGAGGTGCTCGAAGTGTCCCGCGTGCAACTTGCTCTTAACGTGGCCGATCTCGATGAAGCGATCGACTTCTACTCCAAGCTCTTCGCCACCGAACCGGCCAAGGTGCGGCCGGGGTACGCGAACTTCGCGGTCACCGACCCGCCGCTCAAGCTGGTCCTGATCGAAGACGCCAACCAGACGCCGGGTACGCTCAACCATCTGGGCGTCGAAGTGGCCTCCACCGACGAGGTCGCGGCGGCCAATGCCCGGCTCGCTGGAGAAGGCCTGGCCACTGCCGTCGAGGATCAGACGTCATGCTGCTACGCCGTGCAGGACAAGGTGTGGGTCGACGGTCCCAGCGGCGAGCCCTGGGAGATTTACACGGTGCTGGCCGACACCGAACACCCTGCGGGTCAGCTCCGGACGGCTGAGCCGGGCGAGTCGGCTTGCTGCGCGACCCGCCCCGGCCCGGCTGTCACGCCCGCCGGGACGACGTCGTGCTGTTGAGCCCCGACAACCGCTTCAGGCCAGGTTCAGCGGGCCGGCGGTGAGCGACATCATCTCGGAACGCCCAGCAGCGGGGACGACCACCGACACGCCGGTCGTTGCCCGACTGTCGTTCCTGGACCGGTTCCTGCCGGTGTGGATCATCACGGCCATGGCCGTGGGGATCATCCTCGGTCGGGCCATCCCCAGCCTGAATCGGCACCTCAATTCCATCCAGGTCACCTCCGGCACTTCGCTGCCCATCTTCATCGGCCTGCTGGTGATGATGTACCCGGTGCTGGCCAAAGTCCGCTACGGACAACTCGGCTCGGTCACCCGCGACCGGCGCATGCTGGTGTCGTCGTTGGTGCTCAACTGGCTGATCGGCCCCGCGGTCATGTTCGCCCTCGCATGGCTGCTGCTCCCGGATCAGCCGACGTACCGGACCGGGCTGATCATCGTCGGCCTGGCCCGCTGTATCGCCATGGTCCTCATCTGGAACGACCTCTCCTGCGGTGACCGGGAGGCCGCCGCAGTGCTCGTCGCCGTTAACTCCCTGTTCCAGATCGTGGCGTTCGCGTTTCTCGGCTACTTCTACCTTCGGGTCCTGCCGGGCTGGCTCGGACTGTCCACCGTCGGGATACACCTGTCGGTGTGGAGGATCGCCCAAACCGTGCTCATCTTCCTTGGCGTTCCGCTCGCTGCGGGGTTCCTGACCCGCACCATCGGTGAGCGGACCAAGGGACGCGAGTGGTACGAGTCCAAGCTGTTGCCCCGCCTCGGTCCGTTCGCCCTTTACGGGCTGCTTTACACCATCGTCATCCTCTTCGCCCTCCAAGGTCACACCATCACTTCCAAGCCGGCCGATGTGGCCCGCATCGCCCTCCCCCTACTGGCCTATTTCGCCATCATGTGGTTCGGGTCGTTCTTTCTCGGACGGGCCATCGGGCTGCCCTATGAGCGGACCGCCACCCTGGCGTTCACTGCCGCGGGCAACAACTTCGAGTTGGCTATCGCCGTGTGTATTGGGGTGTTCGGGGTCACCTCCGGCGAGGCCCTCGCCGGCGTTGTCGGCCCGCTCATCGAAGTCCCGGTCCTCGTCGCCCTCGTCTACGTGGCCCTATGGGCCCGGCGCCGCTACGACCCGGCGACCACACCCACCAGTGGAGGGCAACGTTGACCAACGACACGCCGGTCGTGCTCTTCCTCTGCATCCACAACTCCGGGCGGAGCCTGGCCGCCAAGGTCCTCCTCGACCACTACGCCGCAGGCCGTGTCGAGGTTCGCTCCGCAGGCTCCGAACCCGGCAACCAGCTCAATCCCGCCGTCGTCGCCGTGCTCCGCGAGCGGGGTCTCGACACCACCAAGGAGTTTCCGAAGCCCCTCACCGACGACGACGCCAGGGCTGCGGATGTCGTGGTCACCATGGGTTGCGGTGACACCTGCCCCTGGTACCCAGGCAAACAGTACCTCGACTGGGACCTCACAGACCCTGCCAACCTCCCCATCGAAGCAGTACGGCCGATCGTCGACGATATCGACCAAAGAGTCCAGGCCCTCCTCGTCGAGCTCACCGCGCCCGCCAAGCCGTGATGAGGACGTGAGCGCTGAGCCCACCCCCAGCATCCGCCCCCTCGGAGCCGTCGACTGGGGTGCGGTGGCCGCCATCCTCCCCCTCGACGCGCTCGTCGCTGCCGCCACCAGCCACGGTATCTGGACCATACCGACAGGCATCTTCCCCGAGAACATCGCCAGCTTGGCGCTTCACCTGGCTTGTGGGTTCAGGACTGTCGGACGAAGAGAACGCCAAGGTGGGAGCCTCGATGCGAGCGGCTCGGTCTCGACGTCCCAACGAGCCATTCCCCCAGACGAACGAACTAAACGATTGGCGAGCGACCTTCGGAATGCTGATCTAACCCCCAGCCGGCGAACACGTTCTACTTCTCGGCCAACCTGGCCGCCTTCAGCTCGTCGCTGGCGCCGCTGCACAACGCGATCGCCGCGTTCAAGGCGAACTATCCAGAGACGCCGATGGCCACAACTGAACCGGTCGCCATCTATTTATCGAGCGGCATGGGCACGGACGACCTCACCCCGCATAGGAGGCTGGCGCCGACGGCAACGCCGTCGAGAAGGCGGTGACCACGGGAGCTTCTGCTGAGCAACCCTGATCACATCGTCACCTTTTCGGACACGGTCGCCACATTCCTCGCTGTGATGTCCCATTTGGTCTC
>Ga0182030_10002111_pt1 | contig 41973 bp, 39 predicted proteins | sample 812S3MmetaG_FD_121299 | JGI IMG/M metagenome (GOLD analysis project Ga0182030, IMG submission 121299) | Permafrost microbial communities from Stordalen Mire, Sweden - 812S3M metaG (Illumina Assembly) | ecosystem: Environmental > Terrestrial > Soil > Wetlands > Permafrost | place: Sweden... | reverse complement strand
GGCTGCGCTATCGCAATTACCCGGATGCCCGGGTGCGCGAGCGCTATTCGCGCGAAGCGCGCGACCTGGCGGTCACTTATGCCAGCGCTCTCTGGGCGGGCCGCAGGTGGTTCAAGTCGAGTCCCGCGCTGCGGGAGAAAATCACGGTGGTGCTGCGCGAGATCTATGCGAATTTCGGGTTGATATCGCGTCTGACGGCTCCGCTCGCGGGACGGCTCGTGTATCGCAAGCTTCGTCATGAGGCGCGCCGGCTGGAAAAGGGATGGACCTATGAGCCGCCTACTTTCTATGAGAGGGTGGCGCAACAGGCGTCCCGGGTCGCAGAATGCCGCTCAAAGGAGTTCTAATCTTAGTAACCACGGGGTCGATCATCGGCCTCTTGCCCGTCTGGCCGTATGCCAGAAAGTGGGGGTTTCATCCGAGCGGATGGCTTAGCTTCAGCCTGCTTGTGTTTATCGCGCTGCTGCTTTGCCGGTTATTCTGATAGGCCACGGATTAAATGAGAGGGGCAATTCGCCTCGCTATTGCCTGAAACGCGGCTATTGTGACGTATGGAACCCATCCCCAATTCCGCTGCCGCGTATCGCGCCGCCCACTATCGCAAGCTCATGGTGCTGACCACATTGAGGAGCGAATCTCCCTCTCTCGATGAGTTTTGCCGGATTAGCTCGGTGGAGACGCTGGCTCCAAGCCTATGGGTTACCGCAACCTTTCTGGATGGTTCCACCCGGCGGTTCCGGCCCGAGAAGATTCGGGATGCGACTCCCGATGAAGAGCAACTGGCAAACGCGGCGCTGCCAGAAAATGTTCCCGCCCCCGTATGAAGAAGGAGTTATTCATTTGTGACCGGTGCGGAAAGAAGACCCGCTTGGATAGTCTCAAACGGCATTGGTGCGACGACTGCGCGAGCCGTGAAGAGACGGAGCTGCGGCCGGTTAGGATTAAGAAACTGGTGAGCGTTTAGTGGCCGGCTAAATTCGAAGCTCGAAATTCAAATTTGTTCCCTGCAGAGTCGGCTGCGCATGAAACGTAGCGATCTCCTCAGCGCGCTCGCGGCGCGCCCCCTCTGTTGCGATGGAGCAATGGGCACTCAATTGCTTGCCCGCGGAATGGCCAGCGGCGCCTGCGGGATGTTATGGAATATCCAACAATCCGGCGACGTGCAGGCGGTGCACGACGATTATCGCCGCGCGGGATGCGATCTGATCACGACCAATTCCTTCGGAGGTTCGGCGTTCGCGCTGGAGCGTCACGGCTTTGCCGATCGCGTGGCCGAACTCAACCGGGCCGCCGCGCAAATCGCCCGCGCCTCGGCGGGAGAAAACGGATGGGTGCTCGGCGACGTGGGACCATTTGGCGACTTTCTCGAACCGGTGGGCGATGTGACTGCCGAGGAATTGCGCGACGTCTTCCGCGCGCAAATCGAGGCGCTGCTCGCAGGCGGCGCGGACGCAATTCTCGTGGAGACGATGAGCGATCCGGCCGAGGCGGTTGTCGGCGTCGAAGCCGCTAAATCATGCAGCGCCAGCGTGCCGGTAGTCGTCACTTATGCGTTTCAAAAAACCGGGCCTGGTGAGTTTCGAACGATGATGGGAACAGGGGTCGAAGCGGCTTTGCAAAGCGCGCTCGGGGCCGGAGCGGAAATCGTCGGGGCAAACTGCGGGACCTCATTGAGCCTCGATGATTACGTCGAACTGGCGAAACAAATGGTCGCCGCCGCGAATGGCGCGCACGTCATCATCCAGCCGAATGCAGGCGCTCCGCGGGTGGAAGCCGGGCAAACTGTTTACGATGCCACGCCCGAACACATGGCGGCGACCGCAAGGCAACTGCTCGCCGCCGGCGTGCGGATCGTGGGCGGGTGCTGCGGCACGACGCCGGAGCATCTTGCGGCGATGGCGCGGTCGGTCCAGCGCCGAATTTGAAGCGAGAATCCCACGGGACTTGACTTTGGCATATACAGAGTATAGGAGTGACTTTGATCTTTATTGAATCGCGCGGGTTCACAGAACGACTCCGCGCCCTGGTTGATGATGAGGTTTACCGTGCCTTTCAAAACGAGCTGCAGAGAAATCCGCAGAAAGGCGATCTCATCAAAGGAGCGAGCGGCGTCCGCAAGGTGCGCATGCGGCTCCCGGGCCGGGGCAAGAGCGGCGGCGCTCGTGTAATTTACCTCTATCTCGAAAACCATGCCATCATCTACCTCCTCATGCTCTACACCAAAAAAGAGCAGTCGGACCTCACGCCCGATCAAAAAAGAGCCATCTGCGCCATCGTTAAAGAAATCAAACGAAGCTGCTGAAATCGCATTTAGCTTCGAGGATTTGATGGGCGGGCTAAAGGACGCCCTTGCCCATGCTCAGGGAAAACTGACGCTGAAGACCACTGTGCTGCCGCCCCTTGCCCCGCCGATGAAGCCACAGGAAATCCGCGCCGTGCGCGAAGGCCTGAATCTCAGCCAGGCTATTTTTGGGCGACTGCTCAACGTGCCTGCGGTAACAGTTCTGAAATGGGAACATGGCGAGCGTAAACCGTCGGGCGCCGCGCTCCGCCTCCTGGAAATTGCCAAGCGGGCGCCGGAGGCGTTGATAGCCCACTAGAGATTGGCGCTCCCGACTCAGAGCGCCTCAAGGAAGGCGCGGTAGAACTGCACGCCCGATTCAAGTTCGCTTACCGCGATCCATTCGTCATTCGTATGGGCCTGGGCGATGAAACCGGGGCCGGCGGCGACGGCGGGGATGCCGGCTCCCGCGAAGACGGCGGCATCGCAAAACCATGGGGCGCCAGTGAGACGGCTGCCGTTTTTCACCAGGAGCTGGATGAGGGGATGGCTGGGATCGGTGTCCAGCGCCGAGGCTTCCCAGACTGTAATCTCCAGGCCGGGGCTGGCCTTTTGCAGGAGACGATTGATCTCGGCGGTGTCCTGGCCGGGGATGCTGCGGGTATCGACGTCCAGGTCGCAAAAATCGGGCACGATGTTTGTCTTTGTACCGCCGCGGATGAGGCCGGCGCTGATGGTCGGGGAGCCGAGGATGGGATGGGACTGGGCGGCCAGTGCGGGAGCGACCTCGTCGCGGATGCAGCGCAGGACGTCGGCCATCTTGTAGATGGCATTCTCGCCGAGCTGCGGATTGGAGGCGTGGACGGCGCGGCCGGTGGTGCGGAGCTTGAGCCAGTAAGCGCCTTTGTGGGTGTAAACGATGTCGCGACCGGTGGGCTCGCCGATGAGGGCGAAGTCGGCGCGCTCTTCCTTGACGAAAGCGCGCGCGCCTTCCTGGCCGGCTTCCTCGCCCATGAGGCCGGCGAACCAGATCTCATAACCCAGCGAGGGGATGCGGTCGCGGAGTTCATAAAGGGCCCAAAGCATCGCGGCCATGCAGCCTTTGGTATCGGTGGCGCCGCGACCCCAGAGCCTGCCGTCGCGGATCTCGCCGCCAAAGGGGTCGATGGTCATGCCGCCGACGCTGACGGTATCCAGATGCGGGGCGAGGATGAGGCGTTTCTTGCCGGAGGTATCGGAGGAGAAGCGGCCAATGACGTTCGGGCGGCCGGGGGCGACTTCGCAAAGCTCTGTCGCCGCGCCGCACTCGCGGAGGAAGGCGGCGACGTATTCCGCGCACGCCTGCTCGCCGGGGTGATCGATGCCCGGAGAGCCGTGAGGATTCACGCTCGGGATTCGGACGAGGGCCTGGAGGAGCCCGGATACCGAGGTGGGGTGCATGGAGTTACCGGGAGGGGTTGGGCTTATAAGGCGGCCAGCTCCTTGCGGGCATTGAGGTACCAATCGACGAACTTCGGGATGCCGTCCTTGATCTTGGTTGTGGGATTGTAATTCAAGAGGGAGCGCGCTTTTGAGATATCGGCGTAAGTCAAAGGGACATCGCCGGGCTGGTCGGGCATGCGATTGATGACGGCCTTTTTCCCGAGGGCGTCCTCGATGGCGCGGATCAGCTCGGTCAGCGTGGTGGTCTGGCTTTCGCCCAGGTTGAAGACGTCGCAGAGCCGGCCTTCATAAGTCAAACAAGCCATGACCCCCTGGATGATATCGTCGATGTATGTGTAATCGCGGCGCGTGGAGCCGTCGCCATATTGGTCGATGGGTCTACCCTCATGGATGAAGCGGGTGAACTTATGGATGGCAAGGTCGGGCCGCTGGCGCGGGCCGTAAACGGTGAAGAAGCGCAGGCTGATGATCCGCATGCCGTAGAGGTGGGAGAAATTCGAGCAAAGCTGCTCTGCGGCCAGCTTGGTGGCGGCGTAGGGGCTGATGGTTTCCGTAAGCGCCATGTCCTCGCGGAAGGGGACCGTTTTGAGGACTCCGTACACCGAGGAGCTGGAGGCGGAGACGAAACGCCGGATGCCCGCCTTGCGTGCGGCCTCAAGCAGATTGTAGGTTCCGATAATGTTGGCATCGATGTAAAGGCGCGGCACCTTGATGGATGGGCGGACCCCCGCGCGGGCCGCGAGATGGACGATGCTGCCGTAGCCGCCGGCCGAGATGATCCGGTCCACGGCGACGGCATCCCGGATGTCCGCCTCGTGGACGGTGATCCGGTCCGCGACGGGCTGGAGGTTGGCGCGTTTGATGCGCGGGTCGTAGTAGTCGTTAAATTCGTCGAGCACATCCACTTCATGTCCGGCTTCGAGAAGCCGGTCCACGAGGTGGGAGCCGATAAAGCCGGCTCCGCCCGTCACCAATACTTTCATCCGCATAGGCTAGGTAACCACCGATTAAAAGTGAAGGGCATTTGCTGGAAGCCACTGGGCCGACTTGCAAGGACTACCCAAATTACGCCACGCCAAAGACTACGAAGCCTATAGGGAACCAGAAAAGCAAAGGCGGTCGCCCTCTCGTTGCTCCCCAACCTGTACCGTTGCCACTTCATTGCCATTTTTCAATGGTCATTCAGCCCGCTTGGGCCTCCCGCGCCGGCATTGACGCGCAAGCGGTTCCGGTGCAACCTGATACCAAGGAAAGCATGAAAATGCCCCAGCCAACAACGAATTGGGATCCCTTTGAGGAGAAGCGCCGGGCGCGTCGCCGGGATCGCATGCGCTTAGCGACTGGCAAGGTAACCGTGGACGAACTCCAGCGAGAGAACGCTTTTATTCGAAACGCCCGGGCTTGCAAAATCGTTGATCCGAACCCTGCGTACAAGTTCGTCTAGCTGTAGGGCGTTCGATGGGCGATTCCGACGCCATCTCCTTCAGCAGCTACGAAGGAATTCTTTCGTTGTTGGCCGGCTTTGATGGGCCAATCGTCGCTTGCGGTCAGGCGGTAAACTTCTGGGCAGATAGATACCACGTGGAAGAGCCTCGGCTCGAATCGCTCCGACCGTTCATGAGCAAGGATTTGGATATTCTCGGCGATCTCGCCGCTGCGGAGCGCATAGCCAGGGCGACGGAATCGGAAATCCAGCGTGCTCCATCTCGGGGCGCTACGCCGGTGCTGGCAAACATTCACGTGAAGGTTGGCGGCGGCTTCCGACTCGTACAAGTGCTCTATCAAATTCCAGGTTTGAATACAGAGGATGTCCGGAAACACGCTATCCGCGTGGAGGTGTCCGGCTACACGATTCGCATGGCCGATCCCATCACACTGCTGGCTGGAAAAATCTATAATGTGGCGCATTTCGATCAGAAGAACCGGAATGACATTCAGCACATTATAATCCTTTGCCTGTGCGTTCCGCTGTTCTTCTCGAAGCTTGTCGCGGTAGCAGAGCAAGACCCCAACGCAGCGAGGCCGTGTTTAAATGATCTTGAACGCGTCCTGGCTCTTTGCTCCACGCCCGAAGCCGCCAAAGTAGCCGTTTCGCTTCGCATCAATTGGCTGGACCTGATCCCACTCGACGCGCTTCGCGCCTCGTCTAACGAGAAACTTCAATCATTTGCGGAGAAAAGATTGAAGCGGTGGCGTGCAGAGAAATAGCGCCTATAGATCCCATGGGACTCATGGGACCTATGCCGCATTGTGGCAGTCCCGGGACTACGGCTTCAGCTCCTGTCCGGTGTTCGCATCGGCGATGACGTATTGCTCGTGATGGAAGGCGGCGTCGGAGCGGAAGGTCAGGCGGCCGGCGTATTTGCGCTCGATCTCGATCAGGAGCTCTTCGTCCTGCTCGCGCAGGCGCTGGAGGACGTGCGGGTTAACCGTGACGCGGACGTCGTGGACGGTGTCCTGGTACTTGCGCATGACGGCGTGCAGTTCGCGCTGAATCTCGACGCTCATGCTCATGGAGGTCTTTACCCGGCCGCGGCCGTTGCAATAGGGGCACGGCTCGTAGACGGAGCCGCTGAGGCTCTCCTGGGCGCGCTGGCGGGTCATTTCCATGAGCCCGAGTTGGGAGATAGGCAGGACGTGGGTCTTGGCCTTGTCGCGCTTGAGGCGATCCTTCATCCGCATGAAGACAGCCTGCTGATCGCGCCGGCTCTTCATATCGATGAAGTCGCCAATAATTAGCCCGCCGATGTTCCGCAGGCGCAATTGCCGGCATATCTCGTCCGCGGCCTCCATGTTGGTCTGGAAGATGGTTTTCTCGACATCCTTGGCGCCCTTGTTGCGGCCGGTGTTCACGTCGATGGCGATGAGCGCCTCGGTCTCGTCGATGACGATGTAGCCGCCGCACGGCAGCCAGACCTGGCGGTGAAAGGCGTCGTCGATCTGCTTCTGGACGCCATGGCGCTCGAAGATGGGGGTCGGCTCGGTGTAATGCTGGATGCGGCTCTTTGACCGGCGGGAGATGCTGCCCACCAGCTCCTGCATCCGCTGGACGGCGTGGGCATCGTCGCAGATGACGGCGTCGATTTCGTCGGTCAGGAAGTCGCGCACGGTGCGCTCGATAAGGTCCGGCTCACGGAAGACGCACGTGGGCGCTGGCCGCTCCTTGACCTGCTGCTCGATGGCGCGCCATTGCTCGACCAGCAGGCCGAGGTCGCGCACGAAATAACGCGCCCGCTGATCCTCGCCGGCGGTGCGGACGATGACCCCCATGCCCTCGGGCACATCCAGCTCGCGCAGGACCTTGCGAAGGCGCTCGCGTTCCTTGGGCTCCTCGATCTTGCGCGAGATGCCGCTCTGGTCGGAGTAGGGCATGAGCACGAGGTAACGGCCCGCGAGGGAGATGTTGGTGGTGATGCGGGGGCCCTTGGTGCTGATGGGGCCCTTGGTCACCTGCACGAGGACCTCCGCGCCCACCGGGTAGATGGTGGGAATGTCCTTCGCGGAGATGCGCTTCTGCTGCTTGCGGCCGCCGCGGTCCACCTGCTCCACGCCGCTGTCGAGCGCGGCGGGGATGGCGTCCCAGAAGTGCAGGAAGGCGTTCTTCTCGAAGCCGATGTCCACGAACATGGCCTTCAGGCCGTGCTCGATGTTTTTGACACGGCCCTTGAAGATGCTGTTGACAATATTGCGGTCGCTCTCGCGCTCGATGGAATATTCCTCCAGCCGGCCATCCTCCAGGAGGGCGACGCGGCGCTCGAGGCGCTCTGAGTTGATGACGAGTTTGTTCCCGGTCTGTTTTGAGAGGCCGAGCATCCGTTTGACTTTTTCGATCATTGAAAAGGGGGTTCTGGTAAGGGTGTGAATTATTGAGGTTAAAACGGCCAGTGCGGGCGCTTTCCCGTTGGTTGAGTCTGGGTTGGTTGAGTGGATGGGTGAGGGTGAAAGAATTTTTCGAAAAGGTTGCGGCGATCCGCCTGCGGCGCGACCGGTTTCTCCGTGGCGGCTCTGCGCACGGCGGCTTTGACGCTGCCCTGGGCGTCGGCGTCGGCCTTGATGTCGGGAGTGGCCCCGCCGCCGCCCATCTGGGGCTCGTCCCCGGATACCTTGTCCCCCGGCGCGGACTCATCCCCTTCGGCCACGAGGGCGGGCGCCTTGTCCGTGTAATCCGGCATGGCCGCAATCTCGTTGAAGGGGTGGGGATTATTCGCGGGCACGAGGGCCACGAGCTGTGGGTTGTACGTGCCCTGGTCCATGGCGAGAATCTGCTCGAGCACGTGGTGGGCAACGGGACCGGCCACGCTGCCACCGTGCTTGCCACCCTGCACCATGGCCACGACGACGTACTTGGGATGATCGTACGGGGCAAAGCAGGCGAACCACGCGATGTCCTCCTTCTTGCCGTGCTCGCTCGACTGCGCGGTGCCGGTCTTGCCCGCGACGACGGTCCCCTTGATCTGGCCCTTCGCCCCGGTGCCCCCTGGTTCATTGACGACCTTCCAGAGGCCCTTGCGCACGACTTCGATGTCCGCCTGCTTCACGACCTGGCGCAAGCCACCGCGTATGATGGGCTGGTCGGGCACCGCGATCTTGCCCTCTTCGTCGCGCGTGGGGGTGCCGTCGGGGTTGAGCACCGTCTTTACCAGCCGGGGCGAGTAACAGACGCCCCCATTGGCCACGGTGGCGTAGGCCATGGCAAGCTGAAGGGGCGAAGCCAGCACGTAACCCTGGCCGATGGAGACATTGGCCGTGTAGGCCGTGCTCCATTTTTCCTTCGGGTAATGCTCTTTCATCCACTCGGGGCCTGGCATGACGCCCGCCTTTTCATCCGAGAGCCCGATGTCGTATGTCTGGCCAAAGCCCAGCAGCGAGCCGATCTGGTCGACCGCATCGATTCCCGCCGCGTTGCCGTACTGGTAAAAATAGCAGTCGCACGAGACCTTGATGGCATCCGCCAGGCCCAGGACACCGTGGGAGCCCCCCTTCTCGGCGATCCAGCAATGGAACGCGCGGTCACCGTAGGTGATGGAGCCGGGGCAATTGAAACGGGCGTTGGCCATCCCCTTTTTCAAGCCGGCCAGGGCGGTGACAATCTTGAACGTCGAACCCGGTGGGAATCCGCTCACGGCCCGGTCAACCAGCGGAACGGCGGCGTTCGTGTTCAACATCCCCCAATCCTTGGCGGAGACGCTCGGGATGAAAATGTTCGGATCGAAGGAGGGGATCGAAGCCATCGCAAGGATGTCGCCGTTATTGGGATTGATGACCACGACCGACGCCCGCCCCAGGAGCGGCTGGCGAAGGGCCTGCTCGGCGATCATCTGGGTGCGGGCGTCGATGGTCAGGTAGACGTTCGCTCCGGGCTGGGGTTGGATGGTCTTGAGTTCTCCCTCGATGACCCCCCTGGTGTTGCGTTGCATGACCCGGACCCCCGGCGAGCCGCGCAGGTATTTGTCCATGAAGAGCTCGATCTGCGATTTGCCCTCCACATCGGGCTGGTAAAACGTGTAGTGGGACGCTTCCTCCTGATCCACGTCCACCGGCATGCCGACGTAGCCGAGCAGATGCGCGGCCAGCGCGCCGTAGAGGTATTGCCGGACCGGCTTGATGGCAATATCGACCCCCGGGAGGCCGACGTCGTGCTCGGAAAACTTCGCGAGGGTCGGGAAATCGATGTCCTCCAGGTAGGTGAAGGGGATTTCCGTATCGTTGCGGTAATGGGTCTTGAGGTGCTTGGCGCTGTAATCCTTGGCCAGGTCGAGCGCCTCGAGCCGGGGAATGACCGCGCTGTTGACGATCTGGACGATGTCGGCCTCGGTTTTTTTTACCGGCATCCCGTGCTGGGTCCCCTGGTATTGAATGAGCGGGACCTGGCCCTCATTGCGCTGCTTGAACCCACGGACCATGTCCGGCAGGTAAAAATCGACCTCGTAGCTGGCCCGGTTCTGGACCAGCGGGATACCGTTGCGGTCGCGAATCTCTCCCCGGACGGAGGGGATGCGCACGGTCACCTCCGAGCGCCGGGCGATCTTTGCCGCGTAAAGTGCGCCCCGGGCCACCTGGACCCACCAGAGCTGAACCACGAGCCCGGCCAGGGCCGCCAGCACGCAGAAGCCGAGCACGTAGATGCGCAGCTCGACACGGGGCCCGCGCCGCCGCCGCCGACGCATGGATGGGGGACCGGGAGGCATGGCTAGGCTTCCCTTGCGGCCCGCACTTCCCGGGGTTGCACCAAGCCGAAGCTAAGGGCCAGCCAGTGAAGGACGAGGAAAAGGATGGGAGAGACGATCATCGCGGCGAGTCCTTCGCCCCCGATGCGCCACCAAATGATTTTTGGAAATAGAAATCCGCCCCGGCGAAAGGTGATCATCAAATACTCGGATAACACAAAAATGGAAAGGAGCGGCCCTGACAGAAGACAGTGGATCTCCCACCCATGGCCGCGCTGGAACAGCGGACGGAAGCCGCTCATGATCGCTCCCAGCGCCGCATAGAGGACTATCGACCAGCCCAGAGAGATTTCAAGGTTTCCATCGACCACCTGCGTGGCGGCCAGCGCGTCCCACATAAACCCTCCCGTAAACGCCAGCAGTAGCATCCCAGGCGGCGGCACCGCCAGCGCCGCGTAAAAGAAAACCAACGGCAGCAAGAACACCCGCGCGCCATAAGGCAGGGCGGGGAGATATTCCTGGACCGCCAGCGCAACGAACTCCGCGAGAATGAGGAAGGGGTAGATCATTTTCCCTCTCCTCTTACGATGAAAACGTCCTCGATGGTGGTGAGGTCCACCGACGGGATGATGCTCGCGGTCCCCTCCAGGGGCAGGACCTCGAATTTTTTGACCTCGCCAATGAGGATGCCGGAGGGGAAAACGCCTCCCACGCCCGAGGAGAACACCTTCTGGCCGGGCTTCAGGTCCGCCAGCTTCGAGAGCAGGCCGAGATTCAAATCCGGCGCGGTCGCCGTGGAAGTTCGGGTGCCGCGCACGATGCCCCGCTCGCGGGTCCCCTCGACGGTCGCGGCGACGCCGCAATTCTCATCGGAGATCAAAAGGACGGTGCAGGCATTTCCGGCAACGACGGTGGTCTTGCCCACGAGGCCATCCTCCGTGAGCACCGGCTGGTCGGGCCCGATGCCGTCGTTGGATCCCTTGTCGAGCTTGATCGTGCTCCACCACGTGGTGGCGTCCCGCGCAATGATGCGGGCCGGGACCAGCTTGAATGAGGAGCGCTCGCGGAACTGGAGCGCCCGGCGGAGCTGGTTATTCTCGGCGGCAAGGCCCTGGAGGGTCTGGTCGGTCGCCCTCAGCTCGTCCAACTCGACGCGCAATGCCTTGTTCTCCGCGTCCAGCTCGTTGAGCTTTTTCATCCCCTCCCGGAAGCCGACAATCTGCTTCTGAAGCGCCGAGCCGTTCTTGAGCAGCGGAGCGATCACCCCCAGGAAGCGCGCCTGCATGACCTCGGTATTGCGCGGCGTAAACGCGAACAACACCAGGACCACCACCAGGAAGATGGCGACCGCGATGGCGTTGATCTGGCGCATAGAGGGGTTGGGGAAAATTCGAAACTCGAAATTCGAATTTCAAAGGCTTTGGCGCTCTACGCGCGCGTTATATTCTCGGGTTCCGTCATTCGGCGTTTCCAACAATTGCGCGCGCCCGCGCGCCAAATACTTCGAATTTCGAGTTTCGAATTTTTTTACTCAGTGATTCCACTGGCGGTCCGAGGTGGCCACCTGCCGGAGGAATTTTAATTCGTTCAACGCCCGTCCGGTGCCTTCCGCGACAGCGCTCAGGGGATCCTCCGCCACGTGGACGGGCAGGCCGGTTTCCTCGGTGAGGAGCTTGTCCAGACCGCGCAGCAGGGCGCCGCCGCCGGCGAGGACCAGGCCGCGATCGACCAGATCGGCGGAGAGCTCGGGAGGGCAGCGCTCCAGCGTGACGCGGACGGACTCGACGATGGCGTTGATCGGCTCGAGAAGCGCCTCGCGGACCTCCTGGGAGGTGATGGTGAGGGTCTTCGGCAGGCCGGCCACGAGGTCGCGTCCCTTGACCTCCATGGTGGTTTCCTTCTCGATGGGGTAAGCGGAGCCTATCTTGATCTTGATCTCCTCGGCCGTGCGCTCGCCGATCATCAGGTTATACGCCCGCTTCATGTAATTCATGATCGCCTCGTCCAGCTCATCGCCCGCCACGCGGATGCTGCGGGAGAAAACGATGCCGGAGAGCGAGATCAGGGCCACCTCGGTGGTGCCGCCGCCGATATCGATGATCATGTTGCCGGCCGCGTCCTGGACCGGCAGGCCCACGCCGATGGCCGCCGCCATGGGCTCTTCTATCAGGTAAACCTCCCGCGCGCCGGCACGGGTCGCAGAGTCCTTGACCGCCCGCTTTTCCACCTCGGTGATTCCCGAAGGGACGGCGATGACGACCCGGGGACGGACCATCTTGCGGCGGTTGTGCACCTTGGCGATGAAATGCCGGAGCATCGCCTCGGTGATCTCGAAGTCCGCGATGACGCCATCCTTGAGGGGGCGGATCGCGACGATATTGCCGGGCGTGCGCCCGAGCATGCGCTTGGCCTCGTCGCCCACGGAGAGCACCTTGCTGGTGCCCGCCTGGACGGCGACGACGGAAGGCTCGCGCAATACGATGCCGTGATCCTTCACGTAGACAAGGGTGTTGGCAGTGCCCAGGTCGATGCCGATGTCGTTTGAGAACAGGCCGAATAGTCCGTTAAACATTAAGAAAACCTCGTGGAATGAATTTTAGTGAAGCTTCGTGCGCGACTGGTGCACAGAGTGTAGCATCGCTTCATGCGCGAGGCATTGGTTGAATCATCGAAAATCGCGGTGCTGCTTCCATCTTCAAAAGTCGGTGTAAGTAGAGAAACTCGACAGGAAACGTCAAGCTTCGAAACCCACAGCTTTGCGTCTGGCGGCGGCGGACCCCCTCCCGGAGCCGCCTGGGGCCTGCGGGACGCCCTCCGCCCGGTGCATGCCCTGCACATCTACGGCGCGGTCGGAATCGCGGTATTTGGCTGGAGCCTGGGGCAGTGGACCGGCTTCGCCTCGGGCAGGCTGCTGCCCCTCTGGCTGGCCGGGGCGCTGGTGGTTTACAACCTGGACCGGCTCAAGCGGGACCCGGCCGATACCGTGAATACCCCGGAGCGAGTCCGCTGGCACGGGATGCTGCGCCGGTGGAGCTGGCTGCTCACCGCGGCGGGCGGCGCGGTGCTGGTGCTCTGGCCGCTCTGGATCGGCAATGGGGCGCTGCTGCTGCTCACCTGCCTGGCGCTGCCGCTTTCACTCAGCTATTCCTTCCCCCTCATGGGCGCGCGGCTTGGACGGCTAAAGGATGTCCCGGTGCTGAAGACGCTTTTCGCCCCGCTCGTGGTGCTGACGGCCGTGCTGGCGCCGCCCATTCTCCTGCAAGGGCTGGCGGTCGGCACGCCGCTGCTCCTGGCGGCGGGGTGGAGCTGGACTTTGCTGATGTTCAATATGCTGCTGTGCGATCTGCGGGACATCGACGGGGACCAGGCCGCGGGGACCAAGAGCCTGCCGGTCCTGGTTGGCGAATCCGGGACCCGGGGGCTGCTTTGGGCTCTCATCGCCGTCGGCGCGGCGTGCGCCCTCATGCACGGATGGCCCATCCTGGCCGGCGCAACGGTCGCGGCCCTCAGCCCCCTGGCGCTCGCCGCACGGCGCCGCCGGAACGAAGCCTTTTACGAATGGCTGGCCGAAGGCACCCTCTTCCTCCCGGCGCTGGTGGGGCTCGGCAAGAATCTGGTCCACCGGCTGTTGGCGTAGTAAAACGCCCTATGCCGATCAAATGGAAAATTCGAAATTCGAAGGACGCTACCGGCGACTGAGCGCACTTGACCCGCAGAAAACACCCGGTAGGCTTTCCAGTATGCGACAGGTGATTATTTATCCGGGCGAAGACGGCTTTTGGGTTGCCGAGTGTCCTAGCCTTCCTGGCTGCATTTCTCAGGGCGAAACCCGCGAGCGAGCCATCGCGAATATCCGCGAGGCTATCGAAGGCTATATTCTCACCCTCCAGGACGATAAGCTGCCAATTCCAGAGGAGCACTTCGATGCCCTTCTCGTGGCAGTATGAGCAAACTGCCACAGGTCTCCGGCTCGGATGTTGTCCGCGCCCTCCAACAGATCGGCTTTTCAGTTCGACGCCAGCACGGCAGCCACATCATCATGCGGCGCAACGAACCTCTTGCGCAGACCGTCGTGCCGAACCATCGACAGATTGATCGCGGGACATTGCGAGCTATTTTGCGCCAGGCAGACCTTGGCGTGGACGATTTCACAAAGCTTCTATGAGTCTAAGTCGCCTAACCATGTGACGGAGTTGACAGGCTCCGGGTTTATTTAGCCAAGGTCGGCAAAGGCTCGAAAATCCTCGTTTTCTGATTCCGAATTTAATCAGCATGCCTTACGCATCATTTTCTCAATTCGTCACGGCTCTGGAGACGGCGGGGGAGTTGAAACGCATCGGCGTCCCGGTGGCGACAGAGCTGGAAATCACGGAAATCGCGGACCGGGAGATGAAATCGGCAGGGGGCGGCAAGGCGCTGCTCTTTGAGAAACCCACCGTCGAGGGCCGGGTGTCGCCCATTCCCGTGGCGATCAATACAATGGGCTCGCACCGCCGCATGGCCATGGCGCTGGGAATCGGCTCGATCGATGAGCTTGCCCACCAGATGCAATTGATCCTCAAAGCGAAGCCCCCCACCGGTCTGCGCGAGGCATGGACGCTCCTGCGCCAGGGCATCGACCTGCTCCACGCCCGCCCCAGGCATGTCTCGGATGGGCCGTGCAAAGAGGTCGTGCAGCGTTTTGACGCGCCGGGCGGCTCGCAACAGGCCGCGTTTACCCTGGCAAATCTGCCCGTGCTGAAATGCTGGCCCCGGGACGGGGGCCCCTTCATCACGCTGCCAAATGTCCACACCCGCGACCCGGAGACCGGGGAGCGGAACGTGGGGATGTATCGGATGCAGATTTATGACGGGACGACCGCCGGCATGCACTGGCAGGTCCACAAGGTCGGCGCACGGCACGGCAAGCGGTATTACGAGCGCAACGAGCGGATGCCGGTCGCGGTGACCCTGGGAGGCGATCCCGCGATGACCTTCGCCGCGACCGCCCCGCTCCCGGACGGCCTGGACGAGGTGCTCTTCGCCGGATTCATCCGGAAGAAATCGATCGACCTGGTGAAATGCGAAACCGTCGACCTGGAAGTCCCCGCCGACTCCGATTTCGTGCTCGAGGGATACGTGCAACCCGGGGAGATGCGCGCGGAGGGGCCGTTTGGCGATCACACCGGCTTTTACACGCCGGTGGACGATTACCCGGTCTTTCACCTCACGGCCATCACCCACCGGAAGCAGCCGGTCTATCCCGCGACCATCGTCGGCATCCCGCCGATGGAGGACTTCTATATGGGCAGCGCGAGCGTGCGGGTCTTCCTGCCCGTCTTCCGGATGAATTTCCCCGAGATTGTCGATATCGCGCTGCCCGCGGAAGGGGTCTTCCACAACCTCGTCTTCGTCAGCATCCGCAAGCAATACGCCTGGCAGGCGTACAAGATCATGCACGCGCTCTGGGGCATGGGGCAGATGATGTTCTCAAAGTACATCGTCGTCGTGGACGAGGATTGCGATGTGCACAACACCAGCGATGTCCTCTTCCGTCTCTGCGCGAACACCGACCCGCAGCGGGACAGCACCTTTATCAAAAATCCCTGCGACGCCCTGGATCACGCGCAGACGGTGGCCACCATGGGCTCGCACATGGGTCTGGACGCGACGCGCAAGATCCCCGGCGAAGGCTACACCCGCAACTGGCCCGAGCTTCTGAAGATGGACCCCGCCGTAAAGGAGCGCGTCAACGCGATCCTCGGAACAGCCCCTACGGCTTGATGAACCGCCCGCCCGTGGACGGGTCCTCGACCACCGCGCCATGCGGGATGCCGTGGGTATCGATCACATTGTGCGGGTAGTACGGGCTCTCGACCATGCCGTGACCCAGCCAGCGCCCGTACGGAAGCTGCCGGCCCTCGTAATAGCCATCGTCACGCGCCTGCCCGATGGCGTGGCCGATGATCGCGCCGGTCGCCGCGCCGATGCCCGCGCCCAGGAGCGTCGCTCTTGGCCCGCCAACAAGGGAACCGGTCAGCGCCCCGGCCCCGGCGCCTGCGAGCGCGCCATTGGCGGCGGGAGATTCACACCCGGTGATGCCCATGCAGGCGAGAAGAGAAACTGCGGCGACTGGTACGAGAATTTTCATAATACAACGGTTGGGAAAAGGGATTTCGGAAACGTGGTGACGGGCGGACGCCCGTCGTTACGACCTTTCCAGACGCGGAAGGTCTCGGATTTGTTCAAAGTAAATCATGCCCCTCGCGACAGCATGGAGAACAAACTCAGCCTGCTCACGATGGCCGCCTTGCGCAGCGTCCCCAGGCGGTACCGCTTCTCGAATACCCGGAACCCTTCCGCCCTCATCTTGCGCAGGATGCGCCCATAGACCTCGGCCATGATCCTCGCCGGTGTCATCGAGCGCCGGTCCTCCGGGGGCAGCGCCGCGGCGGCCTTCTGGTAATAGCCCACCGCCCGGTCCGCCTCGAAATTCATCAGGCGCAGGAAACGGTCGTCGTTTACCCCGCCCGCGATGTCCGCGGGCGAGTACTGGAAGCGCTGCAGGTCTTCCATCGGAAGGTAGATGCGCCCGCCGTTCCCCCAATCTTCGCGGATGTCGCGCAGGATGTTGGTTAATTGCAGCGCGATGCCGAGGTCGACGGCGTATTGTTTGCACCCGGCGTTCCGGTATCCGAAAATCTCGATGCTCACGAGGCCCACCGCGCTCGCCACGCGGTAACAGTAGGTCTGCAAATCCTCGAAGGTCTCATACCGCCTCGGCTCCAGGTCCATCTCCACTCCGTCGAGAATCTCCCCGAACAGGCTCGGCTGGATCATGTATTTCCGGATGAGTTCGCGCACGGCCGGCGCGATCACCGGCTCTCCCGCAAAGTCATCGTTGAGGCTTTCCCGCCACAGATTGATGCGGCGCCGCTTTTCGGCGACGGGCAGGGCGGGATCGTCCGCGACGTCATCCACGAGCCGGCAGTAGGCATAGAAGGTCGTGATGTCCTGCCGGCGCTCCGGCGGCAGCGCGACGAAGGCGAGGGCGAGGTTTGATTTGCTGGCCTTGGTAATCGCAGCCGCGGTCTTGGGAGCAGGCATCATTGGACTCCTATTGATACCGGATGAGAATCCGCGACGACGCTCCCATGCTCCAGCCGAATCTCCCGGGCCGGGTTCAGAAGCTCCGCGCCGCCAGGCGACGTGGCGATGACGGTCACTCCCAGCACATCCGGCGTTGAGCGCAGCAGCGCCATGAATTCCCGCAGCTCCCGCGCCGGAAGCTGGAGGCCCGCGTCCTGGGCGATCAGCACCCGCGGAGCAATGGCGAGCGCCCGGGCCAATGAAATCTTGTGGTGATCCAGCACGGACAGCTCCGCGACCTTCACGTCCGCCGCGCCGGCCAGCCCCGCAAAGTCGAGCACCTGGGCCGTGCGGATGCGGGCCTGCTCGATCTCCATGCGGGTTATCTTGAAGAGCGGCATCGCGACGTTTTCCGCGACGGAAAAGGAATCCAGCAGGAACGGCTCCGCGAAGAGGAACCCGAACGCGTGGTTGCGAAGCGCCACCCGGCCGGCCTCATCGAGCGCGGAGGTTGCCCCGCCCTCAAACCAGACCTCGCCCGCGTCCGGCCGGTCAAGGAGACCCAGGATGCGCAGCAGCAGCCCGGCGCCGGAGTCCGCCGCGCCGGAGAGCAGCGTGAACCGCCCGGCCTCAATGCCAAGCGACACTCCGCGCAATTCTCCGGCTCCCGAGCCCTTGAGGTAAAGCGCATCCGCGCGCAGCAATGAGGCAGTGGGGTTGTCCATCAATCTCAGAACGGGATCCAGTCGGGCGCCTGGAGACGCCCTGTCTCGCAACGCTTGTAAAGCGCCACCCAGGAAGAAAGCAGCCACGCGGCGAGCACGGCGCCCACCAGCGGGTAGATGACACTCCAGCCCAGCCCCGCCGCGGTTGTATCGCCGCCGAAGCCCAGAAGCAGCCAGCGGTTGAGCAGCGCCAACCCAAAAAGATGGATGCCCGCGATCACCAGGAACCAGAGAAGCTGCCACCAGAACCGGCGCAGGAATTCCCAATGCTGCACCATCGCCTTCCGCAAGGTTTCACTATGGAACGTCAGCGCGATCTGCATGGTGGAAAAGAATATCAGGAACAGCGCGAGCAGCGGTCGCGCCACGTAATCGGTATACACAAAGGTGTGATTGAGGAAGAGCGGATCGTCAAAACGAAACAGCAGCGCGGACATCCGCGGCAGATCGATGAGCAGCGAGCTGAATGCCATCACCACCACCGCCCATTTCACCACGTAGGAAAACCGGCGGATCGCCAGATCCATCAGATGGACCGAGGTCCACGTGAGCCCGCGCAGCCACGTGTACACTATCAGGATGAGGTACACCTGCACCCCGACCCCGAACAGGTACGCGAACAGCGAGGACCACCAGTCGATGACGGAAGCCCACCGGACCAGCAACAGCCCGGGTGCGACCCGATTGAGGAAGATCAGGCTCGGTCCGTAAAGGACCGGTGCGACGATGGCGGAGAGCGCGCACACGAGGATGCCGGCGTGTGCCAGCCAGGCCCGGCGGCCACAGCGTTTGCGGAGCGCATTGCGCAAGGTCCGGTGATGATCCTCCCAATTGAACAGCAGCATGATCGCCGCGACGGCGGAGACGGGAAACGTGGTGACGACATTATTGAAAAGCCCCGCCAGCGACTCCAGCCCTTCGAGGGCCGCCCGGCGCACCACCTGCCAGCGGGGATCGGACACCACCACCGAGAGCCAGTCCCACAGCGTGTGCGTCTCGCTCAATTGCGAAATCCGCTGCGGGAGCGCCCACGAGAATTTCCACACGAAGGCCGGCTGTTGGTCGATGGGCAGCGTAGTGTAGAAAAATACAGTCAGCCCGGCATGGAAGAGCGCGTAGCACAGCCCGAGGCCGGCCGGGATCGCCCAGAGCCGCCGATATCGCGACAGCGCGCGCACCCCATCGAGCAGCGAATGGCGCACCGGATTCGTCCCCATCAGGATCGCGTACCCCAGTACCGCACCCAGGGCAAACGGCCACTCGCGGTGAAGCATCGAGGTCATGCGCCCCGGCGATGCTGCTCGATTTGAGTGATCGCCTGGGGTGTCAGGAAAACGGGACCGCCCAGCAGCGATGCGCCGGCAAAAAGCTCCGCGTATTTCAGGAGCGCATCGATGGACCGCAGCAATGCGAGCCCGGTCTCGCCCATCAGAATGACGCCGTGATTTTGCACCAGGATAACTCGCGGCACGGACTTGTTGCGGTCGCGCCAGAGGATCATCTTTTTCTGAATTTCCCGCGTGAGCCCCAGCCCGGGGTCCGCGTAATTGACCAGCAACGACGCCGAGCCCAGCGCCAGCACCTCATTGTGCACCGTCCGCCGATCCGCAAACTGCCGCGCCCGCGGCGACGCCGTGATCTGGTCGACGATGACCGGATGGATATGCGCCGCGATCCTCACCTCCGGATCGATTGCGAGCAGCCAGGTAAACAGCGTTGCATCCTCATGCGGCTCCGCGCCGTACTCGGCGTGCATCTGGGCCGCGGCCAGGTCTTCGGGCAGCACCGGCTCGTGGGCCATGACCTCGTTCATCCGTTGCATGTCCAGGTGGACAAAATCCGTCGGCTCCAGCTCCGCAAGCAGCGCCCCGCGCCTGGTCACCACCACCCGGTTGTCGGTCATCCGCGAGCCTAGCGCCCCCTCCTCCGCGAGCACCAGCCGCGAGGGATGCCGCCCGAGCGCTTGTCCCAGCGTCACGATTTCGTTGATAAGGGGGTCTGCCATGAGGGATTCTGCCACCGGAGCCAAGGTCATCTACTGGAGCAGGTTCGACGGTTGAGGTCACATAAATTCCGGCAAAGAGCAAGCTTCCCTACTCCGTCAGCCGACGCAGGAACTCCGCGTCCGAGAACTTCGAATCCTCCGAGAGGCGCACGACGACCAGATCCAGCGACGGCACGACATACAGACGCTGCCCCATGGAGCCCAGCGATACGAACAGGTCCCGCGGCGCCTCGCGACAAAGGCAGGCTTCCTTCCAGTCCTCCTGCCACCACTTCGGCACCAAGTTCTCCTCCACATTGACAATGCGCCCGCCCGGCGCCTCGCGGTTGAGCCAGAACCCCATCCCGAATGCCGGATTGCGCCCGCTCCCGCACAGGCATTGCCCCAGCGCCCCGCTCGGCAGCACGCTCTTCCCGCCCGCCAGCAGCAACTCCCCGAACCGCGCCCACTCGCGGGCCGTCATCTGGACCCCGGACGCCATGAGCGGATTCCCCTTCGCATCCCCCTTGTGCGGCACGGAGCCAAGTCCAATGGGACGCAGCACCCGCCGCTCCAGGTAATGCCACGGCGTCTCCCCTCCCCTTGCCGCCAGCTTGCGGCGCAGCACTTCGCAGAAAACCTGGATCTGCCCGGGGCCGTAAATAAAAGAATCGCCCGGCTGCGCCACCTGCGGCAACGCCAGCGCATAGCCATCCCGGTCCGGCACAGCGTCGGAGTGCAGATGGAAACCGGGGTCCAGCCCCGCCGTGAAGTTGAGAAGCTCGCGGATCGTGATCTGCCCCCGCCCCGGCTGACCCCGCCATTCGGTGATCGTCCCCGCCACCGGCTCATCCAGGTTCAAAATGCCATCCGCCTGCGCCGCCACCGCCGCCACGCACCAAAGGCCCTTGGTTCCGCTGTAAATCTTGTGCCGTGTCCCGGGCCCGTTCCCCTGCGCATACCGTTCCAGCAGCGTGCGCCCATGTTGAATGACCAGCAGCGCGCAGCCATTATGCGACGCCGAATACTCCCACGCCTCCGCCAGCCCGCCCGGAGACGGAGCAGCCCGGCAAATCCCCGCATAGGATGCGATCAAAAGCAGAAGCATCGCCCGCATGCCGCAAAATCTAGCACGCCAGCGTCCCCCTGCCCGCGCAAGATTCCCCCTTCTCTTTCTTTGCGTTCTTCTGTTCAAATCCTCTCCTGCTTTTCAAATCGCTCGCACTTTTGCTTCCCCTTGTTAATTTCCACCGCCGTGCCGAACGCCAAATCCTCCCAACCCCCCAGTCACACCATCAAGAGCATCCTGTTGCTCGATGACGACATCGACCTCGCATACACCCTCAAGCATTTGCTCGAAACCCACAACTTCGTAGTCACCACGGTCCCCAACGGGGTCGAGGGCCTCCGCGAGATCATGAGTTTCGATTTCGACCTCATCATGTGCGACATGATGATGCCCCGCATGCCGGGCGATATGTTCTACTTCGCCGTCGAGCGCACCAAGCCCCATCTCTGCCCCCGGTTCATCTTCATCACCGGCTACCCGGACAAGCCGGAGGTCGTCAACTTCCTCGGCGGTCTGCCGGAGGCCGTGGTCCTCACCAAGCCGATCGCCCAGGATGATCTGATCCGCACGATCTCCTTCGTCCTCAAGCGCAACGGCTCGCTGTAGGCCCCCGCTGATTAATATACCCGTCGTTCATATCGAATGTACTGGCAGGCCACACCGCGCTGGGCTCCATGAGCGTGGGCGACATCGTGCAACTCAACGCATGCGGAATGGTTCCCGTCGTCACTTCGCCTTTCCGGATCAGTCCCGCGTAGTTATCGATCAAGCTCGCGCACCGGCCGTTATTGACGCCGCTGCCCCCGGAACTCGGATCGCTGAAACTGGCCATCGTGCAGACAATGTCGCCGTTCGCGCATATCACCGCGTCATAGCATTCCAGCATCAGCCCATTGGGCTGCATGATGGCAAGCTGCGCATCCGTGTCGGGCGAGGATTCCGCATCCGCGGGCACGTAAATCGTATTGGTCCAATTCGCCAGCAACGGTTGCAAATCGTTCGGCCATGTTCTTGTCCCCGGAGGCGACTGCACGCTGGTCGCGTAATAATTGGCCGCAAAGGTCGGCTGCGCGTAGGAGGCGCTCCGCAACGAAGCCTCCACCGCCGGACTATTGCCCGCCGTCGCGGCCGATCCCGAACTCAGCAGATTCCAGAGCGTACAGTCGTGAATATAGAGTTGCGCAACTCTGTCCGTGCTTGTCGCCTCGCAGATTCCCGTCGTCCACTTGCCTTGATAATTCACATCCCCCGTGCAGGTCCCGATGTTCGCAACCGGTTGATAGGTCGCATTCGAGGAGATTGCAGTATTCCACGGAGAATCGGCGCCAAAGGGCTGGAGATAGAAGTTCCTTGCCAGTGTGGCCGGCGGAGCGTCCGTCAACCTCAAGCGCATAAACCGTTCGATCAGGCTACCCACCGGCGCCAGGTCCCGCGCCACCACCGTTTGAGTCACCCCATCCGCGTTATTCGAGGCGCTTACCACGACCGTGTAATTCGGTCCGGAATTCCACGTCTTCAGGTCAGGGGAAACCTCCGGCGTATACGTGATATCCAGGGCCGCAATTGCCTGCGTATAAGTCAATGTCATGTAAGTCGTCCCGTTCACCGTAACCGTTCCGGGCTTCGGCAATACCCCGGCAGCCGGCTTCCACGGGTTTTGATTCGCCGCGTACTTTATGAGATTCGAAATCCCATCCCCGGCCGGACTCGCCGTATCTCCGGACACGGTAGGGTCGTTCAATTGCGCGGCGCTGAAATATAGGCTCCGCCATGCGCTGTAGGGGCTGATCATCGTCAAGCTCAATGTCGCCGTCCCCGTGCCGCTTGCATTCACCGCGCTCAACGCCACCTGGGACGCCCCGGTTTGCGTCGCGGTCCCGGTTATCCAGCCGGTCGACGGATTTACGGCGAGGCCCGGCGGCAACCCCGTCGCGCCATAACCGGCTGGCGTGTTGCTCGCCCCGATCTGGTACGAAAAACCCCATCCCTCCGTGCCCGTCGCCGCAAGCGTCCCGCTTATCACAGGCGGAGCAAACGTGTTTCCGGTGTTGGTGTAATTTGGGTTATAAGCCGGATTCGTCGTGACGTTGTATTGATTCCCGTCCTGAGGGAAGTTCACCATCGCGTTATTGATCACGGTAAGGCTCGCCATGTGGTAATAATTCCCCGATCCCGCCGTGACATTCGCCGAGATGAGACGCGGGGAACTCCCGCTCACACTCGGAAGCGGAGCGGTAAACGTGTTGTTTTGAACCGTGATATTCCCCAGTTGCGAAGTACCGGACCAATAAGTCTCGATGGTCACCCCGGCCGGGCTGCGGGGTCCCTGCAAATAGTACGGATGCTGAGTCATTCCGACGTTGTTATTCTGCACGTTCAGGTTGGCGGCAAAATTCCCGTTCGGATGCATCAGGATCGCCGCGACCGCTCCGGAATTTGTCACGGTATTCCCCGTCACCTGCACCGTCTGTCCCGAATAATAAACATTGTCGCCCAGCGTCTGCGTGCCGGGTTCGATAAACCAAAGCGAGTCCACGCCCGACGCCGTATTGCTGGTCACGACCGGACAGGTGCAGCATTGCGCGTAAGGAATATCGGAGTAAGTGGGGGCATTGAGGTTCAAAAACTGGCAGTTGGACACTACGTTCGAGTTATCGACCGTCGTATTCGGCTCCGCATCCGCCATCATGATGCAGGTCAATCCCCCGTTCGTATTGCCGCTCGGCACCGGCTCGGTAAAGACGCACGAATCGATCAGGTTATTGTTGAGGTTCCCGCTCCCCGACACGCTGGTTATAAAGAAGATCGGGAAAGACTCCTCGTTCTTCGCGCCGATGTTAATGAACTTGATCCGCTGGATCGTGCAGTGATCCGCCGTTGAGAATGCGAAGGCCATGCAGATGCCCGTGCCGGATGTCCACCACGGCTGGTTCACCGTGTTAAAATCAAACGTGGCGTCGAAGAACTTAAAGCTCGATATCGTGCTATTCCCCGCCAGCCACATCGGAGTCCAGGTACCCGCCGCCGCCCCGTTCGCGATCTTAATAAATGTCGAATCAATCCCCGCCCCCTGGTGAGTTACTCCGTTGTACATCGGCAGCGCCGGGTTCACCAGGTAGGTCCCTGGCGCATACTCGATCACCGTCCCGGACGCCGAGTGCGCCTGGACGATCGCGCTATACTTCACCGCCGTCGACGCGTCCGCCGCATTGGCCGTGCTCGATCCCGACCCGTTGCCCAAGGCCCCCGAGGCATTGATGTAATAATTCGCGGCCCGGGCGTTTGCCACAAACGCCATTCCCAGCAGGAGTAAAGACGCCACGAGGTTATACCCACGCGATTTCACTCTTCGATAACATTCATTTCTTGAAACCGAATTCAAATTCATTGGCCCAATGTGTCGTCCAATCATTGTGGAATGCACAGAAGTTATCTTTCGACACACTCCGGCCCGCGGCAAGCTCGAAGGCGTCCGCCGCGCCATCATTTACCCGGAAACTGAATTTAATCCGAATTCCGATGTTGGAGGGGATGAGATGGCGTAAGATGCTGAGCCGAGATGCCTTGAGGAAGACTTCAGCGTATCTTTAGATACGGTGAAGTCTGACGAATGGCACTCGCGGCCAGCAGATTGCGTCAGATCGCCCCGATCAACTTCGGATTTCGGGTTTAACCGTTTGTCCCACATCGAGACGCTGCTTCACTTCCGGCATCTCGCTCCGCCAAACCAGCTCCCTCCCCCTGCTACTTCACCCCCGCCGTCTCTTCTTCGACGGCGTTTTCCCGCGAATAAAGCCGGCTGTTCTCCTCCAGGTCCTTGATCACCGTGCACAGATAAACCGGCTCCGGATGAAACCGTCGGTACTTGGAAATCTCCGCCCGGTTGAGCACGCGAAACCCATATCGCTCGAACATTTTCGCCCCGCGCCGGCTCTCAAAGGTCACCATCTGCCCGTACACCCGCTTTTCCCCATGCTTCGAAAGGTACGCCAGGTAAGCGTCCATGAGCGCCCGGGTCGTCGGCACGTTGCGCGCCTCCGCCAGCAGGTTGATGTGAAAATGCGCCGTCCGCCGCGGCGCCGCCGGCACCTCGCGCCACCCATTCAGCACGATCCAATGGACGAACCGCCGCGACGCCTGGTTGTACCCCCAGTAACGCCAGAGCGTCTTCAAAAAGAGCACCACGTTCTGGTAGATGCTGTAAACCTGCTGGCGAAACGGCTGCCGCGACCCCAGCAGGTAGCCCTTCACCTCTCCATCCACCTCGATCACGAACGCCGACTCCGGCTCCCAGTCCGTATAATACCCGGTCAGGAAATCCGCGAACAGCCGCCGGTCCTCGAACACCGGGTCGATCGGCTTGCCAAGAAATCCGGTGTCGCAACAGAGACCCCTCACGGTATCCCGGTCGCTCGCGCGGAATTTGCGAATCAGGAAATTCTTCGATCCGGTCATGGCAGCCGGTACTCTTTCACTACAGCGCGGTAAATTGCAAACAGACGGTCAAAAACTGTGGTCCATGAATAAAGGGAGCGCACCGTCTGGCTGGTCGCCCGCCCGGTCCGGGCCAGGTTCGCGTCCGCCGCCTCCTTGATCGCCTGCGCGAGCGCCGGGGCGGAATTCTCGCGAGCCCAGTCCTGCTGGGAATTGAAAATGATCCGGTCCATGTAGCTCCCGGCGATCCCAACCACCGGCGTCCCGCACGCCTGGCTCTCCAGCGCCACGAGCCCGAATGTCTCTTGCACGCCCGGATGCACGAATAAATCCGCCGCCCGGTAATACCGCGCAAGCTGCCCCATATCTCCGCAATAGGAGAACCACGTGACCGCGCCCGTCGCAGTCTGCAAATCCTGCAAGTGGCTCCGCTGCCCGCCATCGCCCACGGCCAGCAGGTGGAATCGCCCCGGCTGCTGCCCGTTCAGCAACTCAAATGCCTCGAAGAGGACACGCGTGTTCTTCTCGGCCGCGAGCCGCCCCACGTATAGCAGCAGCACCCGTCCGGCCGGGATGCCCAGCTCCTGGCGCGTAGCCTTCGAATCATCCGGCTCCGGCTTGAAAACGGATGTATTCACCCCGAGGTCGATATTTTCGACATTCTCCACGCCCCAGTCCTTGAGCAATGCCCCAAGCGCCGGAGAGGGCACCAGCGTGCGGGCAAAGCGGTTGTAAAGGTTCCGCACATACCGGCGGCTCAAGTCCATGACGAATTCCGTCGCGGTGCGCCCAAAGAATTTCCCCACGCTGCGGAAGTAGGCCTCTGGAAAATGCGAGTGGTAAAATGCGACCACCGGGATGCGGAGCGCCTCGCCGGAGGCTACCGCCTTCCACGCCACCTGGTAGGGATCGCCCGACTCGATGACATCCGGCATCTCCCGCTCGAGGATGCGCTCGACCGCCTCCAGGCGCAGCAGCGCCCGGTAACGCGAGGTCCGGGAAACCAGCGGCGAGCGGATGGTATAGGTGCGGGACCGGCCCTCCTCCGTCATCCCGTCGCTCGATCCGGGAATGATCAGGACATGGCAGTCGTCGGTCGTGCGCTCATGCAGGTACGTGACCTTCTCATGCAGGTAGCGTTTCACGCCTCCGCTCACAGGCGAGTAAAACTGGGTCAGGTCGCAGATTTTCAAGCGACGCCCTTGTTGGTTGGGTCCCATGAGCCCCATTGCCCGCGCTTCGGCGAGGCGCTCTTATTCAAAATTCACAAGGTAATGCTCCGCGTCCAGGGCGGCGGCGCACCCCTGGCCGGCGGCGGTGATGGCCTGCCGGTAGGTGCGGTCGGCAACATCCCCGGCGGCAAATACTCCGGGTATATTCGTGTGCGTCCCGTTTTTCTGGAGCAGGTATCCCTCCTCGTCCATGTCCAGCTTCCCACGAAAGGGCGCCGTATTCGGCGTATGCCCGATGGCGACGAACACGCACTTCACCTCCAGCTCCCGGACTGCTCCGGTCGCCAAATTGCCCAGGGTCACGGCGCGCATTTCGTTCTGGTCGTCGGTGAGATACTCCTTGATGGCCGAGTTCCAGACCGCCTCGACCTTCGGATTCCCCAGCGCCCGCTCGGCCACGATCTTCGACGCCCGCAGCTTGTCCCTGCGATGGATGAGATAAACCTTCGACGCGAACCGCGTGAGAAAACTCGCCTCCTCGCACGCGGAATCCCCGCCTCCCACGACCGCGACGGGCACATTGCGATAAAAAGCCCCGTCACACGTCGCGCAGGAGGTAAGCCCGTGCCCGACCAGCTCCCGCTCCCGCTCAAGTCCCAGCCACCGCGCCGAGGCCCCGCTGGCGATGATGAGCGTCCGCGTATCGATCCACTCCGCCCCGTCGAGTTGAAGGCTCACGTGGTCCCCCTTCGGTTCAAAGGCGGTTACGGTCGAATATTGGAAGCGCGCCCCGAAACGCTGCGCCTGCGACTTCATATTCATGATCAGCATCGGCCCGTCGATTCCATCGACAAACCCGGGAAAATTTTCCACCAGCGTCGTGGTGGAGAGCTGCCCGCCCGGCTCGCGGCCCTCCAGGACGAGCGGCTCGAAGCTGGCGCGCCCGGCGTAGATGGCCGCGGTAAGGCCCGCGCATCCGGTGCCGATGATGATCACTTTTTCCATAATGAGTCTGATGAAAAACTGGGGTATGTTGCGCGAGGTCAGCTTGGGCCATATGGCAAGGCGCGAGCAACGCGCATCCCCGCATGGGGCTGTAAGGAGCGAGCAACGCCGCCAGATGGCCCAAGATGGCCTCGCCCGAAGGGTTGCGCCGCTTTTTGGGCTGTGCTGCGTTGCTCCTCGGTCACAGACCCATGAAGGGTATGTTCCCTCGTCGCGCCTTGCACAGCCCAAAAATCGACGCAACGCAACATACCCCAGTTTTTCATCAGACTCATAAGGGACCGGAACAATCTCGTACTCATTTCCATTTTGCAATGTCTCTTGCGGACGCAATTTTTGAGTGCGTACCGGCCCGGCTTTGGTGGAGAGTTGGGGAATGTTTACCGGATTAGTCGAAGAAACCGGCGCCGTTGAGGCCTTTCACCGCCGCGACGGCGCCTCGCGCCTGGTTCTTCGGGCCCAGGCGATTTCCGCCGATGCCCACGAGGGCGAAAGCATTGCCGTCAATGGCTGCTGCCTCACGGTCGCGACGCCCCCCGCCGATGGCCGCCTGGAATTTGATCTGCTCGAGGAAACCCTGCGCCGCACCAACCTGGGCCGCCTCGATCCCGGCCGCCTCGTCAACCTCGAGCGAGCCCTCCCTGCCAATGGCCGCCTTGGCGGTCACTTTGTCCAGGGCCACGTCGATTGCGTCGCCGCCATAAAAGCGTGGGAACCCGTCGGCCTCGATTACCGCCTGGAGATCGAACTGCCCCGGCAATCCGCCCAGTACTTCGTGGAAAAAGGTTCCATCGCCGTGGATGGCATTTCCCTGACAGTCGCCGATTTAAAGGACGATACATTCACGATCTGGATCATCCCTCACACCCAGCAAGTCACGAATCTGGCCGAGGCGAGCGCCGGGAGTTTCGTGAATCTTGAATTCGACATGCTGGCGAAATACGTCGAGCGGATTCTCGCGGTGCATTCGTAAAGGTCGCTTGCATACTTAATTGTCTCCATAGGAACAATTTAAATCCAAAGAAACGGCTCCTCGCTATTTCCAGTGGGTGACTATCAGGAAAATAGACTCGCGCGGAGGCGCAGAGGCGCAGAGAATGCTGCTCGAAACCGCCCGAGAAAATCGTAGAATCAAACGTCGGCAACTAACCGCTCTTGTATCTTAGATCCTCAGTCCAAAAAGGAAATTCCCGCTGAACCTATGCAATGAAAATTCTTGGTTTTATTTTGATATTCGTACTCAGTCTCGTGGCGGCTTATGTTTGTGCGGCAATTTTTGTCACAGTTCTTTACTTTTGCTTACCAGCGACAGATCTGGCTCACGGTCAAGGACTCATAAACACATTCCGTGATCCTTTCGTTCTTGTGGTCGCCGGTGTTATTGCCACAGGGTGTGGCGTGCTTGGATCTGTCGTCGCACTATTTTGTTTGCGTGATCGAGATCTTCTTCGTTGTGGTGCATTTGTGATTGGTATGGCAATCATCAGCTTGCTGGCTCTGACTCCATTTTTCCTGAATGCTGCACCCATCGGAGCATTTTTGATTGCGCTCGTCGCCTTGCTATTCTGCCGCAGCACCAAGATTTCATTTTTCCATCGTAATTCATCAACAATTCATGGAGGACATCAACAACCGCCCTCGTAGCTTAGCTCCTCAGTCCAAAAAGGACAATTCCGGTTAACCAGAACACTCCCGCTGGGGTGCAGGGACGACGAGTGACTCTGAATGGAATACAAAACCTCAGCGCCTGCGGGAGAAACACCCACTGAAAAGAGCGAAGAACCAAAGAAACGGCAACAAAGGCCGTCCCCATTAATCAGCGGTTCCCGGGTTACAGCCTTCTTTTCAGCATCTTCTTATATTTCTCCGCGTTCGTCTTAATCCGCTTTTTCAAGGTCTTGACCGCCTGATTCTTCTTCGCCCGGCTTACGGCGATGCTCGTGCACAGCCGCACCAGCCCCTGCACATCGGCAAATGAAACGTACTCTTCCGCGATCCGGTTCTCCGGCCCGCAATTGTGGTAATTGCCCAGCGCGACGCATAGCGCCGCCGACCGGAAGCCGCACAGTTGGTAAGCCGTCGCCTCGCAAGTCCCCCCCGGCATCAGGCACCGCTGGACCGGGATATGCGCTTCGGCCGCGATCTGCCCCAGCGTGGCCGTCGCCGCCGAATCAAAAATGCTCGACCGGTCCCCGACGCGCAGGATGGGCCCGTCGCCGATCCTGGCCGGAGGCCGCTCGGCGCTGGTTTCCAGGGAGATTACGGTCACGTCGTCCGGCAGCAGCCCGGAGGATGCCAGCTTCAAGGCGCCAATAAATCCCACCTCTTCCGCGCGGGTAAAGAGCCCCATGCAGGAGCCCTCCGCGCAGGATTCCTCCAGCTCCATGAGCATCGCGACGATCACCGCGCACCCGATCAGATCATCGCACGCCCGAGCATGGATGAGTCCGTCGCGCACCCGAAACTCCGGCAGGTCCCACATCGCAAAGCGCCCATAGCCCCGCACCCGCGGATTGGCCAGGTACGCCTCTGGCACGCCCCCCAGGAATTGCATGGGATGCTTCTCCCCCGGCAGCCGGGCGACCGGCCCCAGCGCGTTTTCAACAGCCCCATCGACGCGGACCCAGCCCGGATGATCCATGTGTGCTGCGAATGCGTAGCGCGGCGCCGCATGCCCTCCCCCGGAGCCGGTCCGCTCGTACTGGGCGATGAGATTGCCATGTTTGTCCACACGGACGCGCACATGGGGCAGTTCGTTCAGAAAACCAAGTATCGCCTCCGCGACCGCCTGCTCATGAAAGGGTGCGGTCGGCCGGGATACGATGTGCCGGAGGACGGGCAGAAGTTTCCGCTGATTCATACCGGGGGCCAATATCAGGCGCGGAAGCGGGGGTGGGGCGAGGGAAAAATTCGAAAATCGAAATTCGAAATCCGCGGGCAGGCCGTATTTACTGGCCGGGATGCAGTGGAAACAATTCCGTTATCGCCTGGAATGGCTGGGGGTGAAGGGCCTCGTATCCGTCATCCCCCGGCTGCCACGCCGGGCCTGCGCCATGCTGGCAAAGGGCGTCGGCACCCTGGCATTCGCCCTGGATGGCCGCGGCAGGACTATCACGCTGGCAAACATCGAAGCGGCCCTGGGCGACCAGTATTCCGCCGAGGAGCGCCGGCGGATCGGGCGGGCCTCCTACCAGTATTTTGCCCGGACCATGCTGGATCTTTTCTGGGCCCCGGGGCTCACCCGGCCCGGCGGGGAGAAATACGTGGACGTGCGGGGATTGGAAAACCTCGAAGCACTCCGGGGAAAGCCGACCGTGATTCTCGTCGCTCATTACGCGGGGTTTGAGTGGGCCAGCATCGGGTGCGGGCTGCACGGATTCACCGGCTACACCCTCACCCAGGCCTTCAAAAACCCCCAGTTGGACAAGCTCTTCACGGACCTGCGGTCGTGCACCGGGCAGCAAATCATCACACAGGACATGTCGATGCTTCGGATGCTCCGGTACGTGGTGAAGGGCAATATCGTCGGCCTCCTCATTGACCTGAATCTTTCCCCTACCCAGGCCGCCACGGTGATCGACACCTTCGGCATGAAGATGTGCGCCACCTACCTCCACGCCATCCTCGCCCAACGCACCGGCGCCCGCCTGGTCCCGATGACCAGCGAGCCCCTGCCCGATGGCACCTGCCGCGTCGTGGTTCATCCTCCGCTCGATATCCCGGAGGGCAGCTCCGGCCAGCAGATCGCCCAGATCACCTGGGATTTCTTCGAGAAGCGCATCCGCGAGAAGCCCGAGCTCTGGATGTGGATGTACAAGCATTGGCGCTTCCGCCCCAAGGGCGATACGCACCCCTACCCGTTCTACGCGCACGAATCCGGCAAATTCCAGCGCCTGATGCGCAGCCTCGCGGAGAAAAGCGGTGCGGTCCGGCGTTGACAAACCCGCCCCGATGCGGTTTTTCGTCAACCTCTCATTCTTCTATGAAACGCATCTCTTTTCCTCTCCTCGCCACGCTGGCGGCCCTCGCCCCCTTTCTCATCACCGGATGTATTACCCCCGGCGGCGGCGGCGGCGCCTACCACGTCGTGGCCTACAAGCCGCACAACCCCTCCGATGTCCGCATCGACGTCTCCATTTCCAAACAGCAGGTCTACGTCATGGAAGGCAGCCGCTGCCTCATGGCCGCCGCCTGCAACGTCGGCGTCCCTGAGAAGCCGACCCCTCGCGGCCACTTCTCCATCGGGGAGAAAATCCAGTCCAAGCGCTCCGGCTCCTACGGCTTCTCCATCAGCGGCGGCGTCGTCACGCCTGCCGAAGCCGGCGCCGCCCACGGCAGCTATGTCGGCTACCCGATGCCTTTCTGGTGCGGGTTTGCCCCGGCGTACGGCTTCCACCAGGGTTATGTATGGCCGGTGCCCCGCACCCATGGCTGCATCCGCCTGGATAAACAAGTGGCCCCTCGCATGTGGGAACTCGCTCACGTTGGCACCCCGGTCAGCATCCAGGGGACCCAGCCCGAGGACGCCACCGTAGGCCGCACCGTCGCCCGTCCCAGCGATTACCGCGACCCGGATCCCTCCCCCTCCTTCATGATCGGCTCCGGCCCGTTCCAAAAGCCCGCCGGCCCCTTGCTCATCGAGCAATAAGGCCGGAAGATAAGCCCATGACCGAAGAGCCCGCGACCATTACCAAAATCCCGCGTGTCAATCTGCGCACGCCCGCGGTCATGGCCGCCGTGCAGGCCCAGGTGGAATCCCATTACCGCAGCGAGGTGGTGGAAAAACTCCGCGCAGCCGGCGGCACGCTTTCCGCAGGCGAGGTCACGGTCAAACTCGCCAAGCAATTCGGCTTTTGCTACGGCGTCGAGCGCGCGATCGATCTCGCCTATGCCGCCGCGAAGGTCTTCACCGACCGCCGCCTCTTCATCCTGGGCGAAATCATTCACAACCCCGAGGTCAACGAGCAAATCCGCACGCTCGGCATCAAGAACCTCATCGGCCAGAACGCCGAGGCCCACGTCGATGATCTCACGGCCGCCGATGTCGTCATCGTCCCGGCCTTCGGCACCGATGTCACGACCCTCGCGCGCATCAAGGAGATCGGCTCCAACATCGTCGATACCACTTGTGGCGACGTGATGAGCGTCTGGAAGCGCGTCCGCCAGAACGCCCAAGACGACATGACCTCCGTCATCCACGGCAAGGCTTCCCACGAGGAAACCAAGGCAACCGCCTCCCGCGCCATGAGCAACGGCAAGGGCCATTACCTCGTCGTCCTCACCCTGGAAGATACCGACTACGTCTGCGATTACATCCGCCGCGGCGGCAACAAGGACGAGTTCCTCGATAGATTCAGCGGCGCCTACAGCAGCGGTTTCGACCCCGATATCCACCTCCGCCGCGTCGGGGTCGCCAACCAGACCACCATGATGCGCGGCGAAACCGAAGAGGTGCAGCGCCGCATCATGGCCGCCATCAAGGACCGTGACGGCGACCGGGAAAAGGCGGCGCAGAATTACCGGTTCTTCGACACCATCTGCGGCGCCACCCAGGAGCGCCAGGACGCCCTGCGCGTCATGCTCGACCAGCCCATGGACCTCCTCATCGTCGTGGGCGGCTACAATTCCTCCAACACCTCCCACCTCGCAGAGATGGGCGAGCAGCAACTCCCGACCTTTTTCATCCGCAACGCCAGCCGCCTGGAGTCCCGCGACCGGATCACCCACTACAACTTGCACGAGAAACGGGAGATCACGACCGAGAACTGGCTCCCCCGCCGCCCGGTAACCATCGGCATCACCGCCGGCGCGAGCTGCCCGAACAACCTCATCGAGGACGCCATCCTGCGCCTCTACGAGCTCCACGGCATCGACCGCTCGCAGTTGCTGGCCTAAAGGCCGGTGAAGTAACCGGCGAGCTCCGCGGAAACAGCCCCGAAGGAGAGCCGCTCCATGCCCATCTCGCGGGCTGACTTGATGGCCGCGGCACAAGCTTCATCGTCCCGAAGGAGGACCGAGGCGATTTCGCGAATTTCCTCCGCGCCCCGCCCGAGGCCACAGGTATTCGGAAAGGCGATGCGCTCAACGGCTCCATCCCCCCCGACGCATGGCACGCCGCAGAGCAGGGCATCGCCGGCGACCTGCCCGGGGACGGCGCTGCGGTCCAATTGCAGGACGATGCGATGCCGGGCGACCAGCCGGAGATAATCAGGATACGGCAGCCGCCCTTCGATGATCCGCGCACTAGCCAGGCCAACCGCGTCGATTCGTTTGCGCCCCGCGCGTCCGTCCTCATTCACCACGGTCACAGGCGCCCCGAGACCCGCGGCCAGCAGCAACGCGGCGGCGTGATTGCGCGAGGGCGTATCCCATTCGCGCGTGCCGAGGAAGATGCCGCCGCGCTCCCCGAGCGGGAGGGCAAAATTCCACTTCTCCGAATCAATCGGATAAGGCGTGGGGATGAATCGCGCCTGCTTCCCGCCAGCCGACTGGTAAATGCCAACCAGGTCCGGGGTGCTGGCGAGACAGCCGTCGGCAAGGCCGCAAATCTCCCGAAAAAACCCAATGTTTTCCGCGTCCCCGAGAAGCTTTGCAACCTGATGGAGACCGCTTTCCTTCAAGGAGACGGCGACCCGCCTTCCCTCCCCTTTCAACTGCCGGAGCGCCTTGAGACATGCCTTCAGATCGCGTCGCAGGACGAGCAGCACCTCGCGTTGCGAAAGCGGAATACAAGCGGCATCGCGGTAGAAGGCGCCGCAGGTGCAGGCGGCGTACGCGTGGTAATTGACCGGCGGATGCGGCGCGCCGTCATCCGGAGCGCCCGCGCCTTGAGCAAAGGATTGTTCGCGGTCACGGCCGCCTGGATTGAGGACTGCGAGTTGCACCGGGAAACCCATTCAAAACGGAACACGCCGGAAGTCACGCCCAAGAATCGCCTGCTTCCCACGGAATCAATCCAGGTGTTTCTTGTTCCCCCGGGAAATCTCACTCCGGGAAGATGCCGATTTTTTGGCCTTACCCGGTCTATTGAGCGCCGACTCCAAATCTTCAATCTTCACACCTCTTCCTGCCTTTATGGCGGCGCGGGCAGAGGCGATCCGGTCGAGAAAGCCCGCTTTGTCCGTAATTTCTGAGAGATCGATATTTTTCATGATCGTATTCCGCGTCCTTTAAGCCAATCGTATGTCAGGCACCAGCAGGCATCAAATCTTTGCTCGGATGCCTGGCATGGGCGGACGCCTCCTGATTTCCCGGGCAATAAATCCTATTCGTCAGAATTAAAAATTTCCGATAGCTCGTTTGCATGAACAACGCCGTCGAAACCTACCTCGCCGAATTGCGTGACATCCGTGCGAGCGGCGCAGCGGCAAAGGAAACATCCGGCTACGGTCCGCTGGCCAATCTCTTCAATGAAATCGGCAGGACTCTAAAGCCAAAGGTGAGCTGCATCATTCAATTGAAGAATAGTGGCGCAGGCATGCCAGACGGCGGATTCTTTACCCCGGACCAGTTGAGGAATATTGACGAAGAGCAACCGCTCCTGGGGCAACAACCCTCACGAGGCGTGATCGAAGTCAAAAGCACATTGGAAGAAACGGAAGTGATCGCCGGTACGAAGCAGGCCGGCGACTATCTACGCCTCTATGGACAGGTGCTCGTCACCAATTATCGTGACTTTCTCCTTCTAAAGCGCGGTCCCGGCGGTGCGGTTCAGAAGCTCGAATCCTTCCGTCTTGCCGGGAGTGAAAGCACCTTCTGGTCCGCCGCGGCGCATCCTCAAAAGACGGCGGCTGAGCTTGGCGGACGTTTTATTGAATATCTCAAACGCGTCCTGCTTCACGCCGCCCCGTTGAACAATCCGCGCGACGTCGCTTTCTTTCTCGCGTCGTATGCCCGCGATGCGCATGCCCGAGTCGAGAGCGCCGGCGATCTGCCCGCATTGAACGCCATCCGCACTGCGCTCGAAGAGGCGCTCGGCATGAAGTTCGAGGCGCAAAAGGGCGAGCACTTCTTCCGCTCCACGCTCGTGCAGACGATTTTCTATGGCGTCTTCTCCGCATGGGTGCTCTGGCACAAGGAGAATCCGGCTCGCCGCGATCCATTCGATTGGAAAGCCGCTGCATGGACCCTCCACGTGCCCATGATCAAGACCCTGTTCGAGCAGATTGCCACGCCCACCAAACTCGGCCCGCTCGACCTTGTCGAAGTGCTCGACTGGACCGCCGCCGCGCTCAATCGCGTGGATCGCGCCGCGTTCTTCGAGAGGTTTGTTGAAACCCACGCAGTGCAGTATTTCTACGAGCCGTTTCTGGAAGCCTTCGACCCCGAACTGCGCAAGCAGCTCGGCGTTTGGTACACCCCGCCGGAGATCGTGCAATACATGGTCGCCCGCGTGGATACCGTGCTGCGCGAGGAATTGGAGATCGCGGACGGCCTCGCCGACCCGCGCGTCTTCGTCCTCGACCCCTGCTGCGGCACCGGAGCCTATCTCGTGGAGGTCCTGCGAAAGATTGAGCGCACATTGAGAGAGGAAAAAGGAGAAGGCGACGCCGCGAGCGCGCGAGTGAAGGACATCGCAATGAAGCGTGTTTTCGGTTTTGAAATTCTACCGGCTCCGTTCGTCGTCGCACATTTGCAGATGGGGTTGTTGTTGCAAAATCTCGCCGTCCCGCTGGATGATACGACGAACGAACGCGCTGGCATCTTCCTGACGAACTCGCTCACGGGTTGGGATTTTGTAGGCGAGAATCCGCACCTTAAAAATTGGCCCGAACTTGAAGCCGAGCGCGTGGGCGCGGGCCAGGTGAAACAGGAGAAACCGATTCTCGTCATCATCGGCAATCCGCCCTACAATGCCTTTGCGGGCGTCAGTCCGGCTGAGGAGCAAGGTCTGGTGGATCCCTACAAAGAAGGATTGGTCAAGAAATGGGGGATAAAAAAATTCAATCTGGATGAGCTTTACGTCCGATTTCTTCGACTAGCGGAACGTAGAATCGCCGAAAAGACGGGCAAAGGCATCATCTGTTACATCTCGAATTATTCCTACCTCGGTGACCCTTCCTTCGTCGTGATGCGCGAGCGTTTCTTGAAGGGGTTCGACACCCTTTGGTTCGACTGCCTCAATGGCGATAGTCGCGAGACCGGCAAGTTGACGCCGGAGGGTAAACCCGATCCGTCCGTCTTCTCGACTGACTACAATCGTGCGGGTATCAGGCTGGGCACAACCGTTGGATTATTCGTGCGACGGACCAAGCGGGCGACAGGCTCGCAGGTGTGGTTTCGTCAATTTTGGGGTGATGCCAAGCGGGCCGATTTGCTAACGAGCTTGACGTCAAAGAATTTTAATGAGCAATACGAGGGAGCTGTGCCTCGCGAAAACAATCGGTATTCGTTTAAGCCGCTGCACGTAAGTAAAAATTATTTCGCCTGGCCGACGGTCGTCTCGCTTTGCCAGGAATTGCCAATCAGTGGATTGCAAGAAATGAGGAGAGGCTCGTTGATGACCTTCGATAGGACTATCCTTGAGCGTAGGATGCGCCAATACTTCGACCCAGAGCTTGAGTGGGATGAAATTGTGCGCCTTGGAGTTGGACCCACTAAGAATGGTGGGCGGTTCAACGCGAAGAAGACTCGGGCAAAGGTTCTAGCCGCTGAGGGCTTCGATTCCGAGCAAATCGTCCGCTACGCCCTCTATCCATTCGATTCCCGTTGGGCTTATTTCACCGCGACACGCCCCCTGTGGAACGAGCCACGGCCCGCGCTCGCCGCGCAGCGCTGGCCCGGGAATCAGTTCTTCATTACACGGATGTTTGCTGAACGGCCTGATGAACAAATTACTATGACGATGACGGCCTGCCTGCCAGATTATCACTTGCTCCGCCCCAACGCCGTCGCCATCCCGATCCGCCTCCGCAAAGTCCCGAACGCGAGGCTGAAGAAGGCCGACGACGGCAACGGCGAATTCGACAGCATCCTTCGGGAATCCGCTCCAGCCTATGGTACGGGAGATGACAAAATCACCGCGAACCTTTCGAAAGCTGCCCGTACCTACCTTGCGAAGCTAGGCATCAATCATCCCGAGGCCGACACCGAGACAGCAGCCTTGATTTGGATGCACGCGCTCGCCATTGGTTACACGTCGGCTTATCTCGCCGAAAACGCGGACGGCATCGGACAGGATTGGCCACGGATTCCTTTGCCAAATTCCAAAGCTGCGTTGCTCGCCTCTGCCGAATTGGGCGCGCAGGTCGCTGCATTGCTCGACGCTGAAACACCGTTGCCGGGAGTTGATGCCGGGAGGATTCGTTCGGATTTGGTAAAGATTGCTGTGGTCACTCGTTTGTCGAATGAGACGTTGAATCTTTCTCTCACGGCCGGCTGGGGCCACGAGGGCAAAGGCGGCGTGACGATGCCCGGCAAGGGCAAGCTGGTCATACGCAATTATGCCACCGACGAAGCGCCTGCGCCCGAAGCGCTGCCGCTGCTCGGCCCCTCGACGTGCGACGTTTATCTCAACAACGCGGCGTGCTGGAAAAATATCCCTGCCAATGTTTGGGACTACACCATCGGCGGATACCAGGTGCTTAAAAAATGGCTGAGTTACCGCGAGTACGGGTTGCTCGGCCGGGCGCTCACAGCCGATGAAGCGCGGGAAGTGACGCACAACGCCCGCCGCATCGCCGCGCTGCTCTTGCTCCAGCCGAAGCTCGACCTGAACTACGCGACGGTGAAGTCAGCAGTGGCTGCCTGGAGTGATTTCACGGCAGCCAAGTGAGCTTGAGTTACTTCCCCCGGCACGGATGATACTCCTGGATGCACTTCACCCCGAAGCCCTGCTCCCTTAGCGAGCTGATGCCGCGCAGGCTCGCCTTGGCGGCGCGCATGGTGGTCATGATGGGGATGCGCTGAGCCACGGCGGCGCTGCGGATTTTCACCTCGTCCTCGCGCGGGGTTTTGCCGGCCGGGGTGTTGATGATGAAGCTGATCTCGCCGTTCTTGATCATGTCGAGGACATTCGGGCGGCCCTCGGCGAGCTTGAAGAGTTTCTTCACCGGGGTGCCGTTCGCCTTGATGGCCGCGGCGGTCCCGGCGGTGGCGTATATCTTAAATCCGAGGGCCGAGTAATCCTTCGCCAAAAGGGCGACGTCGGCTTTTTGCGAGTCCTTGACGGAGATGAAGATATTGCCGCCAGTTGGAAGGGGCGGCTGCGCGGCCATCTGGGCCTTTGCGTAGGCGATGCCCAGATCGGCGTCGATGCCCATGACCTCGCCGGTGCTCTTCATCTCCGGCCCGAGGGCGATGTCCACCCCCGGGAACTTGATGAAGGGGAACACGGCTTCCTTTACCGAGAAATGAGCGGGGATAATCTCCTCGGTAAAGCCGATCTCCGCGAGGCTCTGGCCGGACATGATGCGGGCGGCGTACTTGGCCAGCGGCACGCCGATGGCCTTGCTCACGAAGGGCACGGTGCGGGAGGCCCGCGGGTTGACTTCGAGGACGTATACCCTCTCGTCCTTGACGGCGAATTGCACGTTCATGAGGCCCCGCACGTTCAGCTCGCGCGCCATGGCCTTGGTGGCTCGCGCGATCTCGGTCTTGACGTTTTCGCTCAGGGAAAACGCCGGTATGACGCACGCGCTGTCTCCGGAATGGATGCCGGCCTGCTCGATGTGCTCCATGATGGCGCCGATGACCGATAGCTCGCCATCGGAGATGCAATCGACGTCCACCTCCGCCGCATCCTCCAGGAAGCGGTCCACGAGGATGGGTCGCTCCGGGCTGGCCTCGACGGCGTTGCGGATGTAACGCCGGAGATCGTCTTCGTTGTAAACAATCTCCATGGCCCGCCCACCGAGGACGAAGCTGGGCCGGACGAGCACCGGGTAGCCGATCCGCGTGGCGACGGCGAGCGCCTCGACCTCGTTGGTGGCGCTGCCGCTCGGGGTCTGGAGCAGCTTGAGCTTGTCCAGCATGGCGGAGAAGAGCTTGCGATCCTCGGCGATCTCGATGGAACGCGGCGAGGTCCCGATGATCGGGACGCCGGCATCCTCAAGGCCGCGCGCCAGGTTGAGCGGCGTCTGCCCGCCGAACTGGACGATGACGCCCCAGGGCTGCTCCTGGTCGCAAATGTTGAGCACGTCCTCGAGGGTGAGGGGCTCGAAATAGAGCTTGTCGCTCGTGTCGTAGTCGGTGGAGACGGTCTCGGGGTTCGAGTTGACCATGATGGTCTCGAATCCGAGTTCCTTGAGCGCAAATGCCGCGTGCACGCAGCAGTAGTCGAACTCGATCCCCTGCCCGATCCGGTTGGGACCGCCCCCCAGGATGATGACCTTCCGTTTGTCCCCATCCCGGCGCTCGTTCTCATCGCCGTAGGTGGAGTAATAGTAGGGCGTGTACGCCTCGAACTCGGCGGCGCAGGTGTCGACGAGGCGATAGGTCGGGATGATGCCGTGTTCCTTGCGCCGGCGGCGGATTTCCGCCTCGGGCACCTGGGCCGCGATGGCGAGCTGGCGGTCGGAGAAGCCGAGCTTCTTGAGCCGGAGCATGCGCTCCCGGGACAGCGGCGCGCCTTCACTGCCGGACATGTCCGCGGACTCAAGGGCGATCTGCCGGATGTTGTGGAGGAACCAGCGGTCGATTTTCGTCAGCTCGAACGCTTCTTCGATGCCCATGCCGCCGGCAAAAGCCTGGCCGAGGTAAAAGATGCGCTCGGCATTCGGCACGCGCAGTTTCTGGTGGATTTCCTCCAGCGCGGCCGGCTTGTCGGCGCCATCGGCCAGCAGGCCGAAGCGCTTGACCTCCAGCGAGCGCAGCGCCTTTTGCAGGCTCTCCTTGAAGGTACGCCCGATGGCCATCGCCTCGCCCACGCTTTTCATCTGCGTGGTGAGTGTGGGATCGGCCTTCGGAAACTTCTCGAAGGTGAACCGGGGCACCTTCGTCACGACGTAGTCGATGGTCGGCTCGAAGCTCGCGGGGGTCTCGCGGGTGATGTCGTTGCGAACCTCGTCCAGCGTGTACCCCACGGCCAGCTTGGCGGCGATCTTGGCAATCGGGAACCCGGTCGCCTTGGAGGCCAGCGCGGAGGAGCGCGAAACCCGGGGATTCATCTCGATGACGGTCATGCGCCCGTTGTCGGGATTGACGGCAAACTGGATGTTCGACCCGCCGGTCTCGACGCCGATCTCCCGGATGACGGCAAAGGAGGCGTCGCGCATGACCTGGAACTCGCGGTCCGTGAGGGTCTGGGCCGGGGCCACGGTGATGGAATCGCCGGTATGGACCCCCATGGGATCGACGTTCTCGATGGAGCAGATGATCACGCAGTTGTCATTGCGGTCCCGCATGACCTCCATCTCGAATTCCTTCCAGCCCAGCAGCGACTCCTCGATGAGGACCTCGCTTACGGGGGAGAGGTCCAGGCCGCGGGCGACGATCGACTCATACTCCTCGCGGTTGTACGCGATGCCGCCCCCGGTGCCGCCAAGGGTAAACGCCGGGCGAATGATGAGCGGGAAGGCCCCGATCTCCTGGGCGATCCGCCGGGCGTCCTCCTGGGAATGGGCGACTCCGGACCGGGGGACGTCGAGGCCGATCTTGATCATGGCCTCCTTAAAGAGGAGCCGGTCCTCGCCCTTGGCGATCGCCCCGGCATTCGCGCCGATGAGGCGGACGTTGTGCCGGTCGAGCGCGCCGTTTTTGACCAGGTCCATGGCGCAATTGAGCGCGGTCTGGCCGCCCAGGGTGGGCAGCAGGGCGTCGGGCTTCTCCCGGGCGATGATTTTTTCGACGACTTCCGGGGTAATTGGCTCGATGTACGTCCGGGAGGCGAACTCGGGGTCGGTCATGATCGTGGCCGGGTTCGAGTTGACCAGGATGACCTCGTAGCCTTCCTCGGCCAGGGCCTTGCAAGCCTGGACGCCGGAATAATCAAACTCGCATCCCTGCCCGATGACGATGGGGCCGGAGCCGATGAGGAGAATCTTGTGCAGGGTATTGTCGCGGGGCATGGGCAAAAGTGTCAGGCTTGTAGCAGAGCGCTACGGCGGGGAGCAATCACCGGCGCAAATTTTGTTTGCTACACCGGGGTATTCGGGTTGTTATTAAGGGCTAGTTGACCGTTATGATCGAACTCGAAATTTACGCGCCAGGAGTCAGAAATCTGGAGAAGGTCCTGGAGTTGGATCACGAGCTCGAGGCGTTGCCCGGCCTCCGGTACAAGGTCGATCCCAATCACGATATCGTGTATCTGGAATTCGACGAGCCGACGTTCACCATCCATGAAATCCGGGGGATTTTCCGGAAACTGGGCCTGGAAGCGCGGATTGTCGGGTCGATTCCGCCGGAATTGAACCCAAAGAACAAGACCCAGCAAATTGGGTCGATGTAGGGAACCACTGATTAATGGGGGTGGCCTTTGCCGCAAGGAATTGGGCCGTATTTCAAGGCGCGAGCGAAGCGGCAATACCCTTTATGGGTCTTGCCCGGGCGAGCAATGCGGAAAGAGGTTCTTCGCTGTTTTCAGTGGATTCATGAAGCCCGGAGGGCTTGCCGGAAATTAGCCGGGGGTGGAGCGCAGCGGAACCCCCGGAATAAGATGCCCAACCGGCCACGCCCCGGCAGGGGCGG
>Ga0182030_10002110_pt1 | contig 41983 bp, 24 predicted proteins | sample 812S3MmetaG_FD_121299 | JGI IMG/M metagenome (GOLD analysis project Ga0182030, IMG submission 121299) | Permafrost microbial communities from Stordalen Mire, Sweden - 812S3M metaG (Illumina Assembly) | ecosystem: Environmental > Terrestrial > Soil > Wetlands > Permafrost | place: Sweden... | reverse complement strand
GGGCGAGCAGATGGCGGCGGCCGTCCATGGTCACCGCGAAAGGGGTGGAGTAGCTGGCAAGCTGCTCCTCGCCGGTCCATTCGTAGGGGGCGCCCGCCCCCCAACCCATGGCCGGGACCCCGCTCCAGGTCTTCTGTCCCACGCTCTCCCAGAGGGTCCGGCCGGTGGCCGGATCGAACGCGACCAGGGTTGAGTGCGGCTGGCCGCCGACCATGACGATGAGTTTTCCGGCCTCGATGATCGGGCTGGTTCCCGCCCCGAAGAACGCCCGGGGGACCTGCCATTCCTTGGTGGTCTCCCGTTCCCAGACGAGCCGTCCGGAGTGAAGGTCGAGGCAAAGCAGGCGTCCCCCGGCACCGAAGGTGTAGCAGAGGTTGGAGGTCAGCAGCGGCGTGGCACGCGGTCCGTTGTTGTAGCCGTAGGGATCCGAAAAGGTGCTCAGGGAGGTGTGGCGCCAGAGCGGCTTCCCGCTGGACGCATCGCATGCCTCGACGATTTCCTCCTCTCCCTTGCGGTGGTGCACCACCAGGATGCCGGCCCGCACGGAGGGCGCGCCATAGCCGGAGCCGAGCGCCTGGTCCCAGAGGACCTTCGGCCCCCCATCGGGCCAGCGCGCCAGGAGGTTCGTCTCGTGCGAGATGTTGTTACCCTCGGGTCCGAGGAAGGTGGGCCAATCAGCCGCCCGCGCCGGGGAGGTCCCCAGCGCGAGCGCGCAAGCGAAGCCGACCGCCCAACCGGACGCGCGGTGAAAGAGATGCCTGATCACCCGGCATTATAACCCGGCGGGCTGCCGGATCAAACGGGGGCGGCTGAAGAGTGCGGCGCTTTTACAAGACGCCGCTACGAGATGCTGGCATGGCGAGCATTTTCCCTGTCACCTCCCCACACCAGCAAGCGTATCATGGGCTGAGGTGCATGGCCGCGGAGGCATCACCGCTTGGGCGGAGCAGCCTCATGGACCACCGCGCCCCACTCGGGGCTGAGGACCAGGATGGCGAGCCGGCTGGATTCCTCCAGCTCGTTCGTGTTCAGCGAGGCGTAATCGAAGCGCCCGCGCAGGTCGGTGTAGCCGTCTTTGAAGAACTTCACCTCACCGCTGGTGGTGCGGGAGTAAACCTTCACATAAGCGCCTGCCACCGGCTTGCGGGTCTCGCCGTGGGAGACGACCACCTGGCCGTAGTTCTCGATCCATTGCGCGCGCAGCGTGTTGGCGTAGTAGGCCTGGGTCTTGCGAATCCCCGCCGCGGTCGTCTCGACCATCACATTGCGGGTTTTGAACTCCGCCGGCAGTGGCACCGAGAGAGCGTCCTGTTTCGCCGGCAGCGGCACGGTCTGGCTGAGCACCGGCCGGATGAAGGAAAACTGGGTCGCGCCGTCCTGCACGAAAGGGCTGCGCGAGAAGAGCAGTTCGATGTCCATCGGGTAGAAGTTCACCACGCAGTTGGTGAGGTTGCGGTAATCGAGCCGGATCTGCCCCGCCTCGACCTTCATCTCGAGCGCCGGTTCCGTGGCGGCCAGCACCCCCTGGGCCTGGTCGCGGTTCTCACGGTCGGCGGCGGCCGCGGCCCCGCCGTCGATTTCATCAAGCTGCGAGATCACCTGGGCGAACCGGTTGCGCCAGCGGTCGACTCCCTCCGCCGAATGGGCGACGGCCACCTTCCGCGCCGCCGCGACATCGCCCCGGTAAAGGTCGAGGCACGCCTCGAGGTAATCGTATTGGAGCTTCTCCGCCACGACCGCCCGGTCGGTGCGGGTGAACCAGTCGATGGCCTCGCCGATGCGATCCTGGAGGGCCAGGTAGATCGTGAGGGCGAGCTTGTCCTCGGCGCCGGGGGCGGGCTGATAGCTCAGGACTTTGAGGAACCGGAGGTATTGCTCGCGGAAGGCGGCGTTGAGGATCTTCGGCCGGGCGCCGACCTGGTGCGCGCGGGCGTTGACGAGCGGAGCGTATTCCAGGTGCTGGTAGGCGTATCGCTCGACCGGCTCCAAGGTCAGCACCGGCGACACCAGCCGCAGGCCGCAGCGGTCGGCGAACGGTGAATGGCGGAGGTACTCGCCAAGGGTAACCTGGTCGCCGTGGAGGAGGCCATAGGACCAGAGCGTCTGGCTCCAGGTGTGGCGGCGGTTGAGGAGGGCGATCGCCTTCCCAAACCAGGCTTTGTCCTTCATCCGCCAGGCGATGTCGTCCAGGTTCAACCGGTGGAGGTTCGCGGTCTCGAGGAACGCCAGCGTTTCCTCAGGGCTGCCGTTCTGGGAAATCCATGCCCAGGAGGTTTTGTCAATCCGGGTGAGCTGGTCGACCACGTTGAAGGTGAACGGCGGCGCCTCGGCGACCACCTCGGCGTTGCGGGAGACGGCGGCCGGGTAGTGGGGGAACTTGCCAGCCTTCGGGAAGTAGAAGAAATACTCGAGCTTCTGGGTGGAGTACGGTTCCAGGTTCACGTAGGCCCCGCGGGTGTTGAACCCGCCCGAGACCGGGATGGCACCCAAGGGGATTTGGAGGAGGACGGCCAGGCGCTGGCGGCTCCCGCCCGGGTTGGTGAGCACCACCTCGCCCCCATAGACCACCTGCGGGAGGAACTCGTCGGTCACGAACCGGTCGACCGTCTCGTTGTTTTCCTGGCGGGTGCGGTCGTCGGCGCGGAAGAAGTGCTGGGCGACGAGGATGCGACCCGTTTCCGCGCTGCGGCGGGCTTCGACAATCTCCCGGTGGAAAACCAGCACCGGGGAGGCGGTCTGAATCGTGTAGTGGATGCCGTCGAGCTTTTCCTCATGCACCCCGGCCTTGAAGGGCAGGTCGAGCAGGGCCACCGCCAGCATCATCTCGGTGAAGTTCCGGGTGGCCTGGGGGAAGGCCGGGGAGAGGAAGGGGGCGGTGCCGCCATGCAGGGCGAAATCGGCCCAGAAGTCGTTAACAGTCACCAACTCCGCCAGTTGCTGCTCGATGGGCAGGTGGTGGTAGTTGTTTTCGGCCCACTCCTTGGTGTGGTCGAGTTTTTGGAAGAAGCGCCGGATTCCCTGCCGGTTTTCCTCTTGGTAGGCGAGGAAGACGCCCTCGGGGGCCCGGCCGTCAGCCGAGAGTTGGTCCCGCGCGGCACCGGCCGGGGCGGCGAGCCTCCGCGTTTGCAGGGCCTTCCCGAGCACCGCGCGCTCCCCGGCGGCCTCCGCGCGGCCCGCGCCGCGCCCGCCGCCCATGCCACCGCCGCCGCCGCCGATGCCACTGAAGGCGGGTCGGGGCGCCGCGGCGGTCACGGGGCCGTTGACCGACCGGAAGCCGAAAGCGGCGTCGGCGAGCGCCAGCTTGCCTTCAGCCTTCTTGTCCGCGTCCTTGCGCCGCAGCTCCTCCAACTCGCCGAGCAGGGTCACGTCGGTTTCCACCGCGCTGGTTTGCAGGGCCGTGTCAAACCGCCGGTTGAAGTCCTCGATGTTCGGCGGAATCAAGGAAGCCAGGTCCTTGATTTCGCGGGTGATGGAGGCTCCCTGCTCCGCCAGCCGCCGGGCCAGCAGGATCTGCTCGACGACGTTGAGCCGGCCAAACCGCCAAGGTTCGAGGTAACCCTTGAGATCCTCCCCCAGCAGCCAGTGGTCGAGGAAGGTCTTGTCGCGCTTGTTCAGGAGGTAGGGGGCGATGGTGGCGCGGAAGAACTCAGGGTCCTTGTGAAAGAGGAAGAAGCTCAGTTCGTGGCACGCATACTGGGAGTATTTCGCCTTCTTCTCCTCGGCGCTCAAATCGGGCCAGTTGGCGATGAAACCGAACTCCTTGAAGGTGGGATCGGGATTGAGCGTCGCGAGCAGCCGGCAGGCTTTCGCCACGGTGTCGCAAATCTCGAAGCGCGCGGTGGCGGCATCGTCGATCTTCAACCCGGCCTTCGCGGCCAGCGGTGTGATCAGGTTTTGTTCCGCGTACGCCTTGGCCACATCCAGGGTGCCGGCGAAGCGCAACTCGCGGGTCTGGACCGGGGAGTCATCGAGCGCGAGATCGCGCAGCACCGCGCCGAGCGGGTCGACTGCCAGCACGCGGAGCTGGGGTTTCCCCTTCAGAGCCGCCTTGGGGATCTTCACCAGGCCCTCGGCGTCGGGGATCACGTTGAACATCACCCAGGCCGGCTCCTTGAGGAAGTCCAGCGAGGCGAAGCTGCCGCGTGGGGCTCCCAGGCCGGCCGCGGCCGAGGCGGGCGCGGCCATGGGCGCGGCCATCGCCGCCAGGGCGGTATTGTAATTGTCGCCCGCCGCCAGGTGCTCCGCCTGGGCCGACGTGTCGCGCAGGGCCCACGGGTTCAGCAGCAAGCCCGGGCGCTCCAGCAGGTTCCCCGGGAACTTCCGGGCGCTCTGGCGATCGAGGATGTAGCGATATTCGTCCCCGATGTCGCGGCCCGACTCGTACAGCGTTCGCGCCGGCTGCCAGACCTGATCGATCAGGCCCGCCTCCGCCTGGGGCGATAGCCGTCCGAACGCGTCAAACGCCGGCAGATACCGGGTGGCGAAGAGGTGGACGCGGGTGAACGGGGTGACGTTCGCCAGGTGCACGTCGAGGGTGTCCGCCCCGTTTTCCACCGATACGATTTGCAGGGGCGCCAGCCGCGGGCGCTCCAGCGCGCGGCGGGACGACATGGTGAACCCGGCCTGATCCTTCCCGTCCGTGACCGCCACCGGGATCTCCCGATCCTCGGCCTTGAGATAGAGCGAATAGTCACCCGCGGGGAGGTTGCGCAGTTCGAGGAAGCCGTCGGCGACGGCCAGGGCGTCGTGCCAGTCCTTGACGAACCGGCCGCCGCGCCATTCGAGCAGAGAGATCTCCCCGAGGGCCGCGGGCGTGGGGTTGGCGAGGGCGACGCGCAGGACCTGCCCGGCCGGCCCATGCAGGCGGGCCGGCCCCATGGCGCGGGACCGGGTGGTGTTCCAGCGCTCTTCGTGGCCGGCGGGCTCCCGGGCCTGGAACCAGTCGATGCCCGCGAGTTCCCCCAGCGAGACCCGGCCGTCCGCATCGGTCTGGAGCGTGGTGTGGATTTCGTTGCGGAAGAGATGGTGCTTGAAGGTGCACGAGAGGCTCTCACCGGGCAGCGGCTCGCCGTTCTTGCCCCGGAGTTCCACGAGGTAGCCCGCCGCGGTGTGGGAGGCGTGCAGCGCCTGCACGGCGGGGGCGGCATCGATTCCATTCAGATCGAAGGTGGTCGCGGTGGACAGCTCGTCCTTCCGGTTCCGGCTCAGGTTTTGGACCGAGGCTTTGAGGGTCACGGTGACGCTGGTGGTGTTCTCAGGCACCAGGAAATCACACAGCGTTTCGGCGTCATCACGCCACGGGAGGCTGGCGAACTCCTTTTCGGTCACGATGCCGCGGAGGTCCACACAACGGATCGCGAGGCGCGGATTCTCCAGCAGCTTGAGGCTCACCGGGCGATCCTGGGAGAGCAGCGCGGCGCGCACGGCCACCTGCGCCTTCTCGCGGCGCAGGAGCGACTCGCGGTCCACATAGACGCCCGCCCGCAGCTCGTATCTCTCCTCGAGGTGCTGGAAGGAAATGAGCGAGGCGAAGCTGCCGGCCTGGACAACCAGCGACTCACCGCGTGGCTCGGCGGTGAACGGGGCCAGGATGCGCCCGTCCGCGCCGGGCAGCAGTTCCCGCCCGGCCAGCCAGGCGCGGGCGCCCGGCACCCGCACGCCCGCCTCATCCAGCACGGTGAAGGCGTGGCCGGAGGCGGTGATCTCCTGAAGGACGCCCAGCCGCCCCTTTTGCACGAGCGTGCGGCTGCTCTTGCCGTTGCTGATGAACTCGATCACATAAACGCCGCGGCCCTTGAGTTCCGGGAAGTCGAAAGTGCGGGCGATCCGGCGCTCGGGGCCATCCTTGTACTCCGTCCGCCGCTCGGACGAGGCGACCAGGCCGTCCAGGTTCAAGGCGAGGTCCAGCGGCCGGCCCGACTGCCGGTAGTAGTTCAGCGTGTTGATCTCGTAAACCTTGATCAGCAAGGCGGGGGTGTTCTTGAGGAACAACCCCAGGCGGATGGCGTCCTCCGGGCCGACCACGGCGGGGTTGCCGGTGGCGAAGTCGATATCGACGCGTTCCTTGAGCCGCTGGTATTCCTCAGGCGTCAAGAGGGGCGCCCATTGCTGCGGGTCGCCGATGCCGTTGACGATTTTGGACTCCGCGAAGATTTTCTTGAGGAAGTTGTCATTGAGCCACGGGCGGTAGTCCTCATCGTTGGGGGCGTCGCGGAGGAGGTTGAGGAGGAAGTCGCGCACGAGCGGCTCCTCGTTGCGCACCGGGGCCAGCGCCTCGCCCCCGAAGCTCTGATCGAGCACGGCCAGATGATCCCCGCGCGGCAGTTGCCGGCGGATTTCATCGCGGAGGTAGGGGACGTTCCGGGGCAGCTTGAGGTACTCCATGAACCGATCCCGCGGGTACTCGCCCTGCTCCCGGTCCAGGCTCAGGAGGTGGTAGAGGACCTGGGCCTTGAGGGAGTTGTGCACCGGATCGAGCGATCGCGCAAACGTCCAGAGCCGCTCCAGCCAGGCCTTTCGCGCCGCCCGGTCACTTGCCAGGTCGACCTCGTTGGGCGGGGCCAGGCGGGCGAGGTAGGCGGTGCAAAACGCGCCCTGATTGCGCAGGCCGGGGTCCTTCCGCAGCAACTCCTCCATCTGCGCCAGGGTGAGGCGCTGATGAATCTCGAGGCTGCCGAAGCCGCCGCTGTCGCGGAACTTCAGATCCTCCGCGATCAAGTCCACCAAGCCGGCCAGGTCCGGGCGGCGGAGGCGCCCCAGCAGGTTCCGGCGCTGCTCCCCGGTCAGTGTCTTGGCGGCGGCGAGTTCGAGGCCGGCGTCCTCCACGCGCTCCAGGCTCCCCTTGTCCGCGTTCATGGCGGTGGCGAGGAGTTTGGCGGGATCGATCAGGGCCTGGTCCAGCTTCAGCGGGGCGTCGCTCTTCCGTTCGCCGGTCTTGCGGGCATGTGGATAAGTCAGGTTCAACTGCTCCCGGAGGTAGGCGAGCGACTTGTCGGGGGTGCGCTCGTAGTCGAGGAGCGCCTGTCGGTTGAGGAGTTCCCGGGCCTGTTCCAGCACGCGGCCGTTTCGGTCGTGGATCCACTTGTCGACGATCTCCTGGAACTTCTCCCGCTGTCCGGTGGTCTGGGCTTGGAGCGCGTGGAAGTAAAAGTAATCGTCCGTGCCCGGGACCAGCTGCTTGAGCGCGGCCTCGCGGTCCGGGGCCAGGGAGTAGGTTTCCAGGAAGCCGATTTCCTGGGCCATCCCCGCGGTGCAAAGCGCGGTGGCGAGGGCGGCGGCCCATAGGCCGCGGAGGGGGCGGGAGAGGGGGAAGGGGAGAGAGGGTGACTTGCTTTTCATAATCCAAGGATCCGATCAACGGCCGGGCGGGCGGCGGTGGCATCCCGACGCCAGCTCAGCTTCATATCATCTGACACCGCGGCGCAAGGTTTGTTAGCGGGTTTTCAGCCTGCCGATCCTCCACCCGGCGGCGGCTCGCGCGGCTACCGCCCCGGACGGTCAGTCCACGAGCCTGCCGCCACGGGGGAATGGGAACCCGGGCGTTGTTGGCGACCTGCACGAGTCCGGCGGCCCGCTCTGGATCAGCCCCCCATCCTCCAACCGGCGCGCATACAACCGATATCCCCCCGGCTACCAGAAGAGGATTTTGATGCGATCCCGTCCCCGGTTGCAATACGCATACCCAGCAGCGGGAGCCTGCTGCGTCGGTGTCCCAGGAGAACCCAGGTTCCCATTGGCGGTGAGGTGGCGTCGTGGCGTGCGGGTTGGTGATGAGTGTCGTTCATCCTGCCATCCTGCCAGACCCCCACCCCTCAGTGAAAGACGGCTGCGCCGGACGGTTACACTCTTTCAGAGTTGATGGACTCCGGGATGGATGGCCTACCCCGCGTGGGCGCTCGACGCCAACGCTGGGCTGAGTGAGCCGATCCCTCCAGGATGGCCCGGCCCCCTGGCGCTGGCCTATCGTGGAATCAGGATGACACACGCCCTGCCTCTCGGTAGCCGCTCCCCGGTGGACCCGGCTCGGTTGGCTCCGCTCGCGGAACCCCTTGCACCGGTTGGCGACGGGTGCCCGTCCGTGGCCTCCCGGGGCCAACCCGGAGCGTGACGCCGCCCCTGTCCCGGAGGGACAACTGGACTAAGCCCAACGTTTCAACGTTGGGTTCCGTGCCCGGAGGATGAGAGTTCCGAAGGAACGACTGAGCCCCCGCCGGCTCGGCCGCCCCTCAGGGGCTTGGTCACAGTTTTTGCGCCCAACCCAATGCTAAAGCATTGGGCTTATCTCGAGCATCCCTCCGGGATTCAAGATGCCCCCGCCGGGTCCGGGAGCTGATTCCGGCCAGCCGGAGACCCTGGCCGCCATGCTCCGCGGGTTTCTGCCCCGCTCCGGCCTGTGGGGCGCGCTCGCTGCCGGCTTGCCGGGCTGGCGGCGGCATCTGGCCAGCTTTGTTGCCTACCGCATCCAACTACCGCGCGAATGTGAGTTGGATCACCGGGCCAGGAGGGCTATACTTCTGGCAGTTGGAGATGATTGTGAGGCACATGCAGCCAGACCGGGATGCGGGTTTTCGGCGACCGAGCAACGAATCGGGGTTCGGTGCGTCCGGGGCACAGGTGCATGCCATTCAACCACTTGATCGGCACCGAGCCCCGGAGATCACCCAGATTCCAACACCCAACCAGCGGTTCGTTTAATCAATGGTTCGCATCTCAGGCTATGAGAAAGCTTACGGCCACAGAAAGGGCCCAGATCTTCAGGATCAAGCAAGGTCGATCGCCGGGGCCATCCTGTTCGTGCTCGGCTACAGCCGTTTCCTGGTGGAGGACCGGTTTGGCAGGGGATGGGCGGTTTGTATGGCGGTGGTCGCTGCCGCGGCCTGGTTTGGTATTCGTCCCTGGCAGTTTGGCCTTATGCCAGACTGGGCACGCCGCGAGGCCAAGCTGGGGGGCGCACTTTTTCTTTGCGGATTCGCTCTGTTGGCTCTAGCGGACTATTGGCGCTATGGAAGGAACTGAGCAACCGCCGACCAAGCCGGCCGCAGCGAGCCACGCGATTACGGATTCGTCTTATCTCAGGCGCCTGTGGCGCGGATCGTTAAGCCTGCTGCGCCCATCACGCCGGACATTTCTCTGGGTCATTCCCACCGTCGTTGTGGTGGCCCTCGCCGCGGCCTCCTTCCCCGGCAAGCGTGCGACTGTCACCTTGAGGGTCATTTCCGTGGACGGTGCTTCGGGATCTCCGACCGCACGCTGCGAGATCAGGAATCGTGGAGACAAGGCCGTCGAGTTGACCGTCCATTCGATTGGTCAGACGCCGTTTTATCATCACTTGGAAAGACCATTCTGCTCTTGGAGTGGAATTCGTGCCATGGGCTTGCGAAAGGCTATTTCCTGGCGCCCGGCCACCTGGGACATTCAGTGCGGTGTCGACGCCAAGGCGAGGAATCTTGCGCCCGGCCAGACACTCGCGTTCACTGCTTCCCTCGACGCTAGCCAGCCAATCCGCCTCGCGGTGAGCTATCGGCTGGCCGGTGCGGATTTTACTGCCTGCTCGGAGGCGATACATCCATGATGCCTAACCAAGCGCCTGCACCCAACCGCCGCCCGGTCCTTCCGCTCGCAGGCCCGAGAGGCCTCGAACACCCTGTTTGCTCTTCACCTGCCTTCCCGGCGGCGGTAGGTGAGGCGCAGCGCTAAGGTGCAATGAGACCTCCGCGCTCCACAGTTCACTTGGTTGTCGCTCCCGACTACGGTGAGCGCCTCACGGATCTGCCCACCGGAGAGCCAGCATGGGTTGCAAACACTCCTTCCAACAAACCGGCCATTCAGCGTATGTGGTCTGAGAAACGGGGAGATGTCACCGCTTTCCAGATCGCCGCGAGCGCCACCCTCGAGGATTGGTTGATCGGCGTCCTAGACGAGGTTGAGTTGCATCACGGAGAGTACTCACAATCACCCTCGTACAACGCACTCCGGGTTATTGGAACAGGGTTGTCCCAGCGCCTGCGCGCGGAGCTTGAGAGCTATGGCTTCAGCCGTTTTGAGGAGGCGCCAGATGGATTTTTTGCACACAAGATGTCGACGTAACCATCGCCCTGCACGAGCCACCGCGACGGCCATCTGTTGGGGTATCGGACGCGTGGGGCGCGACGCGAGTGAGCAGGGCCGTCAAGCTCCCATGGAAAAGGTCTATGCGCTTCAAATGTTTGGCCGGACTAATGGCCGTCGTAGAGGGAATCACAGGGTTCACGAGTGCCAGTGACTCCGGTGCCCGGAGGGACCCCATGAATCTCCTGGCCCTAATATCGTTCGCCTTGCTGATGGGTGCGTTCACGATACGGTGCTTCCGCGTGCCACGGCTGGAATACCGGCGGGCGCTCTGGTGCGCCTCTACGGTCCTGCATGGCATTTTGCTGGCGTTGTGCCTAGTGATGGCACTGGGAACCAAGTGGTCCGAGCCCAATGTTGGCAATGGGCTCGCCTGGTTTGTGTGGTTGGCCGCCCCAATTGGCCTTTCGGTTTATGGTTTGCGAAATGACAACCACGGCGGGGCCTAATCCGCGGGCGCGAATCCCGTTGCCGCGGCGCCGCACCCATCTCCGCAAGGTGCCCGGATGCATCCGGCTGGAATTCCGCACCAGCAATGCCGAACCCAGATCCGGGTTAACGATGTTTCGCACCGCCTGGAGTTTGAAGGCATGAAGCTAACGTTTGGCTTGCATTGTGATTGGCACTTGGCAGTTTACTCTGAAAATGCCAATGTTTTTCAGGACGGGATCGGTTCATTGTTGGCCTGATTAGGCGTTATGCAGCCTTTTTACATACTTGTCGGAATCTTGGTATTGCTTGCTGCCCGGCCCAGGATGGCTTGCGCGGCGGATGTGACCGCCAAGGTGACTGATCGCCTTGGTCGACCGGTTACCAATGCCGTCGTCGACATCCATTGGCTGAAGTCCGTTTCCAAAGACGATGTGCGTAAGATGGCTCTCATCATGTTGACCTCGGACGGCGACGGGATTGTCAAAGGGACCTACAACGAGGCGTTGCTTCCCAAGGGCGAGCACATTTGGATCGAGGTTTCCAAGGCCGGATTTAGCGGCTATAGTGCCACAGGCTTGCCACAAGAAATTGTGCTAGACCGCGAGTTCGGAGCTGCAGATGTCCGGAGCATTGCGAGCCTTCAGGGAGAGGCGCAGATCAATCAGCTCCGAGAATTGCTCGCTGGGGATTTCAAAGACTCCGGATTAAGCCTCGATGAGATGGTGTTTGCCCAAGACCAGAAGTTCCGGTCCGGATTGCGGGCATTGGTCCGCGATCCGAAGGTTGGGAATGCGGCTGGTCAGCTACTCGCGTTCGTCGGCGTTCCCGAAGACGTCCGGCTTTTCCTGGATCATGCCCCAGCGCCTAAGAGGGAGCTTTTCGAGGACCGGTGGGCTTACTTCATTGCCTGCGCTCTTCTGGTGCCCACCACCGAGCGAGAGTGGAACTTCCTGCGAGACTGTGCGCGAAATGACTATGACGATCTCTGGGCTGATGCCGGTGCGATTCGGACACTGATGCTGGTTGCATCACCTAGAAGCAAGCAGGTCCTGGAAGAGGTTCGCGACAAGAATAAGGAACGTGCTGATTCCATAGCGGCGGCCATCAAATACGTCGAGTCTGGAGCGGGGTCGTTGTCGGATGAGGATGTGGTCGTCGCCGGGAACAAAGTGGCGCAGGTCCTGCAGATTGGAAGATGGCAAGGAAACAAGCCGCCTCAATACAATGAGGAGAAAGACAAGGCTCTGGTGGCATGTGAGTTCATCGCAGGAAGGGACTTGCTCATTCAGACGGCGACATTCCACCGGATGGGCGGGCGATGGCGACTCCGCGGCGTGCGTGAGACGATGCAGACACTCCTCGCCGTTGAGCCCGAACCAGGCAGGAAGCTGGAAACGACCAAGTGAGTCGGGATGTCGACCAGCCAGACATTGGTGCGAATGAGGTAAAATGCAAGTTAGGCTCCCTCACTTGGATCTTCAAGCCTATTCCATACACCATGCCATTTACCCCACTTCACTTCGGTCCCGGCGCAGCAATCAAGGCTGCCATCCCCACTCACTTCAGTTTCACGGTTTTCTGTTACGCCCAGGTGGTGACCGACCTCGAACCAGGCTACTTTCTGCTCCGCGGCGAGTATGCAGTTCACCGGTTCTTTCACACCTATTTGGGTGCCACCCTGGTCGGCGCGTTTTGCACCCTTACCGGCCGGCCGTTGTGCGAGTGGTTCTTGCGCGTCTGGCCGTCGCCCTGCTGTCACCACTCAATACATTCTTCACGGGTCCCGCCAGAATTCCATGGCGCGTCGCGTTTTCGACGGCATTTGTTGGTGCCTACAGCCACGTATTTCTCGACAGCATAATGCATCCTGACATCACTCCATTGAGACCATTCACGACGGCCAACCCTATGCTGCACTTGGTGAGTGTCGGCTTTTTGCACGTCCTTTGCCTGGCACTAGGGGTAGGCGGAGCACTAGTTTTGTCGCGCCGGAGGGCATCATGATCCGTTGGCCTAACTGGCGGGCTTCAGGTTAGGCGGCGACGCGCTCAGTCTGCATCGCGGGCGGGCGTCGGCCGCCGGTCCGTGACCTCCCGGGGCCAACCGGGAGCGGAACGCCGCCCCTGTCCCGGAGGGACAACTGGACTAAGCCCAACGTTTCAACGTTGGGTTCCGTCCCGGAGGATGAGAGTTCCGAAGGAACGACTGAGCCCCCACCGGCTCGGCCGCCCCGCCGGGGCTTGGTCACATAGTATGCGCCGATCCCAATGCTAAAGCATTGGGCTTATCTCGAGCATCCCTCCGGGATTCAAGATGCCCCCGCCGGGTCCGGGAGCTGATTCCGGCCAGCCCGAAACCCCGCCAGCCGTGCTCTGCGGGTTTCTGCCCCGCTCCGGCCGGTGGGGCGCGCTGGCTGCTGGCTTCCTGGGCGGCGGAATATTGCCTGCGCTCCCCCTAACGCCCCCAGCGGCGGAGGCGGAGCGCGTTTCCGATGACCACGACGTCGGAACAGCCCATGGCGGCAGCGCAGAGGATGGGGCCCATCACACCGAAGGCTGCCAAGGGGACGGCGAGGGCGTTATAGAAGAACGCCCAGAAGAGGTTCTGTTTGATGGTGCGGAGGGCCGCCCGGGAGAGCGCCAGGGCGTCGGCGACCGCCCCCAGTTCCGGGCGGAGCAGGATCAGGTCGGCCGCCTCGCGGGCGATGTCGCTCGCCCGGCTGACGGCCACCCCGATGTCGGCCTGCTCCAGGGCGGGGGAATCGTTGATGCCGTCGCCCACGAAGGCGACGCGCTCACCCTGGGCCTGCAGGCGTTTGACGAACTCCGCCTTCATGCCCGGGCTGGCCTCGGCCAGGATTCGTTCCGGGGCGATGCCTGCCTGCCGGGCGATCGTGGCGGCGGTGCGCGAATTGTCCCCGGTCACCATCCAGACCCCCAAGCCCCGCCCTTGCAGCCGCTTGACGATGTCGGGGGCCTCCGGCCTCAAGGGATCCATCACCGCCACGAGACCGAGCAGCCTGGAGCCGAGGGAAACGCCGGTGATGGTCGCGCCGCGGCCGGTCCAGTCCGCGATGAACTGGCGGGCCGGCTCCAGCCCGCCCGCTTCCTCGAACCAGCGGAGGGATCCCAGCCTGGCCGGGACGAGCGTGTTGGTACCGGGCAGGGTGACGAGGGCCTTCACCCCATAGCCGCGGCATTCCTCCCAGCCGGAGACGGTGAGCGGGGCGGGGGAGAGGCTGGCGATCGCGCGGCTCACCGGGTGCGCCGAGTGGCGGGCCAGGGAGGCGGCGACCCGCGCCATGGGGGAGCCTCCGCCGGTTTCGGGCTCCGCTATCGCCGGCGTCAGAACGAACGTGTCCGCCACCTCCGGCTTGCCCTGGGTGAGGGTTCCGGTCTTGTCGAACAAAACCGCCGTGATCCGTCCCGCTTTTTCCAAGGCCACCCCGTCCCGGATGAGGATGCCCCGCTGGGCGGCGGCATCGGCGGCGGCCATGATGGCGGCCGGTGTTGCCAGGCCCATGGCGCAGGGGCAGGCCACGATCAACACCGAGGCCGCCACCATGAGCCCGGCGGTCAGGGGTGTCCCGGTGGGGTGGGCGGTGGGGATGAAACGCGCGAGCCACTCGTGGGCGTGGGCCGCCGCGGCGGGTGTCAGCCACCACATGAGCCCGGCGGCCGCGGCCACCAGCACCACGATGGGAACGAAGACGCTGCTGACCTGGTCACCGAGCCGCTGGATGGCCGCGCGGCTCCCCTGGGCGCGGCGCACCGCGGCGATGATTTGCGCGAGGGCGGTTTCCTCGCCGGTGGCGGTGACCCGCACCACCAACCGTCCGTTGGCGTTCAGGGTCCCCGCTTGCACCGGGCTGCCGACGGCTTTTTCGACCGGGATCGATTCCCCCGTGAGCATCGATTCGTCCACCGCCGAGGCTCCTTCGGTCACCACGCCGTCGGTGGACACCCGGTCGCCCGGCCGGAGCGCGACGAGGTCGCCCGGGCGCAGGTCAGCCACCGGGGTCTCGGTCTCCCGCCCGGAGGCATCCAGACGGAGGGCCACGGGAGGGGCCAGATGGAGGAGTTTTCGGAGGGCGGTGGTGGCCTGCGCGCTCACCCGCGACTCCAGCCAATGTCCGAAGCTGACCAGGGTGATGATCGAGGCGGCTTCCAGGAAGAACGGGTGGTCGTGGGCCCCGCTGAGGAGGAGCGCGCTGCTGAGGGCGAAGGCGGTGGTCGAGCCAAGCGCCACCAAGGTGTCCATGTTCGACGTCCCGGCGCGCAACTGCCGCCAGGCGCCGCGGTAAAACCGGGCCCCGGCCAGGACTTGGACCGTGCCGGCGAGCACGAAGGAAAGCCAATGGAACCACACCAGGTGTCCCCAGCCCAGGACCCATTCTCCGGCCATCATTGGCAGCGTGCCCAGCGCTCCCACCCAGAGGTTCAGCCGCCAGCCATCCAAGGCGGAGCGCGGGCTGTCCGTCGGGCCGGCCTCCCGCACCCGGGCGGCGAAACCGGCCTCGCGCACCGCCGCCAGGAGGGTTTCAGTGGCTGGTTGGGCGCTGGCGAGCCAGGTGACGCGGGCGCTTCCCGACTCCTCGTCCACCACCGTGTCGACCACGCCCGCGACGCCTTGCAAGGCCTCCCGCACGTGGCGGGCACAGTTGGAACAGGTCATGCCCGTGACGGCCAGCTCGGTCACGGCGGCGGTCGGGGAGGGTGCCTCGGGGGTGGAATGCTGGTTGGTTGTCACAGGTAAAGAGACCGGCGTCCGGCTGCGCGGCGGGGCACGATTTGGGCGGAGCGGCAGCTCCGCCCTACCATTAACGATTAACGCGGCCTCCGCGCGTGGTTAACCATAATGTGCAGCCCCCCGGCTGTCGAGCAGGCTGCCCAAGGGCGGGCGGTGAGTTTTGCCTGCCAGGGACCGATTCCCGGGCTATATTCGGCTGGTTGCCATCCGGCCATGAGCCAATTGTTATTATTTCGCGACCCCCGTCCGCTGGTGGATCGGCTGGGGGTGCGTTTCTTCCAAGAACTCCCCGACCGGGCGGGGGTGTACCTCATGCGCGATGAGGCCGGGACGGTGGTGTACGTCGGCAAAGCCAAGAGCCTGCGCCGACGGCTGGCCAGCTACCGGGTCGCCAATCCCGAACGGCTGGGGCGCCGGCACCTGCGGCTGTTGAGCTCCGTCGCGCGAATCGATTACGAGGAATGCGCCGATGAGGCCGCCGCGCTGGCCCGGGAGGCGGAATACCTGCTCGCGCTCCGGCCACGCTTCAATCGGGCCGGCGTCTGGGTCGGTCCCCGACGTCATCTTGCCTGGCGCCGGCGGGAGGCCTCGTTCGAGCTGGCGGTGCTGGATCAGGCCGGGGAGGGGTGGGTGGCGGGAGGCCCGATGGGCGCGGGGGTATGGTACCTGCGCTCGGCCGTCGCGCGCCTGCTGTGGTTTGCCCTCCAGCCAGGGCGGGGGCTGGCGGCGATCCCGGCCGGGTGGTTTGGGCCGCGGCGAACCGAGCCCGCGGTCATTTCGGCGGACCCTGAGGACCTCCCGGCGCTGGCGGCGGCCGAAGCGGGCCTGCAAGGGGTGGTCGCCGGGCGGGCCGAGCCGCTCGCGGGGTGGGTCCGCGAGCGCGCCGCGGGCCGCAGCCACCCATTCGAGGTCGCCTCAAGGGAGGCTGACCTGGAATACCTGTTGGAATCCTGCTCGTCTTGAACCCCCGGCGGCCGCATCCTGAGGGGATGAACTCGGATTCCATCCAGACACTGACGGGCGAGATCCGGGAGTTCCGTGACGCGCGGGACTGGCTCCAATTCCACGGTCCGAAGGAGATGGCGGTCGCCATTTCCGCGGAGGCGGGCGAGTTGCTCCAGCACTTTGTCTGGCAGGACGCCGCCCAGGCCGAAGAGCGGATCAAGGCGCGGCGCTATCAGGTGGCCGATGAGATCGCTGACGTGGCCCTGCTGCTCTTCGAGATGGCCGACAACCTCGGCATCGATCTCGCCCAGGCGATGCGGACCAAGCTCGCCGCGAACGAACTGCGCTACCCGGTGGCCAAGGCCCGCGGTTCCAACCAGAAGTACAACGAGCTGTGACTACCGATCCCACCCCGCCGTTGCCCCCGATTCCCGACCCTGCTCCCCACCGGCGGCGCCCCCGCTACGCGGGGCGGAACCCGCGGCGTTTCGAGGACAAATACAAGGAGCACGCCGCCGCCCGGCATCCCGGGACGGTCGCGAAGGTGCTCGCCTCGGGGAAGACCCCGGCGGGGATGCACCGGCCGATCATGGTCGCGGAGGTCCTCTCGGTGTTGTCGCCCGGCCCGGGGATGACCGGGGTGGACTGCACCCTCGGGTACGGAGGCCATGCCCGGGAACTGCTCGCGCGGGTTGCCCCCGGGGGCAGGCTGGTGGCGTTGGATGCCGATCCTCTTGAATTGCCCAGGACCGAGGCGCGGCTGCGTGACGCGGGGTTCGGTCCGGAGGCCTTGCTGGCGCGCCGGACCAATTTCGCCGCGCTCCCCGCGGTGCTCGCCGGGCTGGAGATCCCGGGCGTGGACTTCCTGCTCGCCGATCTGGGGGTTTCCTCGATGCAGTTGGACGACCCCGCCCGGGGGTTCACCTTGAAGGGCGACGGCCCCCTGGACATGCGGATGAACCCCGATCGCGGCTCGTCCGCCCAGCGTTGGATCGAGGGAGTTTCGCCCGCCGCCCTGGCCGTTGTGTTGCGCGATAATGCGGACGAGCCGCGGGCCGACAAACTGGCGCCGGTGCTGGCGGGGCGGTCTTGGGCGGGGACGGCGGCGTTCGCCGGGGCCGTGCGTGCCGCGCTGCGGGGGGTAGGTCCCGTGGAGGTCGAGTTGACCGTCCGGCGGGTGTTCCAGGCCGTGCGGATCGCGGTGAACGACGAGTTTGCCGTGCTCGACACGCTCCTGCGCCACCTGCCCGGGTGCCTCAACCCCGGCGGGCGCGCCGCCTTCCTGACGTTCCACTCCGGGGAGGATCGCCGCGTGAAACGGGCTTTTGAGTCAGGCTTGGCGGTCGGTGCCTACGCGGAGATTTCGCCGGAGGTCATCCGCCCCTCCCCGGAGGAGCGCCGGGACAATCCGCGCTCGGCCCCCGCCAAGCTCCGCTGGGCGCGGAAAAGCTGAGACCTCGCCGTTTTCCGCTACGGCCGTAGATGCTCGTCAAACCAGTCCGCAAAATGGCGGAGATCCAAGGGCATGGTGAGCCACCCGTGGTGGCCGCCGTGGTGGACGACGATCTCAACCGTCGCCCCGAGTTTGCGCGCCTCGGCCTGGAACCGCTGCGATTGATCGAGGGGTACCAGGGTGTCCGCGTCGCCGTGATAGATCAGCATCGGCGGCATGTTTGAGTGCACGTGGTAGATCGGCGAGAGGTCGCGGCCGAGGATCTTCCACGCCGGCGGGTTGGTCGCTTCCGGGCCGAAGCCCTTCACGAAACTGCGGGGCGGGCCGCCGTCGCCCGGGTTTTCCGTCGACGCGCCCAGGTCCAGCAGATCGGTGACCGGGTAGAAGATCGCCACGGCCTGCACGGCGCTGCTCTCGCGGTCGACCGGATCGGCGGTGGTCGGAACCCCGGGTCCGCCGCGGGTTGCCAGCATCAGGCTGAGGTGTCCGCCCGCGCTGCCCCCGGTGACGCCGAGGCGGGAGGGGTCCACCCCGTATTCCTTCGCGTGCAGGCGGATGAACCGGATCCCCCGGTTCACATCGGCTGTCAGCTCCGAGATGGTCGATTCGGGCTGGGAAATGTGGTAAACGGGGAACACCGTGTACCCGTGGCGCAGGAGCGGGGCGGCGATCCACGTCCGGAAGGAGCCGGGATTGCCCGACTTCCACCCCCCGCTGACCATCACGGCGATCCCGAGTCCATTGGGGTGGGTGGGCTTGAGAATGTCGAGGTACAACGCGTTGGCCCCGCGCCGGCCGTACACCAGGCCATTGGTCCGGTCGCAGTGGGGATGCAGGTAGGCCCAGACGGAGCCGATGGTAACGCCCGCCACCCCAACCACGATGGCGATGGAGAGCAGCGAGAGGCGGAGAACGCGACGCCAGGTCATGCGCCCACTCTTGCAGAACGGGGCCGGGGAGGCAATCCCCGGGGGATCAAGCAGCCTTCGGTGCCCCGCCCGGCACCCCTGCCGACGGGTCGGTGCGCAGGTGGTACCACGTGGCTCCCGCGGCGGCGGCGCAAACCAGCGCCCCGATCGCCACGGTCCACCGGATGCCGATCGCATGCGAGAGAAACCCGGCCTCGAGTCCGCCTACGGGCATCATCCCGCCGAAGATCAGCGCCCAGATCCCCATGACGCGACCGCGCATGGCGTCGGGGACGCTGGTTTGGATGACCGTGTTGGTGGTGGCGAAATAGAGGAGCATGCCCCAGCCGGCGACCACCATCGACACGAGGGCGAGCGGGTAGGACCGGGCCACGGCGAGGAGGACCAGCATCGCGGAGAAGACCCAGAGCCCGCCGAGAATCAACCGTCGGGGATGGACCCGCGAGCCGAAGGCCGCGACCATCAGCGCCCCGAGCAGCGCGCCGAGGCCGTTGGCGCTCATCAGGGTGCCGTAGCCTTCCTCGCGCACCCCGAGAATCTCGGTGGCATAGGCGGGCAGCAGGACGGAGTAGGACCAGCCAAAAACGCCCACCGCGCCGAACAACGCCAACAGCGCGCGCACATGGCGGTCCCGCGCCACGTAGGCAAACCCCTCCATCATATGGGTGCGCGCCGGGGGCAGCCCGTGCGGCGGCACAAACCGGGGGAGCCGCATCAGCAGCAGGCCGGCGATCACCGCCAGAAAACTCAGGCCGTTGAGGAGGAAGCAGAGCGACAGGCTGAAGCGCGACATGAGCAAGCCCGCCAGCGCCGGGCCGAAGACACGGGCGCCGTTCACCAGTGAACTGTTGAGCGAGACTGCGTTCATCAGATGCTCGCGGCTGGTCATCTCGACCATGAAGGCCTGGCGCGCCGGCATGTCGAACGCCATCGCGGCCCCGCCCAGAGCGGCGAGCAGCAGGATGTGCCACACCTGGATGCGGTGGGTGGCCACGAGGGCCGCGAAGACGAACGCCAGCAGCATCATCACGGTCTGGGTGGCGAGCACCACGTTGCGTTTCGACTGGCGATCCGCCAGCGATCCGCCCCACGCCGAGAGGAGCAGCATGGGGAGCGAACCGACCGCCGCCACCGTGCCCAGCAGCGCCTTCGAGCCGGTCAGTTGATAAACCAGCCAGCCTTGCGCGGTGTTCTGCATCCAAGTGCCGGTCAGCGAGACGAGCTGGCCGGCGAAGAAGAGGCGGAAATTCCGGTGGTGGAGCGCCGCGAAGGTCTCCCGCCAGCCGCCCCCGCTTCCTTCCCCCGGACGATCCCCCCAGCCGGCGGCCGCTGAGGGCGGCGCGGCCGTCTCTGGCGTCGGCGGGCTCAACGGGCCTTGGCCAGTTCCCGTTTGACGGTTGCCACCAGGGTCGTGAAGTCCTTTTCCTCGAAGCCGACCGACTGGAACTTGATCTCCCCGTCGCGGCCGACGACGACGCAGCGCGGAATGTACTGGGTGGCGAAATGCTTGTAAGTGTCGCGCTTCGGGTCGGCGGCCACCGGGAACGTCAGGCCCTTCTGGGTCTTGAACTTCTCCACCTCGGGGGTGGAGTGCTCGCGGCCGACCGCCACGAGGATCACCCCCTCGTCCTTGAGGGGCGCCCAGAGATCCTTCTCCAGCCGCGGCATCTCCGTGTTGCATGGTCCGCACCACGTGCCAAAGAAGTTCAGCACCACCACCCGGCCCTTGAACTCGATGGTCGAGCCGTCGCTGGTCTGGATGGACGAGATGGGGCAGGGGTTGCCGACCTGCGTCACGGTGGTGCTTTCAGGCGTCGGTTCCGCCGCCCGGGCCCGGGCGGGTGTGGCGAGGAGCGCGAGCAGCAGGACGGCGGACAACGGGAGGCGGCGGAGCAAAGTGATCATGCGGGTGCGGGGTGGGAGGACGGTGGACTCGTGAGCATCAGCGTTGGCTTGGACCATCGCACCCAGGCGTCGCGGGGTCAAGCCTCGGGCGGGGGTGGGCGCGGGCACCGGCGTTGCGGCGCGGGGCGGGATCGGTTAGAGTTCACGGCATGAATCGGAAGGCAGTCATCCCGCAGGGGCCGGGCGCGCGTCGCGGGCGGCGGAGGGAGGGGCGGTGAGCGCCATCCGGGTGTTCAACGTCGAGGCCGGGCTGCCCACCTTGGAGGCCGCCCGTCGCATGGTGCTCGACGAGATCCGGCAGGCCAGCAAGGACAAGGTGGCGGTGCTGAAGATCATCCACGGCTACGGTTCCTCGGGCAAGGGGGGTGCCCTCTGTGTCGGGTTGCGCAAATCGTTCGGCCTGCGGAAGAAGGAGGGGGTCATCAAGGACTTTGTCCCGGGCGGGGATTTCACCATCTTCAACGACACCGTGCTCGCGATGCTTGAGGCGGTGCCCGGCTTGCGCGGCGATCCCGATCTGGGCGCGACCAACGAGGGAGTCACCATCCTCTGGCTGAAGTAAGCCGCCGCTCATGCCGCCCTGGTCCGCCCAAACAATATGAAATTCGTCCGCTACTTCGTTTACATCGTGGCCGGTGCGCTCATTTCGTCGCTCCTGGGGGGTGCATTCGCCTGCGTGGTCTCAGTCATCTCCCCGGATTTCGTTCGCAGCCTCTTCTCGCCCTCGGCGGGAGCCTCGCTGGTGCGCTACGCTGCGGCGGTGGGGATGATTTGGGGGCTGTTTCTCGGTACCGCGGTGATGGGTTTTTCCCTGCTCCTGGTGACGATCGTCCAGGTGGCCCGGCTGCTCAAGAAGAAGGCTGACGAGCCGCAGGAGGAGTAAGTCCGCCCCGGCGGGCCTCCACGGCCGGGGCGCCCCGTCGTCCCGGAGGATCGGAGACCGCTGAAGGGCACGGTTGGATTCAACTCTTTCAGAGTTGATGGGTGGTTGATGGGATGGCCTACCCAGCGTAGGCGCTCCGCGCCAACGCTGGGCTGAGTGATTACATCCCTTCGGGATGGATCTGCCCGCTTCGTGCGGTCCTGGTGCCAGCCGGGCTGAAAGTCAGGAATGTTCCGGCTACGGCGAGCGTGGGCCAGGGAGCTGTGCATATCGCACGACGGGCCGAAAGGAGGCCGCGTATTCTGCATGACCGCTTGGCTGGCAGCCGTGGCATCCCCGCCCGGCAATTGCGGAAGTGATTAGCTGGCAATGACTTGGCGCTAACCCGCGGAGCATGGACCGCAATCTGCTTACACCGGTATGTGCAGAGCGCGTGTTTGAAGAATATTCCGGGGTGTATTGCGGCGGGGGCGCCAGGCTGGCCTCCTCCACCGCCGCGGTCAAGGACGACCGGTCGTCACACCTCGCCTTCCAGTCAGCCGCGTTCGCCATCCCTACTCGAACCCGCTTTTCAACCACGCTCTACCATGAACTGAAAAGAGGTTTCGTCTCACTCGCCTGAACCAGCCCAAGCCCAGGCTTCAAGTCCGTGGGGCGGTTATCCAGACGGGCCCCAAATCGTTGTGAACGTTGCCTCCGGAAAGAGCCTCAGCCTGGAGCACTTGCTCAGCCGGGTCGCTGATTATGTGCAGGCGCGGACCGCCACCAAACCGACCGGCCCCCGGCCGGAGGTGTTCAGCATCGAACAACTCAGCCTCCACGCCCAAGCCCTTGCCAAGAGCCACACGGTCACCACCCGGCGCGGCGCCAACCGGTTGCTGCGGCAGTTGGAGGAGAATGAGCGGATACTCAGAGCCTTCAACCGGGTGACGTCAGCCATGGACGAAACCCGGCGCGTCACCCACGCGGCGGAATGGCTGCTCGACAATTTTTATTTGATCGAGGAGCAGATCCAGATGGCCCGCCGCCATCTGCCCCGGGGATACAGCCGGGAACTGCCCCGTCTCCGAGCGGGCAACTCCGCCGGGCTGCCGCGCATTTATGATCTCGTCTTCGAGTTCATTTCCCATGTGGATGCGCAGATCGACGCGGAACCGCTGGTCGCCTTCGTGGGGGCGTACCAGGCCGTGTCGCCCCTGAAACTCGGCGAATTGTGGGCCATCCCCATCATGCTGCGGCTGGCCTTGATTGAGAACCTGCGGCAGGTCACCTGCCGCCTGATGATCGGGCGGCACGACCGCGACCTGGCCGACCTCTGGGTGGAGCGCTTGCAGGAAATGGCCGCGGAGAACCCCTCCCACCTGGTCGTGGTGGTGGCGGACATGGCGGAATCGGACCTGACGTTGTCCAGCGCGTTCGTGGCGGAGTTCTCCCAACGCTTGTCCCGCCAGAGCCCGGCCATGCACCTGGCACGGACCTGGCTCGAGCAGCGGCTGACTGGACAAGGGCTTTCCATCGAGCAACTCGTCCATGGCGAAAGCCAGAACCAGGCCGCCGACCAGGTCTCCGTCAGCCACACGATCAACAGTCTTCGCTTCCTCGCGGCGTTTGACTGGCGCGAGTTCGTCGAGGGCATGAGCCAGGTCGAACAGACGCTGCGCCTGGACCCGGGTGGAGTGTACGGGCAGATGGACTTTTTCACCCGCGATCGGTATCGCCATGCGATCGAGGCGATCGCCCGCCATGGCCGGCTGCTGGAATTGGAGGCGGCACAGCGGGCCATCGCACTCGCTGAAACCAGCGCCCGGGAAGCAGGCGTGGGGGGCCGCAGCGCTCACGTCGGTTTTTTCCTGATCGACAAGGGCCTGGCCACCTTGGAGCGCGCCGCCGGGGTGCGTCTGCCGTGGCAAACCGCCGTGGAGCGAGGTCTCCGCCGCTTCCCGCTGGCCTTTTATGCCGGTGGCGTGGTGGCGCTCACGGCCTTGGGAACGCTTGGCCTGCTCGAGCCACTCGGGGCCGTGGCGGCGCCGGGCTGGAAGCTGGCGCTGCTCGCGCCCGTGGCCCTCCTTTGCGCCAGTCAATTGGCCGTCGCCCTGATGAACTGGTTGTCCTGCTTCCTGTTCCGGCCCTGCCTGCTGCCGCGCCTGGACTACTCGAAGGGTATCGCGGCCGAGTGCCGGACGATGGTGGTGGTCCCCACCCTGTTGAGCAGTTCCGCAGCGGTCGTCCGGCTCCTCGAGGCCCTGGAGATCCATTACCTGGCAAACCGGGACGACAACCTGCATTTCGCCTTGCTCACCGACTTCCAGGATGCGCCCGAAGCACACCGGCCGGAGGATGACTCGCTGGTCCAACTCGCCCGCAGCGGGATCGAGAGCCTCAATCTCAAGTACCACACGGAACGGCCCAACATCTTCTTCCTTTTCCACCGGCCCCGCCGCTGGAACGACGTCGAAGGTCTCTGGATGGGGTATGAGCGCAAGCGGGGCAAGTTGACTGAGTTCAACGCCCTGCTCCGCGGCGGGTCCAAGGCGTGCTTCTCCCTCATCGTCGGCGACACCTCCCTGCTGCCGACGATCAAATTCGTGATCACCCTCGATACGGACACGCAGCTTCCGCGCGACGCCGCCCGCCAACTCGCGGGCACCATGGCTCATCCGCTGAACCGGCCGCGGTTCGACCCGGTCAAGGGCGTGGTGGTCGAGGGCTACGGCATCCTGCAACCGCGGGTGGGCGTAAGCCTCCCCAGCGCGTCGCGCTCCTGGTTCGCCAAGTTGTTTGCCGGTGACGTCGGCATCGATCCCTACACCCGGGCGGTGTCGGACGTTTACCAGGACGTGTTCCAGGAAGGGTCGTTCATCGGCAAGGGAATCTATGACGTGGACGCCTTTCAACAAGCCGTGGCGGGCCGCTTTCCGGAGAACACCATCCTCAGCCATGATTTGATCGAGGCCTGCCATGCCCGCTCCGCGCTGGTGAGTGACGTCGAGTTGTACGAGGAATACCCTTCGCGCTACAACACCGACATCAACCGGCGACGCCGGTGGATCCGTGGTGACTGGCAAATTGCCCAATGGCTTCTGCCCCGCGTTCCGGGACCGGATGCCCGGCGCATCACCAATCCCCTTTCCGGATTGTCGCAATGGAAGATCCTGGACAACCTTCGCCGCAGCCTGGTGCCCGCCGCCCTCCTGCTGCTGCTCGGCGGGAATTGGTTTCTGCTCCCCGACCTCGGTGCTGCCGGCTCCTGGAGCGTCCTCGCGATCATGATCGTGCCGCCCTGGCTGTCGGCCACCGTGGAGCTATTCCGCAAACCCCGGGAAGTCTCCCTGGCGTTGCACCTGCTGGGTGTCGTGGCCGGCATCGCACGCCAGCTCGGCCAGGTCCTGCTCACCGTCGTATTCCTGCCGTACGACGCCTATATCAGCCTCGATGCCATCACCCGCACGCTGGTGAGGTTGCTGGTCACCCGGAAACGACTCTTGGAATGGCAGACGGCGGGCGATGCCGAGCGGACCGCCCACAGCGATCTGGCGGGCTTCTTTGCGACCATGTGGATCGCGCCCCTCCTCGCCGTGGCCTGCGGCTCCGGCCTGATCCTGACGCAGCCCGCTTCGTTGCCGCTGGCCGCACCCATCCTGTGCCTCTGGCTGGCCTCGCCCTGGATCGCGTGGCGCATCAGCCAGCCACTCAGGCCGTCGGCAGTGCCGCAGTTGAGCCCAGATCAACTGGCATTCCTGCGCCGGACGGCACGCAAGACCTGGCGGTTCTTTGAAACCTTCGTCACCGCGCAGGAAAACTGGCTCCCCCCGGATAACGTGCAGGAAGAACCCATCCCGGCGGTGGCTTCGCGCACGTCCCCCACCAACCTCGGATTGTCCCTCCTGGCCAACCTGGCGGGGGCCGATTTCGGCTATATTTCGGTCGGCCAGCTCCTGCGGCGCACCCAGGATACCTTCGACACCATGGAGAACCTGGAGCGATACCGCGGCCACTTCTTCAATTGGTACGATACCCGAAGCCTTGAACCCTTGCTGCCGCGCTATGTTTCCAGTGTGGACAGCGGCAACCTGGGAGGCCATCTGCTCACCCTGGTACCCGGGCTGGAGGAATTGGCAGCCCAGCCGATCCTCCCCGCGCAAGTGTTCGCGGGGCTGTCGGACGCCGTGGGTATCCTCCAGGAACTGGGCGGCAGCAGTCCGGAATTGGAGCGTCTCGGGACGGGTCTGGCGCAGCCGTGCGCGGGCCTGCGCGCGGGCTTCGCTCTGCTGCAGTGGGCGGCGGGCCAGGCGGCGGCCTTGAACGCCGCGCTCGCCCCCGGAGCCACGGAAGAACTCAAATGGTGGACCGAGTCCCTGGGGCGAAGCTGTCGGGACCATCTGGAGGACTTGCTTTTTGTGGCCCCCTGGCTGGGGCTGGCGCCCGAGTCGGCGGGGCCGGTTTCGGTCCCACTCGCCCCGCTCGAGCTGGCGCCGACCCTGCGCCAGATTTCGGAGTTGGACCAATCCCTCTGCCCCCTCGTCGAAGCGGCGCTGCAAAACCTGGCCCGGGGCCCAGCCCACCCCGGCGGCCCCGAGGAGGTGGCACGCCTGGCACGCTGGCTGGCGCTGCTGCGGGAAGCCGCTGGTCGCGCGCGCGGGCGGATCCTCACGATCGAGACCCTGGCTCGACGCGGAGCGGGGTTCGCGGACATGGACTTTAGCTTTTTGTACGATCCCGCGCGCAAGCTCCTGGCCATCGGTTTCAACGTCACCGAAAGCCGTCGCGACAGCAGCTTTTACGATCTCCTGGCTTCTGAGGCTCGTTTGTGCAGTTACGTCGTCATCGCCCAGGGAAAAGTACCGCAGGACCACTGGTTTTCCTTGGGCCGGCTGGTCATCGCCTTGCGCGGCGATCCCGTCCTCGCTTCCTGGAGCGGCTCGATGTTTGAGTACTTGATGCCACTGCTGGTCATGCCGGGTTATGAACACACCCTGCTCGGTCAAACGGCCACTGGGGCCGTCCGGCAACAGATCGCGTATGGCCGGTTGCGGGGCACCCCCTGGGGGATATCCGAATCCGGCTACAACCGGACCGACACTCATCTCAACTATCAATACCGCGCCTTCGGCGTACCCGGCCTGGGTTTGAAGCGCGGCCTGGCGGAGGACTTGGTGATCGCTCCCTATGCCACGGCACTGGCCCTGATGGTGGCGCCGCGGAAGGCCTGCGACAACCTGGAGCGCCTGGCCGCGGACGGGCGTCAAGGCGCCTACGGGTTTTACGAGGCCGTGGACTACACCCCGTCACGGCTGCCGCCGGGCCAAGCGAGCGTCACCATCCGCTCATTCATGGCCCATCACCAGGGGATGAGCCTGCTCGCGCTGGATTACCGGCTGCTGGACTGTCCCATGCAACGGCGCTTCCTGTCGTGTCCCTCCTTCAGAGCCGCGGAGTTGCTCCTGCAGGAGCGCGTGCCCAACACGACCGCGAAGGTCCTCTCCGAGGAGTATGAATCGGTAAAGTCCCGGAACTTCGCGGACGACAGCGAAGGACTCGTGCGCCTCTTCACCAATCCCGACCTGCCGGCCCCCGAGGTCCACCTCCTGTCCAACGGTCGTTACCACGTCGTGGTCAGCAGCGCCGGCGGCGGCTGCAGCCGCTGGCGGGACCTGGCGCTGACCCGGTGGCGTGAGGACGCGACCCGCGATTGCTGGGGCACCTTCATCTATTTGCGAGACGCCACCAGCGGGGAGTTCTGGTCGGCCGCCCATCAACCCTGCCTGCGGCCAACCGAGTGTTACCAGGCCATCTTCACGCAGGCCCGCGCCGAGTTCCGCCAACTCCACGGCAGCCTGGAAAGCCACATCGAGATCAGCGTCTCACCTGAGGACGATGTCGAGTTGCGCCGGGTGACGCTCACCAACCACTCCCGCGGCCGGCGGGTCATCGAGCTGACCAGCTATGCCGAGGTGGTGATCGCCCTCCCCGCGTCAGACGCCTCCCACCGTGCCTTCAGCAACCTGTTCGTGCAGACCGAGTGCCTGCCGCCGCGCTCGGCCGTGCTTTGCACCCGACGCCCGCGCGCCGAGGGGGAAAGGCCAGCCTGGCTGCTGAACTTCATGGTCGGGCAGGGAGGCAAGCAGGGAGAATTCTCCTGTGAGACCGACCGCGGCAGGTTCATCGGGCGGGGCCGGACGCTCGCCGAACCGGCGGCACTGCAAGGCAGCTCGCCCTTGTCCAACACGACCGGTTGCGTCCTGGACCCCATCAGCTCCCTGCGCCGGACCATCACCCTGGAAGCCCACGAAACCGCCCGGGTGGATTTCATCATGGGCGTGGCGGAAACCCGCGAGGCGGCCTTGGCGCTGCTGGAGAAATACTCGAACCCGCGCATGGCCGATCGCGCCTTCGACCTCGCCTGGACGCACAGCCAGGTGACGCTGCGTCACCTCAACGCCTCGGAGGCCGACGCCCAGCTCTATGCCCGGCTGGCGAGCGCCCTGATCTACGCCAATCCCATCCGCCGCGCCCCGGCGAATGTGTTGCTCGACAACCGCCGCGGCCAGAGCGGACTGTGGGGCTATGGCATCTCGGGTGACGCACCGATTGCCCTGCTCCGCATCAGCGATCCGGCCAGAATCGAAATCGTCCAGCAGCTCCTTAACGCCCACTCCTACTGGCGCATGAAGGGATTGGCGGTTGATCTGGTCATTCTCAATGAGGATGCGACCACCTATCGCCAGCCGTTGCACGACCAGATCCTCAATCTGATCGCTTCCGGTATTGAGGCCCAGTTGGTGGACAAGCCGGGCGGCATTTTCGTCCGCCGCCTGGACCAGTTCTCCATGGAAGACTGCGTGCTGCTCCAATCAGTCGCCCGCCTGGTGCTGGCCGATGAAAACGGGACCTTGCTGGAACAACTGGAGCGGCCGGATCCCCCAGTTCCGATAATCCCGCTGCTCAATCCGACCCGCTCTCCCGCGCGCGAGCCGGCCCACCCGCTCCCGCAGCGGGAAACGCTCTTCAACAACGGGCTGGGGGGCTTCGCCCCTGATGGCAGCGAATACGTGATTACCTTGTCGGCGGAGCAGGTGACACCCGCCCCCTGGGTGAACGTGCTGGCCAATCCCTCCTTCGGCACCGTGGTCTCGGAAAGCGGCAGCGCCTATACCTGGCTCGAGAATTGCCACGAGTTCCGCCTGACACCTTGGAACAATGACCCGGTCACCGATGCGCCCGGCGAGGCCTTTTACCTCCGCGATGAGCAGACGGGACAGTTTTGGTCCCCCACCCCCTCGCCCGCGCGGGGCGTGACACCCTACGTCATCCGGCATGGTTTCGGCTATTCCGTATTCGAACACAGTGAGCATGGCATCACGTCCGAGTTGACCGTTTATGTGGCGCTGGACGCCCCGGTGAAGTTCGCGGTCCTCAAAGTGCTCAATGCTTCCGGACGGCCGCGCCGGGTGTCAGTCACCGGCTACTGGGAATGGGTGCTGGGAGAACTCCGGCCACAGAGCCTGCTGCACGTGCGGACCGAGGTGGATGCGGCCACCGGGGCCTTGTTGGCGCGCAACTCTTTCCATGCGGAGTTCGCCGAACGCATCGTGTTCGTGGACGTGAGTGATCCCCGGCGGTTGCTGACCGGGGATCGCCGGGAGTTTCTCGGGCGCAACGGGAGCCTATCCCGTCCGGCGGCCCTCAAACGGACGCGGCTTTCCGGTTTGACGGGGCCGGGATTGGACCCCTGCGGCGCGCTGCAAGTGACGCTGGATCTGCCCGCCGGCCAGCAACGAGAGACCTGCTTCCGGCTCGGGGTTGGGCGGACGCTCGCCGACGCGCAAACCCTCATCCGACGCTTTCGCACCGTCGAAGCCGGCCGTACCGCCCTCGAAGGCGTCCGGCAGTATTGGAGCCGGACCCTCGGTGCCGTGCGCGTCGAAACCCCCGATCCCTCGGTCAATGTGATGGCCAACGGCTGGCTGTTGTACCAGACCTTGAGCGCCCGCCTGTGGGCGCGCACCGGATTCTACCAATCCGGCGGGGCGTTCGGATTCCGCGACCAACTGCAGGACGTGATGGCGCTCGTGCATGCCGAACCAGCCCTCACCCGCGAGCATCTGTTGCGCGCCGCGGCGCGCCAGTTCCGCGAAGGCGATGCGCAACACTGGTGGCATCCGCCGGGCGGGCGGGGCGTCCGCACGCATTGTTCCGATGACTATCTCTGGCTGCCCTATGCCACCTGCCGCTACATCGCCTGCCTCGCTGACACCGGCGTGCTCGACGAGTCCGTCCCTTTTCTCCAAGGCCGTCCGCTCCAGCCCGGGGACGAGTCTTACTATGACCTGCCCCAAACGTCCTCGGACTCGGGCACCCTGTATCAACATTGCGTTCGCGCCATCGAGCGCGGGCTCCAATTCGGCGCCCACGGCCTGCCGCTCATGGGGGGCGGCGATTGGAACGACGGGATGAACCTGGTCGGCAGAGGGGGACGCGGCGAAAGTGTCTGGTTGGGTTTCTTTCTCTACGACGTGCTCACCCAGTTTGCCGTTTTGGCTCGGGGACGCGACGACGTCCCTTTTGCCGACCGCTGCCTCGAACAAGCCCGTCAACTCCGACAGAAGCTCGATCAGGAGGCTTGGGATGGCGCTTGGTACCGCCGCGCGTGGTTCGACGACGGCACTCCGCTCGGCTCCAGCAGCAACGCGGAGTGCCAGATCGACTCCCTGCCGCAGAGTTGGGCGGTGCTCAGCGGCGCGGGAGATCCGGCGCGCGCGCGCCAGGCCATGCAAGCGGTGGACGATCGCCTCATCCACCGTGGGCCCGGTCTGATCCAGTTGTTTGACCCGCCTTTCGACAGGTCCCCTCTGAATCCGGGCTACATCAAGGGGTACTTCCCCGGCGTACGCGAGAATGGCGGCCAATACACCCACGGCGCGGTCTGGACGATCATGGCTTTTGCCCTGCTGGGCGATACCGATCGGGCCTGGGAATTGTTCGCCCTGATCAACCCGGTGCATCATGGTGCGACCCCCGATCAAATCGCCGTTTACAAGGTCGAACCCTACGTTGTCGCGGGCGACGTCTATGCCGTCGCACCGCATACCGGGCGGGGAGGCTGGACTTGGTACACCGGTTCGGCGGGCTGGATGTATCGGCTCCTGCTGGAAGCCCTGCTCGGCATAAACCGGGAAGGGGAGCGCCTTCGCCTGACCCCCAGCCTCCCGAAGGCGTGGACCACGTTCACGGTGCACTACCGTTTTCACCAAACCGTGTATCACGTCCGCATCACCCGACCCGTTGGGGGCTTGGGTTCAGGCGCTCCGGTATCCCTCGATGGTGAGGCGTTGGTTGGGGATACGGTGCCCCTCCTGGACGACCGTCGTGAGCACTTCGTGGAAGTGCAAGTTGCCTGAGGCAGTGTTCGGCAAGCAGGGGGTCATCACGGCTCCGCCGCGGCCGGAACTGCCCTCGCCTCCGCAATCTCCCGAATACCCGCCTGCTCCGCGACCAGGTGCGAGTCGCCCCTCTTCCAGGCTCGAAATAGCCCGCAATGGCCGGGCGTTGCCGCGCCGCGTAGCGGCAGCTCGAAGGTAGCCGTGGACCGAGTCCACGGTTGAACGGACGAATGTGTCGCGCGCCGCGTAGCGACGTCTGATACAGGCGGCCCCGGCCCATCGAGCGTCGCTACGCGGCGCGCCGGCTCTTTCGGGTGAGCGATCCGTGGACCGAGGTCCACGGCTACCGGCGATCATCGCTACGCGATGGAACCAAAGCATGACCACGACCCCCCGCGAATAGTCCGTCGCAGCGCAGTTCCGCCGTTCCTCCGCTGTTGTTTTTTGCCACCGTGGGCAAGGCGGGTTACTCTGGGGCATGAACAGCGCACCGCCCCGCCGTCGGGAGGCCGCGGCCAGCCGCCTTGGCAGGCCGGTGGATGGCCCCGTCCGTTCGGTGTGCAACAAGCTGTGGCGCAATCACTTACATCCAGAGTAATAAGTCGCGATTTATGAATGAAGCCCATGTCCGAATCATCACCAGCCTGCCGTTGTTTGCGGGCTACACTCCCGCCGGCGCCGGGTTCTTGCTGGAGAGCGGGGAGGTGAAGGAATACACGGCGGGCGCGGTGCTCTGCCGCGAGGGCGATGCGCCGACGTTTGTCCTCCTGGTCTTGAGCGGCAAGGTGCAGGTGTTCGTCGAGCGCGACGGGCGGTCGCTCGATCTGACCGAAGCGGGGCCGGGCGCCATCTTGGGGGAATTGGCGGTGCTCTGCGGCATCCCCCGGTCCGCGTCGTTGCGGGCGAGCGAGAAACTGGTGGTCCTGGAATGGTCGGGCGAGGGGTTCCGCCGGATGCTGCTGCGCAACGCGACGCTCTCGGAGCGGATCCTGCGGCAGTCCCTGAGCACGCTGATTGAAAAAGAGCGGGCCTTGATCAGCTCCCTTTGCGTCGCACGCGAGGGGGAGGCCCGGAGTTCCTAGAGCGGGCCGAGGCTGGCTTCCAGAAGCCATTTGGCCGTGCTCCACAACCAGGGTGCCCAGATCCGCACTCAAAACTCCGCTTTTGGGGTTCTGCAACCGGGAAAGCGGCCGGAGGCTTGGCAACGCAAAGCCAAGCGGACCCAGTGCGTGATCGACTGGACGCGAAGTTCAAAGAGATCAAGGCCCAGCTCGCCGACGCCCGGCGGCAAACCGTTGAAGCCATCGACAAGGAAGCTCAGTTGGCCGCCCCGGACCAACTCGACAAGCTTTTCGACCGCCGCCAGCTTATGCAGGCGGTCCAGTAGCCGGGGCCTTTCGGGACGGAACGCGCTCAGTGTGCCAACCGGAACTCCGGCCGCGGTCACGTGACTGCCTGCACCGCTCGGGGCGACGATTCTCGCCATGATTGCAGCGCAAGGGGCATGAGCAGGGGTGGCCGGAGAACGGGGGCCAGCCCGGGCCGGGGCTGTGGTCGGCGCTGGTCCCGCGGGAGGTGCCACCCTGGTTTACCAGATGACCGGGAGGCTCCGCGGTGTGTCCTCACGAGCGGCTTTCCCGCTCTTCTGCCACCGCCCTGCCGATCGCGTCCGGGCCGAGGGTGTATCCGATGGGGATCCCGTCCTTCTTTGCCAACTTGGCGACGAGCCGCTCAGGATCGGGCTGAGGGGCTATCGGAATCAGCTTGATGGTCCCATCCGCGCCCGGTTCACAGGCGAAAACCTCCCCCGCCTTCGCCTGCGGAAGGCGAATCCGCTGGCGATCGTCCACGGCGAATGTCCTCACGAGGGCAAACTCCCACCGCAGGGGGCCGGGTTCAAGTCATTTGCTTCCCCCTCCCCCAAGGCTTCGGCGGAACACGCCCGCTTCGTCTAGCGCAAGAATCTCAGGCGCAATCACTTCCCTCCCAAGTCAAGAGGCCCGGCGAGGCACGAACTTCCGGGACGAACCCACATTTTCTTCGTGCGTCGTTGGCTCCAGGGGCCTACCCTCGCGCGGCTTTACGTCATGGGCGGCACAATTGCACAGTCACCAGTGTGTCTGGCGGCCCGCGCGGGCCACCGCCTGACCGCTACCCCACTCGAATAAATGGATCAAGCCACGCACAACAAAATCGTCTCTTTCATCTGGGGCATCGCCGACGACGTCCTGCGCGACCTGTTCAAGCGCGGCAAATACCCCGACGTCATCCTGCCCATGTGCGGCCTGCGCCGCCTCGATGCCGTCCTCGAGCCGACCAAGAAGGCCGTGCTCGAAACCAAGGAGATGCTTGACAAGGCCGGCATCACCGAGCAGAACGCGGCGCTCTGCGACGCCGCCAAACAGGCGTTTTACAACACCTCCAAGTTCACCCTGCGCGACTTGAAGTCCCGCGCCAGCCAGCAGCAGCTTCTGGCCGACTTCAACGCCTACCTCGACGGCTTCTCGCCGAACGTGCAGGACATCCTGGAAAACTTCAAATTCCGCAATCAGCTTCCCACCCTCTCCAAGTCCGATTCCCTCGGCACACTCATCGCCAAGTTTCTCGACCCGGAGATCAATCTCAGTCCCGGGCCTGTCCTCAACGGTGACGGCTCGGTCAAGCACCCCGGCATGGACAATCATTCCATGGGCACGGTCTTCGAGGAACTCGTCCGCAAGTTCAACGAGGAGAACAACGAGGAGGCCGGTGAGCACTGGACGCCGCGCGATGCCGTGAAACTCATGGCCAACCTGATCTTCCTGCCCATCGCCAGGGCCATCCGGTCGGGCTCCTATCTGCTCTATGACGGGGCGGATGGCACGGGCGGCATGCTCACTGTCGGCGAGGAAACCCTCCTCCAGCTCGCCGCCGACCGCGGCCAGCAAATCACCACCCACCTCTACGGCCAGGAAATCAATCCCGAGACCTACGCCATCTGCAAGACCGACATGCTCCTCAAGGGCAAGGGCGACACCGCCGACCACATCGTCGGCGGCGCGGAATGGTCCACACTTTCCCACGACGCCTTTCCCGCTCAGGAATTCGACTTCATGCTCTCCAATCCGCCTTACGGCAAGAGTTGGAAGAAGGATTTGGAGCAAATGGGCGGCAAGGACGGCCTGCGCGACCCGCGCTTCAAGGTCATGCACCACGGCGAGGAACTCTCCCTCGTCACCCGCTCCAGCGATGGCCAGTTGCTCTTCCTCGCGAACATGGCGTCGAAAATGAACCATAAGACGCCCCTCGGCAGCCGCATCGCCGAGGTCCACAACGGCTCGTCGCTGTTCACCGGCGACGCCGGCCAGGGCGAAAGCAACATCCGCCGCTGGCTCATCGAAAACGACTGGCTCGAAGCCATCGTCGCCCTGCCGCTGAACATGTTCTACAACACCGGCATTGCCACCTACATCTGGGTGCTCACCAACCGCAAGCCGGAACATCGCCGGGGCAAGGTCCAACTCATTGACGCCACGCAGTGGTTCAAGCCGCTCCGCAAAAACCTCGGCAAGAAAAACTGCGAGCTCGCCCCCGACGACATCCAGCGCATCTGCGACACCTACCTCAAGTTTGAGGAAGCGCCGCAGTCGAAGATTTTCCCCAACGCCGCCTTCGGTTACTGGAAAGTCACCGTCGAACGCCCCCTCCGCTTGCACAGCCAGCTTTCGGTCAAGGCCATCGAGTCGCTCCGCTTCGCCTCCGGCGACGAAGACCTCCGCGCCCCGCTCTACGACGAGTTCGGCGACAAGCTCGTGAACGACTTCCCCGCCATCGCCGCCGCGCTCGAGAAGCGCCTCGCCGACTGGGGCAACGACGACGAGGGGGAGGAAGAGTCCGAGGACGGCGCGCCCACGAAGAAAGGCCTGCCCGAGAAGAAAAAGAAGAAGCTGCTCGATGCCTCCACCTGGGCGGACGACGCCCAGCTCGTCGCCACCGCAAACGCCCTGCGCCAGGAACTGGGCGGCGACGTGTTCGAGGATTACAACCTCTTCCGCGTCCGCGTGGACGACGCCCTCAAAAAGCTCGACCTCAACCTCTCTGCCGCGGACCTAAAGCTCATCCTCCGCGCCGTGAGCTGGCGCGTCGAAACCGCCCCGCCCGTCATCGCCAAGACCCACAAGCCGGGCAAAGTAAAGCCCGACCCTCTGCGCGGCCTGTATGAAGGCAGGGCGATTTCTCCGAAAGCGCCGCCTCCCATCGTCGAATACGAGCCCGACACCGACCTGCGCGACACCGAGCAGATCCCCTTCCTCGAAGCTCCGCCCTCCGGGAATCCCGGGGACCTGCCCTCCGTAGCCTCGGCGAAGGAGGGCATCGAAGCCTTCATCCGCCGCGAAGTCCTGCCCTACACCCCCGATGCGTGGATCAAGGAAGATGCCACCAAAATCGGCTACGAAATCAGCTTCACCCGCCACTTCTACCAACCGCAGCCCCTGCGCACCCTCGACGCCATCCGCGCCGACATCCTCGCCGTCGAAAAGGAAGCCGAGGGCTTGCTTGATGAACTACTCAAGGGAGGCGCGAAATGAAACGGAAAGTCCCCAAGACCCGGTTGGACTTCGCGCGTCCCGCCTCTTCCGCAACGGACCAGCCCACGCCCACCAACCTCGGCGGTCTGCTTTCCCATCTTCGCGCGATCATCATCGAGTCGCGGCAGCAGGCCCTTCGGGCGGTGGATGTCCTTCAGATTCGCACCTGCTGGCTGGTCGGCCAGCACATCGTGGAATTTGAGCAAGGCGGCGCCGCCCGGGCCGCCTATGGGCATTCCTTGCTGGCACGGTTGGCCGAGCACCTCACCGCCGAGTTTGGAAAAGGATTCGACGCCTCTAATCTTTACAAAATGAGCCAGTTCTACCGGCTCTTTCCGATTTTAGACGCGCTGCGTCTACAATTGAGCTGGACCCACTATCGGCTGCTCCTTCGCGTCGAGGACGAACCGGCCCGCCGCTGGTATATGAACGAGGCCGCGGATCAGAACTGGAATACCCGCGCCCTGGAACGCCAAATCAGCACCCTCTACTATGAGCGCTTGCTTGCCAGCAAGGATCGCGAGCCTGTCCGCGCCGAGGCCGCCGAAAAACTGTCCGCCCTGCCAGCCTCCCCGCGCGACTTCATCCGCGATCCCCTTCTGCTGGAATTCCTCGGCCTCCCCGGCACTGGCAAATTGCTCGAGTCGAAGCTGGAAGATGCCCTCATTAGCAATTTAGAGGCCTTCCTGCTCGAACTCGGCAAAGGCTTCGCTTTTGTCGCCCGCCAGCAACGCATCAGCACCGAGTCCAAGGATTTCTACCTCGACCTTGTCTTCTACAACTACCTGCTCAAGTGTTTCGTCCTGTTTGACCTCAAGACCGATGAGCTTACCCATCAGGACATCGGCCAGATGGATATGTACGTCCGCATCTATGACGACCTCCGGCGCGGTCCCGAAGACAACCCCTCCGTCGGCATTATTCTCTGCGCCCGCAAGGACCAGTCCGTCGTCCGCTACTCCGTTCTCCACGGCCACGAGCAGCTCTTCGCCTCTAAATACAAGCTCGTCCTCCCTTCCGAAGAGGAACTCCGCATCGAACTCGTGCGTGAACAACAGATGCTTTCCGACCAAACCCCAGACTCCAACCCGTCTCCTCAAAAACCCAAACCGGCACCCTCCCGAAAAAAACGCCGAACGAAAGGAGGCGCGAAATGATTGCCAACCTCCAGCCTTACCCGGAATACGAGGAATCGGGCCTGCCGTGGTCGCCAAGACTTCCGGCGCATTGGTCGAAAGAGCGAGCGAAATGGCTTTTCACAAAAATGGAACGTCCCGTGGGTGACGACGACGCCGTCGTCACCTGTTTCCGCGACGGCATGGTGACCCTGCGCAAGAATCGCCGCTTACGCGGATTCACGGAGGCGATCTACGAGTTCGGTTACCAGGGCATCCGAAAGGGCGACCTCGTGATTCATGCGATGGACGCCTTCGCGGGTGCGGTTGGCGTGTCGGACAGTGACGGCAAGGGCACACCGGTTTACGCGGTCTGTCAGCCAAGACCGGGCGTCAACGCGCAATACTATGCTTTCATCGTTCGTCAGATGGCGCGGTCCCAGTGGATTCTTGCGCTCTCTCGCGGCATCCGGGAGCGCTCGACCGACTTCCGCTACGACACATCCGGCGGACAGCGCGTGCCCTTGCCCCCGCCCGAGGAGCAGGCGGTGATGGTGCGGTTCCTAGACTACGCGAACGGGCGGTTGGAGCGGGCGGTCCAGGCGAAGCGCAAGGTGATCGCGCTGCTCCACGAGCAGAAGCAGGCCATCATCCACCGCGCCGTCACCGGCCAGGACCAGGTAGTCGAGCAAAAGCGAGCTGATGGCACTTCAGCCTTCAGCCTTCAGCCTTCAACCTTGCCCAAGAAGCCCTCCGGCATCCCCTGGCTCGGCGACATCCCATTCCATTGGGAAACACGTCCCCTGAAACAACTGCTCGTTCAAATGGATTACGGCACGTCCGAGAATGCTCGTGGAGAAGGTCGGGTTCGCGTTCTGGGCATGGGCCACATCCGAGACGGTAGCGTCTTCGTTCCCGAAAAAGGAAGTCTGGACCGTGTGCCGGCAGGTCTATTGCTCTGGAAGAATGACCTGCTGTTCAACCGCACGAACAGCCCGGAGTTGGTGGGTAAGGTCGGATTGTTTGATGGCAACCCGGCCGATGAAATCACTTTTGCGTCCTACCTTGTGCGGCTTCGAGTCCGCGGCGAGCACAGCCCCTTCTGGTTGAACTATCTGCTGAACAGCACCGCGTTTTGGAGCTATGCGCGAAGTCAGGCACTGGTCAGCCTCCACCAAGCCAATCTCAATTCATCCCGCTATGCTCGGATGATTCTCCCTGTTCCGCCAAGACGCGGCGAACAAGACGCAATCGTCGATGCGATCCGCTCACAGACCAGCATCGTTCAACGAGCTATCGCCCGCACAGAGCGCGAAATCGCCCTGCTCCGCGAATACCGCACACGTCTGACCGCCGACGTCGTTACCGGCAAGCTGGATGTCCGCCCCGCCGCCCGCCAGGTGCCCGCCGAGCCCGCTGCCCCTGAACCCGCGCCCGACCCCGAGGAAGCAACCGAGTTCGAGGAGGCGATCCCCGACTGAAAACTCGATTTGCCGAGAGAACGGCGATAAACTAGATCAACTGAAGTGAAAGTTGTCGATCAAATCCTGAACAAACTGGCCGAGCTGATCCATCAGGGGCGTTTTGTCGAGTTGGAGACCGAGGGGCTGGAGATCAAGCCGGTGCCGGCTGACGGCGGGGAGTGGAAGGAAAGGTACAAGAGCATCAACGCCTTCCTAAATACTCGTGGTGGCATTGTGATTTTCGGGGTGAAGGAGGAAGGGACAGGGCCAGCGCGGCGCTATGTGTTCAGTGGCTGGAAGGAACACGCGGAGCCGAATCTGAAGGAAATTGCCAAGCTGTTCACAGACCGTAAGGGAGTGGTGCAGGATTTATCCGATTGCTTTCCGCCAATGGAACTCCGCGATATCCAAGGAGGACGTGTGGCGGTCATGTATGTGGATGAACTGGCTGCGGACCGGAAGTTCGTGTTTTACAAAGGCACTGCTTACCGGCGCATCCTGACCGGCGACCACAAAATTAACGAAGCCGAAGTGGAGGCGCAGGAGGAGTTTAAGGAGGAGGCCGTTCATGCGCGCGAACTCCAACTAGTCCCCGGTCTGACGGAGGCGAACCTCGACCTTACGAAACTGAACCAATTCATTTTTCAACTGAATCAGCCGGTGCAGGTGGAGACCATGAAGCCGGACCTCGCGCAAGCACGGCCTTTCCTGGAGCGGCGCTGTTTTGTGAAGGACGGCGGGGTGACGGTGTTGGGGGCGCTGGTTTGCGCGCAGCATCCGGGCGATTGTCTCGGCTTCCGGTGCCACGTGCATGGGTATGTGGACGTCCCGCAGCAGCCACAGGACGTGGAAATCGCCTCGCAGGTGGTTCAGGATAAGCAGGACTTTGTGGATAACGTCCTGCAACTGATGGAGTCGGGCCTGGGCTATCTGCTGCGCAACATTCAAGTGGGCGTGAGCACGCGGGAGGGCGGCATGAACCAACCACAGTATCCGGGTTCCCTGCTGCGTGAGACGGTGAACAACGCGCTGGCGCACCGGGATTACTCGATTGACCGGCAGGTGATTCTCGCGATCAAGCCCGGGAAGCACATCGCCATTCGCAATCCTGGCACCTTCCGCAAACGGTTGCTCATTGAGGCCCCGGCTGACCCCATTCCCATGCTCCGAATTCTGCCCGAGGCCAAACCGCGAAATCCCAAGCTGGCCGACGTGCTGCGGGTTTATCGCAAGTGGGAGGGGCGCGGCATCGGCATGGCCACTCTGGTGAACCTCTGTCTGCAGAACCAGATGGATCTGCCCTACTACCGCCTTTTTTCGGAGGAGGTCTGTCTCTACTTGTGCGCGGGACGGTTGCTGGATGAGCGCATGGAACGGCTGTTCCAATCCTTCGACGGCCATATTGAAACCCGGCTCCAAGGTAACGCGCTGAGCGAGGAACAGAAATTGGTGCTTTCCTATTTGATCAAGTCGGAATGGGCCAATGAGAAGCTGGGTTACACGATCTTGCTTACGCCAGACAACAACCACTTCCGCGCGTTGTTGGACTTGGAAAGAGCCGGCTTGATCCAGAAGCACCCCTCGAGCACCGCGACCTACCCCGTCTATGTGGCCGACCGAGTACTGGTGAGCCGTGGATACCTGACCGAACTACGGGCCACGTTTGGGATCGGGTTTGACGGCCTTGACCCGCTATTGAAGCAGGCGCTGGGCGTGGTTTACCGCTTCAACCACTTCAGCAAGGCGCGGGTGGTGAGCGCCAAGCAAGCGAGCTTTGCATTGTGGTATGAGGGCGAAGGTGTCTCGGGTGGAATCGAACAGTTCGATGCCTTCTACCGAAAAGTGCGTTACGCCTTCAACAAGCTGCAGACGGGCGGCTTTGTCGCGAAGAAAGAGGGAACGCGCGGCTATCTGCTGAAAACGGATTACCTCGCCACTCATCTGGTTTGAGGAACACCGAGGCGGATAGCCACCCAAATCCTGACATGCCCACCACAGACACCACCGAGACCGGGCTCGAAACGCTCATCTACCAGGCGATGACAGGGCGCACAGGTCTTGAGTCGGTGCCGGACGCCTGGCAGGAGGTCTCGCCCACGGCTGCCGGCGGCACAGGCTGGCTGGCGGGCTGGCCCCGCGATTACGACCGCACCCACGCCCTGGATGCCCCCCAGCTTTTCTCCTTCCTGCACGCCACCCAGCCGGAGGAGCTGAAGAAGCTCGGCATCGCGAACTACTCCAACAAATCGGACATCGCGCTGCTCAAGTTCCTGGCGCGCCTGGAAAGCGAGATCGGCAGCCGCGGCGTAATCGACGTGCTCCGTAGTGGCATCAAGCACGGCGCGCTGACGTTCGACCTGTTCTACGGGACTCCCTCACCGGGTAACGCCAAGGCCGCCACCCTCCATGCCGCGAACCGTTTCAGCATCACCCGCCAGGTGCGCTACAGCATGGACGAAACGCGCCGCGCCCTCGACCTGGTCATCTTCATCAACGGCCTGCCCATCGCCACGTTCGAGCTGAAGAACAGCCTCACCAAACAGACAGTCGAGGACGCCGTGGAACAGTATCGCCGCGACCGCGACCCGCGCGAAAAACTCTTCCAGCTCGGGCGTTGCGTGGTGCATTTCGCGGTGGACGACCAGGAGGTGATGTTTTGCACCCAGCTCAAGGGCAAGGCCTCATGGTTTCTGCCCTTTAACCGGGGCTGGAACGATGGCGCGGGCAATCCCCCCAACCCGACCGGGCTCAAGACAGATTACCTCTGGCAGCGAATCCTCACGCCGCGCAGCCTGACGGACATCCTGGAAAACTACGCGCAGATCATCGAAACCCGGAACGAAAAGACGGGCCGCAAGAAGGCGGTCCAGGTATTCCCGCGCTTTCACCAACTGGCCGTCGTCCGTCTCCTGCTCGCAGACGTGTCCAAGAGCGGCGCCGGCAAGCGTTACCTCATTCAAAACTCCGCCGGCAGCGGCAAGTCCAACTCCATCGCCTGGCTAGCCCACCAGCTCATCGGCTTGCGCCAGGCCGAGCGGGACATCTTCGATTCCATCATCGTCATCACCGACCGGCGCCTCCTTGACCAGCAGATTCAGGCCACCATCAAAAAGTTCGCCCAGGTGGGCGAGACCGTCGGCCACGCGGAGCACTCCGGTGACCTCCGCAAATTCATCGAAGCCGGCAAGAAAATCATCATTTCCACCGTGCAGAAGTTTCCGTTCATCCTCGATGAAATCGGCGACGAGCACCGCAGCCGTCGTTTCGCCATCATTATTGACGAGGCGCATTCGAGCCAGGGCGGCAAGACGGCGGCGGCCATGAGCGAGGCCTTGTCCGACCCGGAAGACACGGTGAACGACGCCCTGCAAAAGCGGATGGAAGCCCGAAAAATGCTGACCAACGCCAGCTACTTCGCCTTCACCGCCACGCCCAAAAACAAGACGCTCGAAATGTTCGGCGAGCCCCTGCCACCCGACGCCGAAGGCAAGGTCAAACACAAGCCGTTCCACAGCTACACGATGAAGCAGGCCATCCAGGAGGGCTTCATCCTCGACGTGCTCAAGAGCTACACCCCCGTGGACAGCTATTACAAGCTGGTGAAGAAGATCGAGAGCGATCCGGAATTCGACACCAAGAGGGCGAAGAAGAAGCTCCGGAAGTATGTCGAGAGCCATGACCACGCAATCCGGCTCAAGGCCGAGATCATGGTGGACCACTTCCACGAGCAGGTGCTCGCCCTAAACAAGATCGGCGGCCAGGCGCGCGCGATGGTGGTTTGCAGCGGCATTGAGCGGGCCATCCAGTATTACCACGCATTCAAGGACTACCTCGCCGAGCGCAAGAGTCCATACCAGGCCATCGTCGCCTTCTCCGGCGAACCGGAATACGGCGGCGTGAAGGTCACCGAATCCTCGCTCAACGGATTTCCGGCTCTATAGCAGAATTTGTGGGTAACACCTGGGGGATCAGCGGCCTGGGGGCCGGAGAGGAGGCTGAGTTTTTCGCTTTGGCCGTGGCTTGCAGGGGCATCGCGAGCGGCCAACGCCCGGCC
>Ga0182030_10002109_pt1 | contig 42001 bp, 36 predicted proteins | sample 812S3MmetaG_FD_121299 | JGI IMG/M metagenome (GOLD analysis project Ga0182030, IMG submission 121299) | Permafrost microbial communities from Stordalen Mire, Sweden - 812S3M metaG (Illumina Assembly) | ecosystem: Environmental > Terrestrial > Soil > Wetlands > Permafrost | place: Sweden... | reverse complement strand
GCCTGCGATGCCTGCGATGCCTGCGATGCCTGCGATGCCTGCGATGCCTGCGATGCCTGCGACCGGTAGTTCGGACACCTCGAGCAGCGTAGCGGGCAATAGTGCGACCCCGCCGCCCGCCGCGCCCGCAAGCGACGCTGCGGCAGCGCCTGCGGCCGCCGCACCTGCGCAGGCCGCGCCGGATGCCGCCACGGCGGCAAACGCGCCGGCGAGTCCGGCCGCGGGCGCCGAACCGGTCGCTTCAGACAGCAAGATCTCGGCCGATGTGAAGACGGTGATCGCGACGGCCGCGCCGAACAGCAACGTGAACGTGACGACCACGAACGGCACAGTGGCGCTGGCCGGCTCGGTACCCACGCAGGCTGCCGTCGATCAGGCCAAGCAAGCAGCCATGGGCGTTGCCGGTGTCAAGGCCGTCGATACCTCGGGCCTGCTCGTCAACAATCAGTAGCCCACACCAGTAGCGCAGAGCAGGTGCTCTGAGGACCGATGCGGCCGTGCGCCCATCGGTCCTTTTTCTTTGTAGCTAGGTTATGATTGCGGCCCAGCGTCGCCCGATTTGGCCTTGCGCGAACAAAAAACGGCCTACGGGATGAGAATCAAATCCACACTGATCGCGTCCCTTTTGGTGTTTTCGATCGCCGGCTGCGCGGTCGGCCCCGACTTCAAGCCGCCCGCCGCGCCGAGTGTCAGCGGATACACCGCGGAGCCCCTCACCAATACCGCCGCCACTGCCAATGTTGTCGGCGGCGATGCACAACGCTTTGTCGCGGGCGCCGCTCTTTCCGGCGACTGGTGGACGCTGTTCCGTTCCAAGGCGCTCAATGAACTGATCGAGCGGGCGCTTGCCAACAATCACGATCTGAAAGCCGCCCAGGCGGCCCTGTCGCAGGCGCGCGAGAATGTCCTCGCGCTACGCGGCGCATATTATCCGAGCCTCGGCGCCGACTTCTCCGGCAGTCGCCAGCGGCAGGCGGCTTCGCTCGCGCCCGTGCCTGCGAACAATGCCCTGGTGTACGAGCTGTTCACACCGCAGCTCAATATTTCCTATGTGCCCGACGTGTTCGGTCTGAATCGCCGCACGGTCGAATCCCTGCAGGCGCAGGCCCAGACCGTACGCTTCCAGATGCTCGCGACTTATACGACGTTGACCTCCAACGTGGTGGTGACGGCGATCCAGGCCAGTGCGATTGACGCGCAGATCGATGCAACCCGCCAACTCATCGCGCTCAATTCTCACGCGCTTGAGATATTGAATTATCAGTTGCACAAGGGTTATGCGAGCGGTGTCGATGTCGCCGCGCAGGAATCGCAACTTGCGCAAGTCGCCGCCACCTTGCCACCGCTGATCAAGCAAACGGAGCAACTGCATCATCTGTTGGCGGTGCTGACGGGGCGCTTCCCCAACGAGGCGCCGACGGACACGCTCGAACTGTCGAGTCTGAAATTACCCACCGAGCTGCCGGTCACCATGCCTTCGCAGCTGGTGGCGCAGCGTCCCGATGTGCGCCAGGCGCAGGAGAATCTGCATGCGGCGAGCGCGCAGATCGGAATTGCCGTCGCGAACCGGTTGCCCAATATCACTCTGACCGCCGATGCGGGCAGCACAGCATTGGCGATCAGCCAGGTATTCAGCTCCGGCACGGGCTTCTGGGGACTGGCTGCCGATGTCTCGGCACCCATTTTCGAAGGCGGCAAACTGCTGCACCAGGAACGCGCCGCGAAAGCCGCCTACACGCAGGCTGCCGAACAGTATCGCAGCACGGTGCTGACGGCCGTGCAGAACGTGGCCGACACCTTGACGGCGCTGCAGCAGGATGCCGAAGGGCTGAAGGCGGCCGCGGCCGCCGAACACGCCGCCACGACCAGCCTGGACCTGGCGCAGCGACAGGTTCGCGACGGCTACGCCGGCGATCTCGCGCTGTTGAGCGCTGAACAGGCGTATCAGCAGGCACGGCTGAATCTGATCCAGGCTCAAGCCAGCCGTTATGCCGACACGGCGGCGCTGTTCCAGGCGCTGGGCGGGAGCTGGTGGGGGCGCGCGGAACTGACCGGGACTACGCATGGGAACTGAATTGCGGTGCCGACTCGCGCATGTCCTCGTGCTGACTGCGATCGCGTGCGCCGCCGGCTGTTCATCCGGAACAGCCGGACATGCGCCGGATGCGAATAGCACCGCCAGCAACGTCACTTTGACCGCAGCGCAGCGGCAACATCTGCAGATTGAGACGGTAACGCCCACCGCTTTCCGCAGGTCCATCAATACCGCCGGGGTGGTGGATTTCGACAACGATCGGGCGACCAGCGTTTTGGCGCCCTTCTCCGGCCCGGTATCGCACCTGGTGGCATCGTTGGGCGAGCGGGTCAAACAAGGGCAGGAATTGGCGACCGTAAGTTCACCGGATTTTGCCGCAGCCGTCGCCGCCTACCGTAAAGCGCTCGCCACTGCCACGACAACCCGCCATCTGGCAGATCTGGACAAGGATCTGCTCGAACACCAGGGGGTCTCCCAGCGCGAGGCAGAGCAGGCACAAACCGATGCCGACAACGCGCAATCCGATCGCGCTGCGGCACTGCAGGCCCTGCTGGCATTGAATGTCGACCCACAGACCATCAAGGACATCCAGGAGAACCGGCCCGTGGCGCGCATGGAAGGTACGATCCGTTCGCCAATCGCCGGAATAGTGGTCGAGAGATTAATTACCCCCGGACAACTGGTGGAGGCCGGCAGCACGCCCTGTTTCACCGTTGCCGATCTGTCGCGCGTGTGGGTGCAGGCGCAGGTCTTCGGCTCGGACGCAGCCGCCGTGCACATCGGTGATACCGCCGAAGTCGAGTCCGACGTCGCCGCAACGCCTTTACAAGGCACGGTGACCAATGTCTCGGCGTTGGTCGATCCGGATACGCGTTCGGTGATCGCGCGCGTTTCAGTACCGAATACCGGGCAGATACTGAAGAAGCAGATGTATGTGCGCGTGCTGATCCGATCGCAACACGAAGAAAGTGGCGTGCTGATTCCAGTTTCGGCCGTACTGCGCGACGATGAAAACCTGCCCTTCGTGTACCTGGAGCAAGCCGATGGCAGCTTCGCACGGCGCCATGTCACGCTGGGCTATCGCGACGCTGACCGGTACGAGATACCTGCCGGCCTGAAGTCCGGCGAGAAGGTGGTCGTCGCGGGCGGCATCTTCGTTCGATTCATCCAGAGCCAATGAGCGCCCAACTGCCGTCGAACGCGCCGGCCCCGCGCGCCGGATCGGCAATCAATCGCATCGTTGCCTTTGGGTTGGAGCAGCGTTTCCTGATCATTCTACTGGCGGCAAGCCTGATCGGCGCCGGCTGGTGGGCGCTCCGGCGGCTGCCCATGGATGCATATCCCGATCTGTCTCCGCCTATTGTGGAGATCATCACGCAATGGCCTGGACACTCCGCCGAGGAGATGGAGCGCCTGGTCACCGTGCCCGTCGAATTGGGCATGAACGGGATTCCCGACCTGGCAACCAAGCGATCGATTTCGTTGTACGGACTGTCGGATGTCACGCTCACCTACCGCGATCGCGTCGACAACTACTTCGCGCGGCAACAGGTCTTCAATCGGCTGGGCGGCATCACTTTGCCGACCGGCGTTACGCCTTCCGTATCGCCGTTGTCCTCGCCGTCGGGTTTGATCTACCGCTACGTATTGGAAAGTCCCGATCGCTCGCCGATGGAGCTGAAGACCTTCGAGGACTGGGTGGTCGCACCACAGTACCGATCCGTCACCGGCGTCGCCGACGACTCGGCATTCGGCGGCGGCGACATGCAGTACCAGGTGCTGCTCGATCCGGCGCGGATTGCCGCTGTGGGACTTTCGGTAGCACAGGTCGAGGCCGCACTGGCGGCCAACAACAGCAATGCCGGCGGCGGGTTCTATTCACAAGGCGGCCAGTTCTTCTACATCCGCGGGCTGGGTCGACTGACCACGACACAGGACATCGAGGAGGTGGTACTGGCGGTGCATAACGGCACCCCGGTGCTGGTCAAGGATGTGGGGCGGGTAGCCATTGACATCGCGCCACGCCTGGGCGAGTTCGGCTACATGCAGCGCGATGACTCGGTCGAAGGCGTGATCCTCATGCTCACCGGGGAGAAGACGCAGGATGTGCTCAAGCGCATTGAGGCGAAAACCGAGCAGCTCAATCGCGAGATATTGCCCCGGGACGTAAAAATCCATCCGTTTTACGATCTGGCCGACCTGATCGCCGAAACGACCCAGGTGGTCGAGCGCAATCTCTTGCTGGGCATGGTCCTGGTGATTGCCGTGCTCGTATTTTTTCTCTATGACATTCGCGCCGGCCTGATCGTCGCAGTCACCATCCCGCTGGCGCTGCTGTTCGCGTTCGTCTGCCTGAACCTGCAGAACGCCTCGGCCAACCTGCTCTCGATCGGCGCGGTCGACTTCGGCATCCTGGTCGATGGCGCCATCGTCATGGTCGAGAACATCTTCCGCCAGATTGCCGCGCGCCGTGGCGCACCGTTCAATGTCCGCGAAATCATCATCGACGCGGCCGCGGAGGTCGATCGCCCGCTGGTATACGCAGTCGCCGTGATCGTGGCGAGTTTCCTGCCGATCTACGTGCTGACCGGGCCTTCCGGCACGCTGTTCAAGCCGATGGCCGACACCATGATTTTCGCGCTGATCGGCTCGCTGCTCGTTACCCTGACCCTGTTGCCCGTGTTGTGCGCCCTGCTCATGCGCCGCAACGTGCGCGAACGCCGCAATGCCCTCTACGACAGGGCCAAAGCCGCTTATGTCCGCGGTCTGAATCATTGTGTGGGGCGACCCTGGCTGACGGTCATCCTCCCCACCATGCTCCTCGGGCTGTCGCTGCTGCTGGTGCCACGCATCGGCGCGGAATTCATGCCACACCTGGATGAAGGCGCGCTGTGGGTGCGCGCGACGATGCCCTACACCATTTCCTTCGACGAGGCCGCGGGTATCACCCCGAAGATCCGCGAGGTCCTAAGCTCCTTTCCGATGGTGACTACGGTCACCTCGGAACTCGGCCGCCCCGATGACGGCACCGACTCGACCGGCTTCTTCAACGTGGAGTTTTTCGTCGGCCTGAAACCTTATTCACAGTGGCGCGGCGCCTACCGCAACAAGCCGGCGCTGATCGAGGCCATCAACCGCAAGCTGCAGTCATTTCCGGGCATAGACTTCAACTACACCCAGCCTGCGGAAGATGCAGTGGATGAAGCCGAAACCGGTCTGAAGAGCGCATTGGCCGTCAAAGTATTCGGTGCCGACCTGCAGACGCTGCAGCTGAAGGGCAAGGCCATCAAGGAAGTCCTCGACCATGTACGGGGCATCAGCGATGTCACGCTGGTGCACGAACTGGGGCAGCCGAGCCTTACGCTCAAGATCGATCGCGCAAAGATCGCCCGCTACGGCCTGAACGTCTCCGATGTCAACGGCCTGATCGAAACCGCGATCGGCGGGGATGTCGCGACGCAGGTGGTGCAGGGAGAAAAACAATTCGACCTCATCGTGCGCCTCGCTCGGCAGTTCCGCGACAATCCGCAGGAAATCGGCAACATTCCAATGGCGACGCCCGGTGGGCAGCAGATTCCGCTCAAACAACTGGCCGATATCGAGGAAACCGATGGCGCCTCGTTCATCTACCGCGAAGACAATTCGCGCTACATCGGCGTGCAGTTCTCGGTGAGCGGCCGCGATCTGGCCGGTGCCGTGCAGGATGCCATCCAACAGGTCCACGACAAGGTCGGCCTGCCGCAGGGCTATCGCCTGGATTGGGGCGGTGAATACAAGGAATATACCGCCTCGCGCGCGCAACTGAATGTGATTCTGCCGCTGACGCTGGTAGTGATCTTCATGCTGTTGTTCGTGCTCTACAGCAATTTCAAATTCCCCTTCATCACGGTGCTTGGCGTGCTGTTGTCGGCACCGGTCGGGGGTATCCTCGCGCTGTGGATCACCGGTACGCCGTTTTCAGTGTCCTCCGGCATCGGCTTCATCGTGCTGTTCGGCGTCTCGGTGTTGAATGGTGTGGTTTACATCTCCTACGTCAACGAGCTGCGCCGCGGCGGCACCGCAATCGACGAGGCGCTTCGCGAGGGTGCGATCCTGCGGCTGCGCCCGATCATGATGACCGCACTGGTGTCCGCGCTCGGATTGCTGCCCGCCGCGCTGGCCACCGGCGTCGGCACCGATTCGCAACGGCCCTTCGCACTGATTATCGTCTGCGGCATGCTGTCGCGCCTGTTGATCAGCATTTTTCTGATGCCGGCGCTGTATGCGCTGGTCGCGCGGCCGAATGACCGGTTGGAAGTGTGAAGAGGCTCTCCGAGCCGTAGGTCCTGACCGCGCCTAAGGCCATAGAAACTACAAGATCTGGGCGCATTTTTGGCATTATTGGCTATTCGATTCGGCGGGTGCCAGAACTTCGGCCGTCAGACGCTGCGAACCCACCACCGCCTGCGCGGGGCAGGTTGTGCTGAACTGCACATTGCGCGCGGTAAACAGTGGCAGCACCTCGCGCGCCACCTGCCGCAGCAACTCGCAATACGAGGCATCCGCCGTCACGTTAACCCGCTGCCACTCGGCCGGCACGACTGCGACGCTGCCAGCCGCAGGCGCTGTATCGTCCGCCCCGCTGGCCGTCGCCGTGACCACGAGGCCGAGCGCCATGAGCGCTGGCCGCAGTACTCGCCACGAGGAGTCCATCCCTGTCTCCCCCTTTCGCCAGCCCTCACTATACATCGCCCTTCAGTAATCAAACTTGTAATGGACCTGCGCGTAGATCTCGCGCGGATTGTCCCAATGAACTCAAGGCGCTTCGCCCAGGAAGCGGTAGCGATACACGCTGCCGTCGCGCAGCACCCGCCCTGCCGAAGGGTCACGGAAGTGGGCGGGAAAGCACACCAGGGCCTCATCGACGGCACGCGTAACAGTGCGCAGGCGGGTCGCACGGGCCATTACCGGATCGCCATCAAAAGACATCGTCAGGTCCGGGCGAACCAGCTGTATGGGGTGGTGGACCACGTCGCCCCAGAAGATCGCCCGCTCGCCCCCGCATTGTGCAAGTACCGAGAAATTGCCCGGCGAGTGTCCAAAGGCCGGTTCAAGCCACACGCCGTCGCCGATCTGTCGATGGACGGCGATATTTTCCTCGATCAGCGCCGCGCGGCCCGCCTCGTAGATCGGCAAAACTGAATCGCGGAAAGCGCGCAGATGGTCGGTCTCCAATTCCTGCTTTCCGAAATGCTCAAAATCGCGGCGCGAGAACAGGTAGCGCGCATTCGCGAACGTCGGCACCCACCTGCCGCTCTCCAGCCGCGTGTTCCATCCGACATGATCGAAATGAAGATGGGTGCACAGCACCAGATCAATGTCGTCGGTGCTCAAGCCAAGCTTGGCGAGATTCGCGAGGAAGGGTGTCTGCGCATGATCGACATCCGGGATCGAGCGGTGTTTATGCTCGCCATTGCAGGCGTCGACGAGCACCGTGAGACCGTCGAGTTGAAGGACATAAGAGTGCATGCTCATCATGAATGCCGACTGCTCGGCGGTCGGGCCGAGCGTGTCATCCGTGTACCACGTCGCCAGGTGCGCGAGGTCTTGCGGTGTAATCCCCGGCACGATCAGCGGCATCGGCGGGCCGCTTTCCATCTCCAGCACCTTGCTAACCGTCATCCGCCCCAGCGTCACTGGCCGCATCATCCTTCCCCTTCATCCGACGGACGCTAGCACAGGGACGCGGCGCCGTCTTGCCCCGGCCTTGACGCGCTTTCGCGGTGTTGGCAAAGTCAGTATCAGCGCGCTGCTTTGGCGCTGCCTGTCCGCGGCAAGGGACCCTCCCCTTCTTCCAGGCTGATTCGCTGGCACGCAACAGGTCGGGACGCTGCGGCGCCCGGTGATAATAAATGATGGCCGTCCGTATCGCCTCACTGCACTGTTACCCGCTGAAATCCGCCCGTGGCGTCGATATCGAGCAAACGCCGCTGACCGTCGCGGGCTTGGCCAACGATCGCAGCTGGATGATCGTGACACCGGCGGGTCGCTTCCTGACCCAACGTGAGCTGCCGCAACTGGCACTGCTGCGGCCGCGGCTCACGGAAACTGAACTTTGGTTGGAAGCACCATCTTGCCCACCGCTGGTGGTTTCGCTGCAGGAGCGCGCGACCCGTGTGCCGGTCGTGGTCTGGGGCGATACCTGCCCTGCCTTCGATGCGGGTGAAGCGGCTGCCGCGTGGCTGCTGGCGTTTCTGCGGCGCGAGTGTCGCCTGGTGCGCTTCGATCCACAGCACCGGCGACTGAGCGCCCGCGCCTGGACCGGTGAACTGGAGGCCGAGAACCGCTTCTCCGACGGATTCCCGGTGCTGGTCATCAGTCAGGCTTCACTCGCCGATCTGAACTCGCGGCTGCAGCGGCCGCTGCCGATGAACCGTTTCCGTCCCAACATCGTCGTGGAAGGCCTCGAGGCCTACGAGGAGGACCGGATCGCCGAGCTTTACGACGAGACGATGACACTGAGGCTGGTGAAGGCCTGCACGCGCTGTCGCATCACCACGACCGATCAGGAAACGGCCAGCCTCGACGGCATGGAGCCGCTGCAAACGCTGAAGAGCTACCGGTTTGACGCGCAGCTGCATGGCGTTATCTTCGGTCAGAACGCCATCGTGGTGCGCGGTGCCGGATCCACGCTCAGGCGTGGCCAGGGCTTGCAGTTACGCTGGAAGAGCAACTGACTGCAGCGTGAATCTACGGCCGCACGATGATGCGCGCGCTGCGCTCGTAGGTCAGATAGGCCCAGGCCCAGTCGATGAGGACCACCAGGCGATTGCGGAAGCCGATGAGAAAGAAGATGTGCGCGGCCAGCCAGAAGCACCATGCGGGAGTGCCGGAGAGCTGATGCCCGCGCATTTCAACGACTGCCGCGCGACGGCCGATCGTGGCCAGTGCGCCGTAGTCCCGGTAGCGAAACGCCGCGCGTGAGCGTCCGGCGAGACTTGCCGAAATGCACTGCGCCGCGTGCGTGCCCATCTGTTTGGCCGCCGGCGCAGTGCCCGGCACAGCGCGCCCGTCGCAGGAAATACTGGCCAGGTCACCGGCAATGAGCACTTCCGGATGCCCCGCAAGCGAGAGATCCGGCTGCACCATCACCCGGCCCGCCCGATCCAACGGTGCCCCCAGCATTCCTCCGAGTGATGAGGCGGAAACTCCCGCAGCCCACAGGATCGTCTGCGTCGCGATGCGCTCCACGCCCAGCTCGATGTGATCGGCACCCATCCCGGTGACCGCGCGCCCGGTGCGCACGGTGACGCCGAGGCGCAGCAGCTGCGCAGCCGCCTTGGCCGACAGCTCGGGCGGCAGATTCGACAATACCCGTTCACCGGCCTCGATCAGCAATACCCGGGCTTTTCGCGGATTGCTGCGCCTGAATTCCGGCGCCAGTGTGTGGCGCGCAATCTCCGCCAAGGTACCGGCCAGTTCCACGCCGGTCGGGCCGCCGCCGATAATGGCGAAGGTGAGCCACGCAGCGCGACGCTGCGGATCCGTTTCCAGTTCGGCGCTTTCAAAGGCGGTGAGAATTTGCGCGCGAATGGCCAGCGCGTCATCAAGAGTCTTCAGGCCCCGCGCATGCTGGATCCAATCATCGTGACCAAAGTAGGCATGGGTCGCGCCCGAGGCGACGATGAGATAATCGTACTCGAAGGCCTGCTCGCCCACGTACACGCAGCGCGCTGCAAGATCAATGGTGTGCACTTCGCCCATCAGCACCACGACATTCGATTGCCGACGCAGGATGTGGCGCAGGGGAGCCGCAATCGAGGGTGCCGCCAATCCCGCCGTAGCGACCTGGTACAGGAGCGGCTGAAAGAGGTGGTGGTTGCAGCGATCGATCAGCGTGATGTCCACTTGCGCCGAAGCGAGCGCGCGGACGGCCCACAGTCCGCCGAACCCACCGCCCACCACTACGACCCGTTTGCGGGATGGCATGGAGTGAGCATAGCAAGTGCACAATGAGTTATGCCGCTGCGCTTCGCTATGCGAAAACCGCGCATGGATTCATCCGGCGGTCAGTCGCGGTACACTCAAAAACATGGGAAATTCGCAGTCGCCTGACTGAGAAGGCCGTGTGCCAAGCCATGGGTAAGATACTCGGACCTTGTCTTTGCGGATTGCTGTTCGCGTTCATCGGTTGTGCCCCGAAACCGTCACAGTCGGCACAAGCCATCAATCCTGTCGGCTCCACCAGTCGCGCTTACCTCGACCATGAGCGCATGAACTGGGAGCGCTCGGCGAAACGCCCACTGAACACGACCATCTGGTATCCGACCGAGGCCTCGGCCGACCCCCGTCAAGCCCGTTCCCAGGATGCGAATCCGCTGTTTGTCCCGCTGCCACCGACGGCGCAGGGGGCACCGCTGTCGGATTTGCACCGGCAGTACCCGCTGATACTCATTTCGCATGGCACCGGTGGCTCCGCCTCGGGAATGTTCTGGCTGGGCCATCACCTCGCCGCGCGCGGCTACATCGTGGCTGCCGTCAATCACCACGGCAACACGGGCGCCGAGCCAAAGATGGATCCGCGTGGTTTCCTGCTGTACTGGGAGCGCGCCCGGGACCTCTCGGCGGTTCTCGACCAGCTGCTCGATGATCCGCTGTTCGGCTCCCGAATCAATCGCCAGCAAATCGGCGCCGCGGGTTTTTCATTGGGCGGTTACACCGTGATGGCCCTGGCGGGAGGTCGCTTCAACCAGACCGAATACGACCGATTCTGCGCGTCTTCCGCGCGCGACTTCACCTGTGGCCCGCAGCCCGAGTTCCCCGACGCTCCCAAGCTTTTCCAGGATCTGAAGGCCCATGACACGATCGTGCGGGACTCGCTGGCGCGCTCGGGGGATTCATACCGAGATCCGCGGATACGGGCGATCTTCGCGATCGCGCCGGTGTTCGGGCGGGCCTTTACGCGTGCCGATGTCGGCGACGTTCGCATACCGGTCGAAGTAGTCGTTGGACGGGGCGACACCGTGGCGCCGCCGGCGACGAATGCCCAGCGCTATGCCGCACTCATCTCTGGCGCCAGCCTGATACTGCTGCCGGCAACGGTTACGCACTATACCTTCGTCCCGGCGTGCACCGCTCAAGGCAAGCAGACACTGACCCGCCTGTGCTACGACGCACCCGGCCTCAATCGTCAGGAGATGCAGGCGCAGGTGGGCGACTTGGCCGCGGCTTTTTTTGGCCAATCAATGAACTGATCTTCTGCGCATCCGCAGGTGTCGCCGGATTGTAGACGACCATGCTCAGATCCGGCCGACCGTCAACCGCGAATGCCGAGTATTCGAAGGCAACCAGGCCGAGCAGCGGATGGCGTATCTGTTTGACGCCCTCGCCATGGGTGCGAACATCATTGTCCCGCCACATGGCCTCGAACTCGGGGCTGAGCCGGCACAGTTCCGCGACGAGAGGTTGCACCTGCGCCGCCGCGCCCGCACGTGCCGCGTCCACCCGGAACGCGCCCACCACGAACCGTGCCACGCTCTCCCAGTCGTACTGCGCCGCGCGCACGCGCGGATCGAGGAAGATGAAGCGCAGAATATTGCGCTGCTGCGGTGGCAGCGATGCGTAGTCGACCAGCATCACCGTCGCCGCGCGGTTCCACGCCAGCACGTCCCAGGTGGCGGTCCTGATCAGTGCGGGGCTGGGCTCCAGCGCATCGAGCACGTGTTGCAGGCGTGGCGTGACGCCTTCATCCCCGTGGTAGCGCACCTCCGGCTGGCGGCCGAGGCCGAGCTGGAAAAGATGCTCCCGTTCGACATCGGTCAGCATCAAAGCCCGCGCGATCCGATTGAGTACATCGGCTGAGGGCGCGCCACCGCGACCCTGTTCGAGCCAGGTGTACCAGGTCGGGCTGATATTCGCGCGCTGCGCCACCTCTTCGCGCCGCAGGCCCGGCGTGCGGCGACGCCCCGCAGGAAAGCCGAACGCTGCCGGATCGAGCTTCGCGCGGCGGTCCTTGAGGTAGGACCCAAGTCGGGGCTCCGGCGTCACGTGCTGCCCGAGCTATCAGTCATTATAATAGGATAATTTCACTACTTTACTAGAATATCTCGAAGACGCACATTTGTCTCCCTCAAAAAAGCAGGAGATTCCTCATGCGTATATTCGTCACCGGAGCGACCGGTTGGGTCGGCTCGGCCATCGTCAATGACCTCATCGGTGCCGGCCATCAGGTGCTCGGCCTGGCTCGCTCCGAGAAGGGGGCGCAGGCGCTGCGCGCAGCGGGCGCCGCGATACAGCGCGGCTCGCTTGCGGATATCGCCAGCCTGCGCAGCGGCGCGGCCCAAGCCGATGCCGTGATCCACACCGCCTTCAATCATGACTTCTCGACCTTCGCGGCGAACTGCGCCGAGGACCAGCGCGCCATCGAGGCGATCGGCACCGCGCTCGAAGGCTCCGCGCGGCCGCTGCTCGTGACCTCCGGCGTCGCGCCCCTCGCCCCGGGCCGCACTGCAACCGAAGAGGATGCGCCAAACAGCTCCTTTCCCCGCAAATCGGAGTCCGCGACGAGCGCGCTGGTGGCACGCGGTATTCGCGCAGCGAGCGTGCGGCTTCCCCCCTCGGTCCATGGTCATGGCGACCATGGCTTCGTGCCCATCCTGATCGGCATCGCACGTGCGAAGGGCGTGTCTGCCTATGTGGGTGATGGGCGCAATCGCTGGCCGGCCGTGCACCGGCTCGACGCCGCTCCCGTCTATCGGCGCGCGCTTGAACACTTCGCGCCGGGTGTCCGCTTCCATGCCATTGCCGAGGAGGGCGTGCCGTTCAAGGCCATCGCCGAGGTCATCGGCCGCCGCCTGAACATTCCGGTGGTCTCGAAGTCCCCCGAAGAGGCCGCCGAACACTTCGGCTGGTTCGCGATGTTCGCTGGCCTTGACGCCGCCGCATCGAGCGTTCGCACCCGGGCGCAGCTGCACTGGCAGCCCAACCAGCCCGGACTCATCGCCGATCTCGATCACCCGGCCTATTTCGCCCAGTAGCGGCGAGGTCGGCGTGAGATGGGGTGGCGGCGCGCGCATGGTCTATAATGCGACGCATCGAACCGTTCGCCACACAAGCGCCGAGGGGGGTTCACCATTGAGCTGGTGGGCGTGGATGATTGGCGGCGCCATTCTCTTCGGCGCCGAGTTGGCGTTCGTCGACGCGCAGTTCTATCTGGTCTTCGTCGGCTTCGCCGCCATGCTCGTTGGCGTGCTGGTCGCGCTCACGGGGGTCGAGGAGTGGGCGCAGTGGGCACTGTTTGCCATCCTGGCGGGCGCCTCCATGCTGCTGTTCCGCGCCCGCATCTACCGCAAGCTGCGCGGCCACCGCGCGCCGGAGGTTCGCACCGGGCCAAGCGGCGATGAGCTGACACTGCCCGCGGCGCTGGCGCCCGAGGAGAGCTGCCAGACCGAGCATGCCGGCAGCTTCTGGACCGTCCAGAATGACAGCGAGATGGCGCTTTCCTGCGGCGCCCGGGTGCGTGTCGTGCGCGTCGAAGGTCTCACGCTTCTGGTGCGCCCCGCCGCTTAGCCACTCCAAGGACTTCTCATGGTCACGTCCTACGCCTTTATCGTCATAGCCATCGTCGTAGTCTTTGTGATTGCGCGTACCGCCATCGTGGTGCCGCAACAAAGCGCCTACGTGGTTGAGAGTCTCGGCAAATACAGCCGCACCCTGCATGCCGGGTTTCATATCCTCGTGCCATTCGTCGAGCGGGTTGCCTACAAGCACAGCCTGAAGGAACAGGCCCTCGATGTTGCCGAGCAGATCTGCATCACGCGCGACAATGTCCAGGTTGGTGTTGATGCAGTGCTGTACATGCAGGTTCTCGATCCGCATCTTGCATCCTACGGAATCACGAACTACGGTTTTGCGATCGCGCAGCTCGCGCAGACGACGCTGCGCAGCGAGATCGGCAAGATCGAGCTCGACCGGACGTTCGAAGCCCGCGGCATCATCAATGCGAATGTCGTCGCCGAGCTCGACAAGGCCTCGGGTGCCTGGGGCGTCAAAGTGATGCGCTACGAGATCAAGAACATCACGCCACCGAAGGATGTCCTGTCCGCGATGGAGAAGCAGATGCGGGCCGAGCGCGAGAAGCGCGCCGTGATACTGGCTTCCGAGGGCGAGCGGGACGCGAAGATCAACCAGGCCGAGGGCGACAAGCAGCGCGTCATCAAGGCCTCCGAAGCCAACCGGCAACAGCAGGTCAATGAGGCCGAGGGTCAGGCCGCCGCGATCCTCGCCGTGGCCACCGCCACGGCCGAGGGCCTGCGTCAGGTCGGCAGCGCCCTGAGCGATCGCGGTGGTATCGAGGCCATGCAGCTGCGCATCGGCGAGGAGTACGTGCGCCAGTTCGGCAAGCTCGCCAAGGAGAGCACGACGCTGGTGGTACCCGGGAATCTCAGTGATCTGGCTTCCGTGGTCACCATGGCGACGAGCATCATCCGCCGGGCCGCGCCCGCTCAACCCTAGGCCCCGGGGACGCGGCGCCCGCGACCAAACCGCAATTGATGTCAGGCCAGCCGTAAGCGCATGCTAGGCGGCAATGTTTCGCTTCCTACCACTATTGCTCGCGAACCTGCGACGTCGGACGCCGCGTTCGATCTTTACGCTGCTGTCGATCGCAGTCGCGTTCCTGCTGTATGGGCTGCTGGCCGCCGTCAAGAACGGCTTCGAGGCAAACGGCAATCTCGCAGGCGTCGACCGGCTCGTGACGATGGCCAAGGTATCGATCGTGCAGCCGCTGCCCATCAGTTACCTGCAGCGCATCGCCTCCGTCCCCGGGGTAAATCTCGTGACCCACTCGACGTGGTTCGGGGGGCGCTATCAGAACGAGAGCAACATCATCATCACCTACCCGGTGCCGCCCGACAGCTACCTTGCGATGTACCCCGAGTTCCTGCTGCCGCCGGCGCAGAAGGAACGCTGGCTGCACGATCGCGTCGGCGCCATCGTCGGCCGGGCGCTCGCCGCCAGCCATGGCTGGAAAGTAGGCGATCGCATCCCGCTGCGCTCCGACATCTATGGGCACATCGATGGCAGCTACATCTGGGACTTCGTTGTCGATGGCATCTACGACAACAAGGACCCTTCCGGGGATGTAAGCAGCTTCTTCTTCCACTATGACTACCTTGATGAGGCACGCAGCATCGGCAAGGGAACCGTCGGCTGGTACATCGTGCGCATCGCCGATCCCACCCAATCCGCGCAGGTCGGCGCCGCCATCGATGCGCTGTTCACCAACTCATCGGCCGAGACCAAGACCGGCAGTGAGAAGGCCTTCGTGCAGGGCTTTGCCAAGCAAACCGGTGACATCGGCGCGATTGTCACCGCCATCGGGATCGCGGTCTTCTTCACCATGCTGCTGGTCAGCGCCAATACCATGGCGCAGTCGGTGCGCGAGCGCACCAATGAGGTGGCGGTGCTGAAGACGCTGGGATTCACCGATCCGGCGGTGCTCGCGCTGGTGATCGGCGAGTCGCTGCTGCTGACGGTGGTCGGTGGCGCGATCGGACTCGCCGGTGCGCTGCTCGCCGTGGGTCGTCTCGGCACCGCGCTCAGCGAATACCTGTCCGCGTTCCTGCTCACACCACAGGCGCTGGCGGTGGCCATCGTGCTGATGGTGGGACTCGGAGTGGTCGCCGGGGTCCTGCCGGCGGTGCGCGCCGCCCGGCTGCGCATCGTCGATGGGCTGGCGGGACGCTAGGCGCCGCGGCACTCATCATGAAGATCATCGGGCAGATCATCGCCGTGTCCGCCATGAACCTGCGCGCATTGCCGCGGCGCCTGAGCCCCGCGCTCGTCTCGGTCATCGGCATCGCCGGCGTCGTGCTCATCCTGGTCGCACTGCTGTCAATCAGCGAGGGATTCCGGCGCACTCTTGAGCTGTCAGGTTCCGATCGGGTCGCCATCGTGCTGCGCGGCAGTACCAGTGAAGAAATGACCAGCAGTTTTTCCCAGGAGCAGGTGCAGATCATCGAGCAGGCGCCCGGCATCGCGCGCGACGCCCACGGGCCGATCGTGTCCGCGGAGCTGTTCACGACCGTGGATCAGCCCAAGCGCTCGACCGGAACGGCGGCGAATGCGCCGTTCCGCGGCATCGAGGCCGCCGGCCCGCAGACGCGCTCGCATTTTCAACTGGTCTCCGGACGCATGTTCACCAGCGGACGCTACGAGGTCATCGTTGGCCGCAGCGCCGCCCAGACCCTCAGCGGGCTTGCGGTTGGCAGCCTCGTGAAATGGGGCAACAACGAGTGGCGCATTGTCGGTGAGTTCACCGACGCGGGGAGCGTCTCCGAGTCGGAAATCTGGACCGACGTGCGGGTGCTGCAGAATGCCTACTCACGCGGGGACACCTATCAGACCGTGCGCGCTCTGCTGACGAGCGCTGCGAGTGTCAAACTGTTCAAGGACCGACTGACCAGCGATCCGCGCCTGAGCGTCAACGTGCTCACGGAGCGCGAGTTCTATGCCGCGCAGTCCGCACTGCTGTCGACGGTGATCCGTGGTGCCGGCGCGGTGCTCGGGCTGCTGATGGGCATCGGCGCGGTGTTCGGCGCGCTCAACACCATGTACTCGGCGGTCGCCGCCCGCAGCACCGAGATCGCGACGTTGCGTGCACTGGGTTTCGGCGGACTGCCCGTTGCCGTCTCGGTGGTCATCGAGGCACTGCTGCTGGGGCTCATCGGCGGCAGCGTCGGGGCGGCGGTCGCGTACTTCGCCTTCAATGGTCTGCAAACGTCGACCATGAACTATCAAAGCTTCACGCAAGTAAGCTTCGCTTTCAGCGTCACGCCGGCGCTGATCGTCACCGGAACAACCTACGCCCTGCTGCTGGCGCTGATCGGCGGGCTATTTCCGGCCATCCACGCCGCCCGCCGACCCATCATCACGGGCCTGCGCCAGACGTAGGGCCTCATCGCTGCGCGTATTGCGTGAAAACGTAGTCCCGGTCCTTGACCACCGTGTGGCACGCGAACCCGCACTTGGCGTCGTTCGCCTGCGGCGGCTGGTCCGTCAAGGCCCCCGGCCTGAATGAATCGGTGGCGGCGTCGTACTCGAACGCGGCGAATCCCCAGCCACCGCTGTCCGCGAACCTCTTGCTATCCTTCACCATGAAGTCCGTGTCGTGCAGAGCTCCGGGCACCGTCGGTGGACCGGGATAGGCGTCCTTCTTTTGCGCGTTCCAATGGATCTTCGCCATTTTCGCGCCGTCCGGGAAAGGCTTGCCGTTGCCCGGAATGCCGGCCTTGTAGGCGTCGATCATCACGCGGTTCCCGAGGATCAGCGCGAGCTTGTCCCCGTTGTGACTGATCGCAATCGGCTGCCAACCCAGGTAGCCCCGGAATTCCGCGAACGCGAGGCCGTTCGGCACTTTGACGGTGTATCGGTCCTGCGCGGATAGCGCGCCCCCCGTTGCCAGGAGGCCAAGCGCTCCCGAAATACTCGCGCTGAACAGCAGGCATTTGGTTTTCATCGTGGCGGCTCCCTCATCCGCTCAAGGCGGTATTCAATCAAGTGTCTTGTAGCGCACCCATTGGACGATGGTATTGCAACGACGGAAGATGGCCACCTCCGCGGTAGCCGTAAGCTTGAACTGCAACCTGGCGTCTGGAATGGGTCCGCTGTCGCCAGAGACGGACATTTCCCCCTGCGGTGATCAGTCGTACGCTGTCGCCGCATGAGTGAACGATTGGTGATTCCGGAGCGGGCGCAGGCGGAGCGTGAGCTGTCCGTGGCACATCCCTGGTGGCAGTTCTCTGCGCGCTTCAACGTCGCCGTCGCCCAGCGGGTTCCAGTTGCTCGAATGCACGGGGCCGAGTCGGAGGGCGTGATGATGCGCTGGGGGCTCGTGCCCGCGGCCGCAAAAGATGACCCCGCACCGCCGAGGTACGCGCACTTACGAAGCGACCGCCTGCAAAGCTCAACGGACTTTCGTACCGCATGGATCAGTGGACAGCGCGGAATCGTGCCACTGGCCGGCTTCTACCTCTGGCAGAGCACCGCAGCCGGGTATCGCCAGCCCTACTATGTGCACCTGTCCAACCGCAACGTATTCGGAGTTGCCGTACTTTGGGAGCGTTCGGAGAGCGACGATGACGACGTCGTCGAAAGATGCGCACTCCTGACGGTACCGGCCAATCCGCTGCTGGCGAGAATCGACCCCACCACCGACCAGATGCCGGCAATCCTGCGCCGCCAGAATTACGATACCTGGCTGCGGTCGAACGTATCGGAGGCAAGCGGGCTCCTGGAGACGTATCCTGAGAACCGGATGGCCAGTCATCCGGTGGCGCCTTACGTCAACGATCTGCATTTCGACGAGCCAAGGCTGATCCAACCTGCATGAATGTCCAAGCAAACTCCGACACGGCGGTGGCCCCGATCTGGTCCGGGTGGCAAGGCACGGTCATCAACGGGGTCTATCCCCTGCACCGCCTGGTGAATGGCTCACCGCACAGCGCGGTATTCCTGACCGAACGCAAGGGGCAGGCTGTTCCCGATGCCGCGCTGAAGATCATTCCGATCGAGCGGGTTACTTTGGCGCAGCTTTCGCACTGGAGGTCGGCTGTCGGCCTATCCCATCCGCACCTGATACGGCTTTTCGAGGCGGGTCTGTGCCAGCTCGGTGGTCGCCGGTTTCTTTTCGTCGTGATGGAATATGCCGAGCAGACTCTCGCCGAGGTACTCAGCCGGCGAGCGCTGACTGCTGATGAAATTCGCGAATTGCTCGCGCCCACCCTGGAAGCCCTGTCTTTCCTGCACCGTAAGGGCCTGGTACTGGGCCACTTGAAGCCGGCAAACGTCCTGGTCGTCAACGATCAACTGAAACTGGCCACCGATAGCATCCGTCCCAGCGGCGCACCGCGGGTCGGCAATGGCGAGCCTTCCTTCTACGATGCTCCCGAAGCCGGCCACGCGAGTTTCGCAGCGGCCGATGACATCTGGGCTCTGGGCGTAACGCTGGTCGAGGCATCGACTCAACGCCTGCCTTGGCCCGATGAACAATCGGACTCGGCCTGCCTGCCGCCCGCAGTTCCGGCGGCATTCGTGGACACCGTGCAGCGCTGCCTCAGTTACAACCCCGCCGCACGGCCGTCGGCCATGGCTCTGCAAGTCCAGTTCGGATTCACGCCAGAAGCGCCGCTGGAGCCGGCGCCGCGGGCCGTGATGGCCGAGGCGCGCGGGCCACTCGTGGCCGAAGCGCCAGGACCGAGCGCGCCGCCACCGCAGGCACCTGACCCGCGCGGGCACACACCCGCCATCGTCGCGCTCGCGTTCCTCATACTGGTGGCCGCCGTTTGGACGGACTTGCGCCTTTTTCGCGCTCACCCAAACTCCCAGGCGCCTGCTGCCACTACCCAGACGTCGGCCCCGCAACCGGCTGCCATGACGCCGACGGCGGCGCCGAATCCGCCGGCGCACCGACCGCCACCGGCCGCGGTCCATGAACAGATGCCCGACGTGTTGCGCAGCGCACTGCAGACCATTCACGGCCGCATCAAGATCGCCGTGCTCGTGGTCGTCGATCGCTCCGGCACGGTCATCGATGCAAATCTGAAGAACACCGGGCCAAGTTCGTACTTCGCCCGTCGGGCCACCGAAGCGGCCCGCAAATGGACGTTCGCGCCCGCGGACGGGCCCGCCACACGGCAGTGGCTGCTGCGTTTCGAATTCACGCACAGCGGCGTCACGGGAGTCGCTACCCCCGGGTCTTAGCCTTATCATCAAGCGGCATGACAAGGGGGGACCTATGTTGCGTCGCAAATTCATACCAGCCTGCCTGGCAGGCGCCGCGGCGTTTGCCGTATTCCATACCCAGGTGGCCAGCGCCGTAGAGTGCGCGCGGCTGGCCGACCTCAGGCTGCCGCACGCGAGCATCACCAGCGCCGAGAGCGTTGCGGCCGGCGCCTTCAAGCCCGCCGCGGGCGGCGGCGGCCCGGGTGGGCCCGCCCCTGACTATGGCCATCTGCCGGCATTCTGCCGCGTCGCGGGGACGCTGCGTCCGACGGCGGATTCGGACATCCGCTTCGAGGTGTGGCTGCCCGCCTCCGGATGGAACGGGAAATTCGTCGGCACCGGGAACGGTGTTTGGGCCGGCTCCATCGTGCTGGCCTCCATGGCCGAGCCACTGGCCAAGGGCTATGCCACCATGGCCACCGATGACGGTCACCAGGGCAGCCCACTGGATGGCAGCTTCGCGGCCGGCCATCCCGAGAAGCTGGTGGATTTCGGCTACCGCGCCGTGCACGAAACCACGGTCGCAGCCAAAGCGCTCATCAAAGCCCTCTATGACAAGGCGCCCAGCCGCTCATTGTTTGTCAGCTGCTCCACCGGCGGCCGCCAGGGCCTGATGGAGGCCTACCGGTACCCCGATGATTACGACGGGATCTCCGCCATGGCGCCGGCCAACCCGATGGTGAACCTGATGGTCTCATCGCTGTGGACCGGCGTGGCGACGCTGAAAGATCCGGCCAGCCGCATTCCGCCGCCGAAGTTCGCCCTGGTGCACAAGGCCGTGCTACAGGCCTGCGACGCGCGCGACGGCGTGACCGACGGCATCGTGTCCCAACTTGGCTGCGACTTTGATCCGCAGGTCCTGCAGTGCAAGGCCGGCGAGGGTCCCGACTGCCTGACCGCGCCCCAGGTCGTGGCGCTGCGGGCCATTTATGCTGGCCCGCACAACGCGCGCACCGGTGAGTTGATCTATCCCGGCTTCGAGCCGGGCAGCGAGGGCATGCTACCCCTGCTGACCATGGGTCCGGAGCCCTTCCCCGTGGCGACCACCTTCTTTCGGGCGCTGGTATTCCAGGATCCGAAGTGGGACTTCCGCAGTTTCGACTACGACCATGACGTGGAGCGTTCCATGCAGCTGGGCCATGCCGCGCTGGATGTGCCGCCCCGCGGCGTCGACGCCTTTCTCGCCAGCGGTCGCAAGCTGCTGCTGTCACATGGCATGGCGGATGGCCTGATCCCGACGCGCAGCACGCTGAATTTCTACACGGCGGTGACGCAGCACGCCGGGACCAAGGAGTCGGCCAACACGCGCCTGTTCCTGGTACCCGGCATGGGGCACTGCGGCGGCGGCGACGGGCCCTCGGTGATCGATACGATTTCGGCCATCGACGGCTGGGTCAGCAGTGGACATGCGCCGCAGCGGATCATCGCCAGCAACCCGCCCGGCGCAACACCCCGGACGCGCCCGTTGTGCCCCTATCCGCAGCAAGCCGTGTACTCCGGTCAGGGCAGTACGGACGAGCAGCAGAACTTCAGGTGCGAGGTCCCTGCGCACTGAGCTCGGCCACGATCCCCTCGTGGGCAGCCAAATTCTGCGTCGAGCCGCGCGGGCGAATGCCATGGTGCGTGGAAAGCAGGATCTGGATCGGAGCTTCAGGTTGCGCAAGTGGGCACGGCGTGTCACTGAAATTGAGGGCGACGAGCACGCGGCGCGCGCCTTCGCTGCGTTCATACATGAACAACTGTGGATCTGCCCAACACTCCCGATAGGAGCCCACGCTCAAGGCCGGCTCGGCGCGGCGCAGTCCGAGCAGCGCCCGATATAGCGACAGGAATGATCCAGGATCCTCACGCTCGTCCGCCACATTGACGTGGGTGAACTGCGCGCCGAGCGGCAACCACGGGACACCGGCCGTGAAGCCCGCTCCCGCCTGCGAGCTCCAGCACATCGGAGTCCGGCACGGGTCGCGCCCCAGGCCCAGCCCCGGGACGTTTCGCTCCCATGGATCCTTGATGGATTCGGGCGGGATCTCGACATCGCGCATGCCGATTTCCTCGCCGTAGTAGATCGTCGGCGTACCGCGCAGGGTCAGCAGCAGCATTGCGGCCAGGCGCGCCTGGGCGATACTCCCGAGGCGATTGATCAGGCGCGAGAGGTCATGATTGCCTAGCACCCAGTTGGGCCAGCCCCCGGCCGGCAGCGCGGCCTCGTACTGCCTGACCAGCGCCGCGATCGGCAGCGACTGCCACGGGGTGCGCAGCAGCTTGAAGTTGAATGGCAGTTGGAAGCCGCGCAGCGACTCCCCGTAATACAGCATGAGCCGATCGTAGGGCAGATTGGCCTCGCCGATGAGCACGCGGTCGGCGAATTCATCCGCGACCCGTCGCATCTGACCGATCATCGCATGCGTCTCGGGCTGATCCGCGCTGTAGAGACGCAGCAGCCGACGCGCCGGTGATTTCCCGGCATCCCACGCCGGGTTCGGCGGATTATCCAAGAGCTGCTCGTTCTCGAAGAGCATGTGGATGGCGTCGACCCGAAATCCGTCCACCCCGCGCGCCAACCAGAAGCGCATGACGTTGAACATCGCCTCCTGCACCGCAGGATTGCGCCAATTGAGGTCCGGTTGATCCGCCAGGAAGGCATGATAGTAATACTGCTGTGTCAGATCGTCCCACGACCACGCCGAGCCGCCGAATTCACCGAGCCAGTTGCTCGGCGGCCCCCCATCCGCAGCCGGATCGCGCCAGATATACCAATCCCGTTTCGGATCCAGGCGCGAGGAGCGGCTGGCGCGAAACCATTCATGATCGACCGAGGTATGGTTGGGCACGAAATCGAGGATCAGCTTCAGATTGCGGCGATGCAGTTCAACCACCAGCTGATCGAAGTCGGCGAGGGTGCCGAACACCGGATCGATGTCACGGTAATCCGCGACGTCATAGCCGAAATCGGCCATCGGCGAAGGGTAGATCGGTGAGATCCATACCGCCGTGATGCCAAGGTCGGCGAGATAGTCCAGGCGCGAGATGATGCCCGGCAGGTCCCCGACCCCATCTGCATTCGAGTCTTGAAATGAGCGCGGATAGATCTGATAGATCACGCCGCTTTGCCACCAATGGGGCATGCGTGAACTCACGCCGCGATACTGTCCAGCTGCGCCAGGGTTTGCGGCGACAGCGTCATCTGACCGGCGGCCAGGTTCTCGCGCAGGTGCGCCACGGAGGAGGTTCCGGGAATGAGGAGAATATTCGGCGCACGCTGCAGCAGCCACGCGAGCGCGACCTGCATGGGCGTGGCCTCGAGCCGATCCGCGACCTCCGAGAGCGTCGATGACTGCAGCGGGGTGAAGCCGCCCAGCGGGAAGAACGGCACGTACGCGATACCCTGCCGCGCCAGATCGGCGATCAGGGAATCATCGGCCCGATGCGCGAGGTTGTAATAGTTCTGTACGCAGACGATCTCGCAGATCCCGCGGCCTTCGGCAATTTGCGCGGCCGTGACGTTGCTTAATCCAATATGGCGCACCAACCCCCGCCGCTGCAGGTCGGCCAGGACCGTCAGTGGCGCCTCGAGCGATCCCTCCGCGGGGTGATGCACGTTGAACATCGCGCGCAGATTGACCACCTCGAGCACGTCCAGGCCCAGATTGCGCAGGTTGTCGTGGACCGCCGCGGTGAGTTCTTCGCGCGAAAAAGCCGGGAGCCACGATCCATCCGTGCCGCGTCGGCAGCTGATCTTGGTGACGATGACGAGCTCGCCCGGATAAGGGTGGAGCGCTTCGCGGATGATCCGGTTGGTGAGGTGCGGACCATAGAAGTCTGCCGTGTCAATGTGGTTCACACCGCTGGCCACGGCCTCGCGCAGCACCGCGAGCGCCGCGTCACGGTCCCGCGGCGGCCCGAACACGCCGCGTCCCGCCAGCTGCATGGCGCCATAGCCCATGCGGCGCACCACGCGACTGCCGAGCTGAAACGTGCCGGAAGGATCAATGTTGGTCATGGCTTAGAATGCCACAACCCTCAGTCACGTCGCACCGCGGGACGCCGGATGGAATCCGGGACACGATGCCGTGCCGGCCGGACCTCTTCGGGGTCCGCGAGCTCATAAGGGTCATACCGCTCTTCGCGGCCGACGTAGCGGTCAAACTCCTCCTGATAGCGCCACGCGAGGATGCTCTGCTCCTGCTCCGAGGTGTTCGCCTTCAGATCCGGGAACCAGCTGCTTTCCTCCTCGTAGACGTGATGGGCAACCGCGTCGCGAAGGTGTTCCAGCCGTTCCAGGTATTCCGGGCTCAGCGGAACGAGAGTCTCGAGCAGCGCCAGATCGGTTTTGGCGCTGGCCTGTTCCGAATAGGCCAGCGTGGCATGCTCCTTGCCGTTTGCGCGGGCCATCGCCGGGTAGATGACCGATTCTTCCGCGTTCGCATGCCCCGTCAGCACGACGGCCAGGCGCTTCAGGGCCAATGTCTGTGCCTCGGGCATCGTCGCGACCTTCACCGCCGCAAATGCCGCTTCGACCCGTTCGTGATGCCGCAGGATGATCGACAGCCAGTCTCCGCTACGCGCAAGCGCTTTAGCCCTTGCGCGCGCTTCACGGTGCGCATTTTCATTCTCCTTGGGGGCGATGGCGTTGAGGATGGTGTCGATCGCTGACATGGCGCTCTCCGATGGACCGGGTGAGGTTGCGGGCGGGCTTTGCAATGCGAACGCTACGCGCTTGTGCCGCTCCTCGAAGTGAGCCAATCACACGGCAGGGCGTCAGCGGATTCCGAGTCCCTACAGGACTGCCCGGGCGGCCCGGGACGGTACCGTCGCGCCAACATCCGCAGTCGCGTAACCTGACGCCAATGCCCAAGCAGCAAGCACAGATCCGGATTGGCATCGGCGGCTGGAACTACGAGCCGTGGCACAAAACATTCTATCCGGCCGAAATTGCGCAAAGCCGGGAACTCGAGTATGCGAGCCGGCACGTCACGGCAATCGAAATAAATGGCACGTTCTACCGCCTGCAGAAGCCTGCGGTGTTCGCCAAATGGCACGACTCGACCCCCGAGTCGTTCCGGTTTTCGATCAAGGCACCCCGCTTCATCGTCCAACGCAAGGACCTGACGAGCGCGGGTACCGCCATGGAGCGATTCCTGGGCAGTGGCATCACCGAACTCAAGTCCAAGCTCGGACCCATCCTGTGGCAACTGGCCGATACCAAGGCATTCGATGCCAGGGAAATCGATGATTTCTTAGGCTTGCTGCCGGCCACCGCAGGCACCCTGCCCCTGCGGCACGCGCTCGAGGTTCGTCACGCGAGTTTTCTGACCCGCGAGTTTCTTGACATCGCCAGCAAGCGTGGCGTCGCGGTCGTTTACGAAGACGACGCGACGCACCCCGCGCTCTGCGACCTGACATCGAGCTTCGTTTATGCGCGCCTGCGGCGCTGCGTCGCCTCATGCGCCACGGGATATCCGCTGGCCGCGTTGAAGAAATGGTCACTGCGCGCGCAGCTCTGGGCGAGCGGCAAGGAACCGGCAGACCTGCCAAGAGTGACCGCCGCCCGAAAAACGGCTGCGCCGCCGCGCGACGTGTTCATTTACTTCATCAACGGCGCCAAGGAACGCGCCCCGGCCGCTGCACAGAAGCTGATTTCACTGCTCGACTGAAGCATCACAAAGAAGTGTTCACGTGATGCCCCCTCAGCTCATCGCGCACGTTCATGCCCAGCAGCATCCTGGTCACGGCCAGCACGCCCATTCTTGCGTCCCAGATCGAAGCCGCGCCGAGTTCCATGCGCAATAGCAGCACTTGCCGGGAATGCTTGCCTTCCGGGAACCACGCGGCTACGGGTTCCGTCCAGAATTTGTCCAATAGCTCCCGCTTTTTTTCCTCGGTAAGACGACCGGTGAAGCGTGCGAACAGGGTGTGATCCTTCGCGACAAAGGTCGCCGTGGCCGCGCCCATGCGGGCGAACGCCCCGTCGCGGGAGGTAAAGAACCAGATCGCGCCGTGCGCATCCTTATCAAGCTGGGCCGTCATGGGTGCGGCGCTGTGGGGAGCATCATCAAGCTCCAACATCACGAAGGGCGATGCGCTCAGCTGTGTCCAGAATGCATGCTTGATCTGTGACTCGGCCGTAGCAGTCATGTCAGTATCCTCGGTTGACTGGTATCGACACTCATACCGCACGCTGCGCGCATTCTCTGTAGGAAATGCGAGCAAGCGGGACGCCGCGGGCGCCCACGCGCTTAGACCAAGAGGCGGCCGGCAACGCCGCGCGGGATCGAGTCGAGCAGTTTGCGGGTATAAGGATTCTGTGGATCGCGGTAGATGCTCTCGCCATCGGCCATTTCGACGGCCCGTCCCTGGTTCATCACCATGACCTCATCAGACATGTAACGCACCACGGCCAGGTCGTGGGAAATGAAGATGTAGGCCATGCCGAACTGGTCCTGCAGATCGAGCAGCAGGTTGAGCACCTGTGCCTGGACCGAGACATCGAGCGCAGAAACCGACTCGTCACAGATGAGCACCTCCGGTCGCAGCGTCAGGCAGCGCGCGATCGCGATGCGTTGGCGCTGCCCCCCCGAGAACTCATGCGGGTAGCGATTCAGGGCATCACGCGGCAGGCCGACGCGCTGCAGCAGGTCGCCGGCGAGGCCCAGCCGCGCCCGCGCATCGATGCCGATGCTGTGCAGCACCAGCGGTTCGGTCAGGATATGGGCGATGGTGAAACGCGGATTGAGCGAGGCGTACGGATTCTGAAAGACGATCTGCATGCGCTGCCGGTACGGCATCATTGCCGCCTCGCTTAAATCCACCAGGTTCGCCGACCCGCTGCTGCCGTGCATGATGATGCGGCCGGCGGTTGCCTGGTGCAGGCGCATCAGGGTGAGGCCCATCGTGGTCTTGCCCGAGCCCGACTCGCCGGCGACGCCGAGGGTCTGACCTCGCCGCAGCTTGAAGGACACACCTTCCACGGCCGGCACCTCGCGCCAGTGGAACAGTCCATCGCGCAGGCGAAAATTCTTCGTCAGGCCGCTGACCTCCAGAACCACGTCCCGGTCAGGGCGCGGCACGCGCGGCTCATCGCGCACCTGTGGATCCTGGCCGCCCATGAAGTCCGCGACCACCGGCAGGCGCCGCGGATGCCGCTCCAGGTCCGGCCGACAGGCCAGGAGCGCGCGCGTGTAGGGGTGGGTGGGCGCCGTGAAGATCTGCTCGACGAGACCCTGCTCGCGTATCTCCCCAGCCTGCATCACGACCACCTCGTCCGCGATCTCGCCCACCACGCCCAGATCGTGGCTGATGAACAGCACGCTCATCCGATGGCTCTTGCGCAGTCTCGCCAGCAATTCGAGCACCTGTTTCTGGATGGTCACATCCAGGGCCGTGGTCGGCTCATCCGCGATCAGCAGTTTGGGCTTGCAGGCAACGGCCATCGCGATCATGACGCGCTGCTGCTGTCCGCCCGACAACTCGTGCGGATAGCTGCGGATCCGCAGCTGTGGGTCCGGCAATCCCACCTCCTCCAGCAGCTCGAGGGTGCGCGCGCGTGCCGCGCGCCGGCCGATCCGCTCATGGACGCGCACGACTTCCGCGATCTGATCGCCCACGGTGAACACCGGGTTGAGCGAGGACATCGGTTCCTGGAATACCATCGACATGGCGCTGCCGCGCAGGGCACGCAGCTGCGCATCCGGCAGCGCTGTCAGTTCCTGCCCGGCGAAGCGGATGCTGCCGGTGATGCGTGCGTTGTCGGGCAGCAGCCGCAGGATGGCCATGGCCGAGACGCTCTTGCCGCTGCCCGATTCACCCACCAGCGCGACGGTACGCTCGGCCGGCACCGCGAAGCTGATGCCGCGCACCGCGACGTGCGGCGCCTCGCGGCCGACCTGGAATTCGACGGCCAGGTCGCGCACGCACAGCAGCGTCGTATCCGGGATGGAATCGGTCATCGCAGTTTTGGGTCCAGTGCGTCGCGCAGAGAGTCCGTGAACTGGGAGAAGGCGGTCACGAACACCGCCATGAACAAGGTCGCAGCGGCGAGCTGCCACCACTTGCCGAGAATCAGCTCGCTTTGCGCCTCGTTCAGCATCGTGCCCCACGACACCGAATCGACCGACACGCCCAGGCCGAGGAATGAGAGGATGACCTCGGCCTTGATGAAGCTGACCACATTGAGCGACAGCTGCACCAGGATGACGTGCGACACATTGGGCAGGATGTGAACGAACATGCGCGTCAGCGGCGGGGCGCCGATCGCCTGGGCGGCGCGCACATACTCACGGGTCGAATGCTTGAGGTACTCGGCGCGGATCAGGCGGTATACCCCCGTCCAGCCGGTCAGGCCGAGAATGACGATGACGCTGGCGATGCCGCGCCCGCTCACCGCCGCGAACGCGAAGATCAGCAGGATGTACGGCACCGAGGTGAACACATTGTAGAGCCATTCGAGGCTGTCACCGATGAGTCCGCCGAAGAATCCCGCGAAGGCGCCGAGCAGGCTGCCGATAAAGGTCGCCACCAGCGCCGCGGCGAGCCCCACGACGATCGACACCTGGGCACCCTTGATGGCCTTCTTCAGGACATCGCGGCCGTACCGGTCACCACCAAACGGCAGCGTCTGGATGCGCGGCTTGAGGGTGGTTGCCAATGCGCGGGTGCGCCGCTCGATGTCCGCGTAATGGGGTGCGAGCGGATCGACCGCGGTCAGGTCCAGCATCTGGCCCGGCGGCGGTTCGATCATGGCCAGCTCATCCGGACCGGGCCCGAGGAAGGTCGGATTGGCGTAGTGCACGCCGCGCTCCTGCGCCCAGTCGCTCGCGAGCAGGTGCAAGGATACGAGCACGATCATGACCACAAACGCGCCGACCACGGCGAGTGCGCCCATGCCGATGCGATCCTGCCGCAGACGCTGCGTCGCCTGCCACCACACGCCGTGGCTCACTTGAGCACCACGCGCGGATCGACCAGCTTGTAGAGCACATCGGTCAGCAGGTTGATCACCATCGTGAATACGGCGAGGTAAATCGTGGTCGCCTGGATGACCGGATAGTCGCTGCGATTGACCGCGAGCAGCACCTCGCGCCCCAGTCCCGGTATCGAAAAGAAGACCTCGATCAGGAAGGAGCCGACGAACAGGCCCGGCAGCTGCAGCGAGATGTCGGTGAGGATCGGGATCAGCGCGTTGCGCAGCACATGCTTGAAGACCACCTGCCGCTCCGCGAGGCCCTTCGCACGGGCCGTGCGCACGTAGTCCTGGCCGATCTCATCGAGAAAGAAACTGCGGTAGAGGCGCACCTGGGGGGCGAGGCTCACCAGCACGGCGAGCAGCACCGGCAGCGGCACGTACAGCGCCAGGTTGGTCCACAGGCTCGGGGCCCAGCCCTGGATCGGGAACCAGGCCAGCTCGAAACCGAACAGCCACTGGCCGACGATGATGTACACCAGGAATGAGACTGACAGCGCCACCGTGGTCGCCATCATGATCAGGCGGTCGGTGAGCGAGCCGCGCACGTAGGCCACCCCGAGGGCGATCGGCACCGACAGCACCAGCGTCACCAGGAACAGCGGGATCATGATGGTCAGGGTGGCGGGCAGGCGGGTGAGGAAGATGTGCGAAACCGATTCGTGCGTCGCCCAGCTGCTGCCCCAATTGAACGTGACGACCTCCTTGAAGAAGATCCACAGTTGGATCCACCAGGGGTGATTGAGGCCCAACTGCTCGCGGATCACCTCGACCTGCTGGGCTGAGGCATTCTGGCCGGCGATAATCTCGGCCGGATCGCCGCCGAACAGGTGAAAGAGCACGAAGACGAGCAGGATCACGCCCACCAGGGTCGGGATCATCTGCCAGATGCGGCGAATCAGGTAGCTGGTCACGGAGTGGCAGCCTATCATGCGGGGCTGTATGGACCGATTGCGGATTCTCCCGTGCCTGCTGCTCGCCCTCGCCTCGGCCGGTCCTTCGGCCGCCGCGCATGCGGCCGAGCGCAAGGTCCTGCGCTACGCCTTCGAGATCGCAGAGACCGGGTTTGACCCGGTCGAGATCTCAGACATCTACTCGCGCGACGTAGTGCGGAATATTTTCGATGCGCCGCTGCACTTCGCCTATCTCGCGGCGCCGGGCACGATCGAACCTGCGACCGCGGACGGCATGCCCGAGGTATCGAGTGACTACAAGACCTTCACCATCCACATCAAGAAGGGCATCTATTTCACCGCCGACGCGGCGTTCGGGGGCAAACGGCGGGAATTGACGGCGGCGGACTACGTCTACTCGTACAAGCGCATCTTCGATCCGCACTGGAACTGCCCGAATTACGACATCTTCGAAACGCTCGGCGTGGTCGGCATGCAGGCATTGCGGGATGAGGCGCTCAAGAGTGGTCACTTCGATTACGACCGTACCGTCGAAGGCCTCAAGACGCTCGACCGCTACACTTTCCAGATCCAGCTCAGCACTCCTGCCCCGCGCTTTTTGCTGAACCTCGCGGACGCCAGCGTCACGGGCGCGGTGGCACGCGAGGTCGTCGAAAAGTACGGCGATGGCATGATGGCGCATCCGGTCGGAACCGGTCCGTTCCGACTGGTTGAATGGCGCCGCTCCTCCTTCATCGCGCTGGAACGCAACTCCGATTACCGCACGGACATCTTTCATGTCACCCCCGATCCCAGTGATGCGGGCGCGCAGAAGATCGCCCGGGAACTGGACGGCAGGCGCCTGCCGCTGATCGATCGGGTCGAGATCTCGATCATCGAGGAGAGCCAGCCGCGCTGGCTGTCGTTCCTGAACGGTGAAGCCGACTTCCTCGACATCATGCCGCGGGACTTGGCCAATCTGGCACTGCCGAACGGCAAACCTGCGCCCAACCTGGTCAGGAAGCACATCCAGATCGAACGGGTGCCGCAGATTGACGTGACCCTGTTCGACTACAACATGGACAGTCCCGTGATCGGCGGCTACACGCCACAGAAGATCGCGCTGCGCCGCGCCCTCAACCTCGGGTTCGATACCCCCGAGAGCATCCGCACCTATTACACGTTCCAGGCGCTCCCGGCCCAGTCACCTCTCATGCCTGGCGAGTACGGCTACGATCCGAAGCTGCGCACGGAGAATGGCCTGACTTCGGTCGCCCGCGCCAAGGCGCTGCTGGACCAGTACGGGTACATGCCGCGCCATGGCACACGCTGGCGCGACAATCCGGATGGTTCACCGCTGGTGATCGAAATCGCCACCGAGCCGGATCAGCGCAGCCGTATCTCGGATGAGATTTTCCAGAAGTCGCTGGATGCGCTCGATATCCGCTGCCGCTTCAAGGTCGCCAAGTGGCCCGACCAGATGAAGGCCGCGCGTGCCGGCAACTTCATGATCTGGTCGCTGGGCTGGAGCGTCACGCAACCGGACCCGACAGATATTCTGCGGATCGGGTACGGCCCCGCAACGGGCGCAGACAATTTGTCACGCTTCAAGCTAGCGGCCTACGACGATCTGTATGTGAAGCAGAACCAGATTCCGGATGGTCCGGAACGGCTGCTACTGCTGCGCCAGATGACCGCCCTGCTCGTGGCCTACGCGCCGATGAAATTTGAAGCACACCGCTACGTAATCGACATGGCGTATCCGTGGGTACGGTACTACCGGCGCTGGCCCTTCATCCTGGGGGAGTTCTGGCGCTACGTGGACATCGACCCGGCGCTCAAGGCCCGGACGCATTAGGAAAGCCTGCAGACCGGTCTGATGAACCCGGCGCCGGCTTTCGTCGTGCCATCGGGCAGTGGCACGGTGATGGGGGCAACCTTCACGGGCGCGACGCCGATGCGGCGCGTGATGCCGATCTGGCGCGCCGTAGTGGGCGATAGGTCCACTTCGCGGCCCTTCACGTACGGTCCGCGGTCTTCAATATGGACGATCGCACTCTGACCGGTCGTCAGGTTGGTGACCCTGGCCGTGGTGCCCAGTGGCAAGGTCTTGCTGGCTGCGTTGGCGCCCTGCGGATCCATTCTGTTGCCGTCCGCCATTTTCCGGTGAAAGAAACTCGCGGCATAGAACGATCCTTTCCCAAGCCGGGTACTGCCGGTCAGGTCGGGGCGCTTGGAAACAGTGGCGGTGGCCGGCCCCCCACTCTTATCCTTGGGAATTGAACAGGTGACGGTGCCGACCTTCGGGGCGCATCCCGCGGCGCCGGCGATCAGGATGCAGAGGAGCGCAGTTGTCGCCAGAGATTTCATGATGGCCTAAGGATAGCCATACCGCCCCGACCCGCCTGTAGGCACGCAGGCCGATGTAACCTTCCGAATTTCCTATAATTTCAGGTCACCCCCTTCCCGGAGAGCCATGTGAGAATCCAGTCCTTCCTGGCCGCCTGTTTGGCCGCGTTCCTCGCCCTGATCGCAGTGCCGGCCCTCGCGCGGCCGTTCACGGCCAATGATCTGGTCATGCTCGATCGGGTTTCCGAGCCCAGGCTCGCGCCCGACGGCCGCAGTGTCGCCTTCACGCTTCGCGAGACGGACTTCGAGGGCAACCGCGGACTGAAGAGTCTGTGGAGGCTCGATCTCACGGACAAGGCGGCGCATCCCCAGCGGCTCACCGCGGTTGGCTCCAACGCGTGGTCGGCGCGCTGGTCTGCGGATGGCCGCACGTTGTATTTCCTGTCCAACCGGTCCGGCAGCGATCAGGTGTGGAGTCTTGGCGCGGGTCTGGGCGAGGCGCGCCAGGTCACGCACCTGCCCCTGGACGTTGGCAGTTACCGGGTCGCACCTGACGGCAAGCGACTGGCGCTGTCGCTGGCCGTGTTCGCGGACTGCGGCGATCTGGCCTGCACCAAGCAGCGTTTCGCTGATCGGACCGCGTCCAAGGAGTCCGGCATGGTCTATGACCGGCTGTTCGTGCGCCACTGGGATACCTGGGCCGACGGAACCCGCTCGCAACTGTTCATCGCGGACCTTGCGGAGGATGGCACCGTGGCGTCGGAACCGCGGCTGCTGACACGCAACATAGATGGCGATGTCCCCTCCAAGCCCGACGGTGACGAATCCGAATACGCTTTCGCGCCCGATGGCAACTCAGTCTATTTCGACGTACGCAGCGCCGGAACCAGCGAACCGTGGTCGACGAACTTCGATGTGTATGTGGTCGCGGTCGACGGACGCGCCCCGCCGCGCAATCTCACGGCCGACAACCTCGCATGGGATGCGTATCCGACACCGTCCGCCGACGGCCGCAAACTTTTCTACCTGGCCATGAAGCGCCCCGAGCACGAGTCCGACCGCTTCGGCATCATGGAGCTGGATCTCGCATCGGGCGCCAAGCGCGAGATCGATCCGAACTGGGACCGCAGTGCCGGGCCGCTGCAGCTCTCCGCCGATGGCAAGACCCTGTACACGACGGCCGACGATATGGGCGAGCATCCGCTATTTGCCGTCGATATCGCGACGGGGCGCGTGACCCGGGTGGTCGCAGGCGGCACGGTGAGCGACTTTTCGCCTGCCGGCACGGTGACCGTGGTCGCGCGGGAGTCATTCAAGTCACCCGGACAGCTGTACCTGGCCGGGCACGGATCCGAGCAGCGCCTCACGGACTTCAATGCCACCCGGCTCAAGGATGTCGGGTTCGGCGACGTCGAGGCATTTTCCTTCAAGGGCTGGAACGGCGAGACCGTGCATGGTTACCTCACCAAGCCCTATGGCTTCGAGCCGGGGCGCAAATACCCCGTCGCCTTTCTGATCCACGGCGGCCCACAGGGTTCGTGGCTGAATGAGTTCCACTACCGCTGGAATCCCCAAACCTATGCCGGCGCCGGATTTGCCGTGGTCCAGATCGACTTCCATGGCTCGACCGGCTATGGGCAGGCGTTCACGGAAGCGATTTCCGGTCACTGGGGCGACCGTCCGCTCGAGGATCTGCAGAACGGCTGGGCTGCGGCGCTCGCGAAGTTCCCCTACCTGGCGGCGGACCGTGCGTGTGCGCTGGGTGGCAGCTTTGGCGGCTACATGGTCAACTGGATCGCCGGTAACTGGCCCGCGCCGCCCGCAGGTCCCTGGCGCTGCCTCGTCAGCCACGACGGCGTGTTCGACAACCGGATGATGTACTACGCCACGGAGGAACTGTGGTTCGCGGAGGTCGAAGCGGGTGGCACCCCCTGGCAACAACCGGAGAACTTCGAGCGCTTCAACCCCGTGAATCATGTCGGGGAGTGGAAAGCACCGATGCTCATCATCCACAGTGCCAAGGATTACCGTATCCCGCTAAGCCAGGGCCTCGCGGCGTTTACGGCGCTGCAGCGGCGCGGGGTGCCGAGCCAGTTTTTGACCTTTCCCGACGAGAATCATTGGGTATTGAAGCCCCACAACAGCCTCGAATGGCACCGCACCGTCGAGGCATGGCTCAAAAAATGGACGGGCCCGTGAGTTCAAGCGTGCGCATGCGCGGGGATGCCGATCCGCCCCAGACCCGACAACTTCAGCGCGGGACGGCGGATGTCCAGGCCCACTACCAGGCCCAGTAGGTTCACCTCGACCCCTTCGTACCACCCCACCGTGATTCCGGCGTAGCCGCCGAGGTTGATGCGCAAGCCCGTTTTCGATGATGTGGGGCCGAACCAGCGCCCGTCGTACGGGAAATCCTTGCCGATGGCCGTGGGCGGTAAGCAGGCCCGCATGTCCGGCACGGCCTGCATGATGGCCGCGACGAAGGTGTTCGAGTTAGGCCCCGGCCATAACCGATAGTCCCCGGGACGTGCATAGCGGTAGGTGCGAATCACCGCCCGAATCGTCGGAATCATGCGGGCCGCGGCCGGGCCATCCGCCGCGAATATCACTTCCGGGATACTGCCAAACCAGCGGCCGTCCGGCACGAACCGGTCCTTCCAGATCGGCAACCCCCAGGCCGTGTAGTCGAAGCGCTCATAGCGCGGCGCGCCTTGATCCTTGATGACGATCCAGCTGTGGGTCGCGACGATTCCGCGCCAGCTCACCGTGCGCGCCGAAAACACCCTCACCACGGCGGACGGCATCCGTTCCGCTGGCAGCAGCAATTGCGCGCTCGAGCGGTCAGCCGAGCGCCAATTGACGTTGCGGCCGGTGAAGTAATAAATGCCCGCCGATACCAGCAGCGGGAGCAGATACAGGCTTGAAAATACAAGGAACATGAGGCGAGCGCGCCGACGCATATTGGGAACTTTCAACCATTGGGGCAGCCGGCTGGGCATTCAACCCCGCCGCAGCCGAGCTCGGTCGCTTAAGTGATCTGTTCTTCGAAGCGCACACTGAGCTTGCGATAGAGCGCCTTGGCTAGCGGGTCGTAACCGAAAAAGGAAACCGCTGCGTCCATCCAGGTCAGCGGCCGTGCGCGCGCGATTTCGCGGGCACCGCGCAGCAGCTGCGACGGCACCGAAGTTGGCGCGGGGTCGAAGACTTCCGCTTCATGAGCGTCCTCCTGGTCCTCACGAACATGGCGCGTCACCCGTGAAAACACATGCTTGGCGCCGTTGGTGTGGTAGATCCGATACTCCCGCCACTCGCCCTTTGGCGCCGCTGTCGGGGCTGCCGATGCCAGCAGCACGCCCATAAACAGCAGGTCGGCTTTGCCATCGCGGGTGACCAGGTGCTCTTTCTCTACGCCGATGTCGGCATCGTCGTCGAGCGCGGGCAGGCGAGCGCGCATCCGAACCTTGGCCTCATTAAGGGGCGCCGGGGGTTCGCGGCGCTTGTCCGCCTCATGGGGCTTGGCATCGTTGGGCTTGGCGTTGGCGGCAGGCGTGGCATTGGCCGCAGCAGCGTCGCGCGGGGCCTCGGTGCTTTGTTTGTCCTCCGGAACAGCAAGCTTTATGGTCAGCCGCGGCTCGGAGAATTCCTCGGTGCGTTCATCGCTCATGAGCTTAGCCTCGTTCAAAGCGGCAGTGTGCGTACAAAGGCATGCTCTGAGCAGCCGGCCATCGGCGCTGGCAGTCGTAAGCGCGCGCTCACAGCCTCGCGGATTGGGCCACCAACGCCGCCTGTGGGCGTTATATAACGTTAATAACGGTAACTGGCCGCCCCTGCACAGCCGAGCACCCACCCGTCCTGTATACAGTTCGTCCAATGCTTGGCCTGATCCGCTACTTCTTCGACCGTCGAATGCGGCCGCTACGCCACTCGATCGCGGCGGTCTATGCGCTGCTGCTGGTCATCAATGTGGTGGTGTGGGGGTGGGCGTTCCTCACCTTCAGCCAGCAACCGGTATTGCTCGGCACCGGCCTTCTGGCCTATGGCTTCGGCCTGCGGCACGCCGTCGATGCGGACCATATCGCGGCCATCGACAACGTCACCCGCAAACTCATGCAGGAGGGCAAGCGTCCGGTAACCGTGGGCTTCTTCTTTGCCATGGGTCATGCAACCGTGGTGATCGTGGCAGCAGCAGGCATCGCTCTGACCGCCACGGCCTTGCACTTCGATCAGGCGAAAAGCATGGGCAGCATGATCAGCACTTCGGTGTCCGCGCTGTTCCTGTTTGCGATTGCGGTGATGAACCTGCTGATCTTCTTCTCCGTTTGGAAGACATTTCGGCACGTCCGCCGCGGCGGTGAGTTCGTCGAGGACGACTTCGACCTGCTGCTCAACAAGCGCGGGTTTGCGTCGCGGTTGTTCCGGCCGCTGTTTGCACTCATCCGCAAGAGCTGGCACATGTTCCCCCTCGGGATCTTATTCGGCCTGGGCTTCGATACGGCCACGGAAGTGGCACTGCTGGGCATCTCAGCCGCCCAAGCCGCCAAGGGTGTATCGATCTGGTCGATCATGGTGTTTCCCGCGCTATTCGCCGCCGGCATGTCCTTGATTGACACGACGGACGGCATTCTGATGCTGGGGGCCTACGACTGGGCCTACGTGAAGCCGATTCGGAAGCTGTTCTACAACATGACGATAACGCTGGTATCGGTGGTGATCGCCATACTGATCGGCGGCATAGAAGCCCTCGGACTATTGATGAATCAGATGCAGCTGTCCGGACCGTTCTGGACGGTCATCAGTCAGTTGAACGGCAATTTCAACAATCTCGGCTTCATCATCATTGCCATATTCATCGTTGCCTGGGCGGGCTCGGTCGTGGTCTACCGGTACAAGGACTACGACCGGCTGGAGGTGAAGAAGTCCACGAATTCGTAGTTCGGGGAGTGCGGATCACGGGTTCCCGCCACGTCTGGCGAACGGCTGCGATACGAGTCCCCACAGGAAGCCCAAGCCTTGGCACTTCTCGCCGATCCAGAAAACCAAGTAGTGGCTCGTAGATTGGAAGCTCCCGCGATCGAAGGGTCCAAGCGCCTTGCTGATGAAAACCCGCAGCCACGTGGCCAGGCCCGGCGTGCCACGCCGTGCCCAAAGCAAGCCGCGGTCCGGCGCCACAGAATCGTGATCCCGGCGGGCAGCGCAGTAAAGACCGGCTATTCCAATCCCGCGGCCGAACTGCTGGTGCAAGTACGCCCACCCGGCGCAACGCTTGGAGTGTCGGACCTTTACCGGCACGAATACCAGCGTCCATCCCCGCATCCGCACACGCCACGCCAGTTCCTTGTCCTGCGAGATGCGAAATGCCTCGTTGAAGTAGTGTCCGTCACGCTCGCGCAGCTGCTCGAGCACTGCACGACGATAGGCGACGTTGCCGCCGGCACCCACCAATCCCGCATGATCGATCAGTTCCGCATCCGGATAGTTCTGCCGGCGCCGGCGCGCGCGCAGGAATGGATCTTCCTCGTCGTAGGTGCCGCCCGCGCCCGCCGCACCATGCCGGTCGATCGCTGCGGCGAGACTCTCCAGCCACTGCGGCGGTGGAATGCAGTCGTCGTCCAGGAACGCGAGCAACTCGGCGCTGCTGCGCTCGATGCCACGATTGCGCGCCCAGGCACTGCCGCGCCGGGTCCGGTCATCGATCACAAAGACCTCATCGGCCGGCTGCGTCTGGCGGCGTATCGCTTCCTTGAGCCCGGTAAGGTCCCGATTGCCCACGGTCGGCACGATCACCGCAATTGTCGCAACGGGCACACTCATGCAGCGGCTCGGCGTGCGAGCAGTTCGAAAGCGCAAGGTGAATTGATCGGGATCGATTCGGGCACACGCAACGGACGCCTCATCGAAAGAATGCTAACACTGCGAAAAACCCACCGAAGTGCGTACTTCTCGATTCGGACCTGCATCAAAGACCCGAAATCCCGCGGGGCACAGGAGCCGGAATTATGACATCGATTACGCTATAGGCATTGTCAAATAGCGGCCTGCCACCGCCCGCGCGTTTCCCCGGGATGCGAACGCAGGGAGCACGACAGTGCGGTTAATATCAAGGCAACCGCGCTGAATTCAGTCTTCTTCTAGATCCAATGCTTCCGAAGCAGCCACGCTTTAACGATCTGCGTAAGTCCCATGTAGCTCAGCAGCGTGAGCATCAGGATCGGCCAGTACATGTGCGGCAGGCGCGTGAGGCCCAATGCCGAAGACAGCGGCGAATACGGCAACCACATGGCAAATACCATGACTGCGAGTGTCGTGAGCATCAATGGCAGACTGCTTCGACTCTGTATGAATGGAATCTTGTTGGTGCGAATGACGTGGATGATAAGCGTCTGCGTCATCAGAGACTCAACGAACCAGCCCGACTGAAATAGCGACGCGCGCGCTGGATCCCAGCAGTTGAAGACCCGTAGCATTACGAAGAAGGTCGTATAGTCGAAAATTGAACTGATAGGGCCAATAAAGAATATAAAGCGCCTGATTTCCGCAATATTCCAGGGTCTCGGCCGTGCGACTTGCTCTTCGTCCACGGCATCTGCCGGGATCGGAACTTGGGAGAAGTCATACAGAAGATTGTTCGTCAATACCTGAATCGGCGCCATCGGCAAGAACGGGAGGAAGGCACTTGCCCCCAGCACGCTGAACATGTTGCCGAAGTTGGAACTCGCCCCCATCCGGATGTACTTGACGATATTCGCGAAGACCTTGCGGCCTTCGATCACGCCTTCGTCCAGTACCATGAGATCCTTCTGTAGCAGGATCAGGTCCGCCGACTCCTTAGCAATGTCAGTGGCAGTGTCCACTGAGATGCCAACATCCGCAGCTCGCAAGGCGGGGGCGTCGTTAATGCCATCACCCATGAATCCGACGACGTGCCCTTTGCCCCGGAGGATGCGGACCACACGCTCCTTGTGCGCTGGAGAGAGACGCGCGAACAGCGTCGCTTTCTGCGCTGCCTCGGCCAGTTCGGTGTCCGATAGCTTTTCCACGTCGCTACCGAGCAGCATCGGGTCCGCCGGAAGGCCCACGTCCTTGCATACCTTACGGCTGATCAGGGGGTTATCCCCTGTGAGAATCTTTACCGCGATGCCATGCTGGTGTAGAGCTGCCAGGGCGCCGGCCGCCGTCTTCTTCGGGGGGTCCAGGAACGCAACGTAGCCTCTGAGTACGAGTTCTCGCTCGTCATCCTTGGCGCAAAGTTGCTTCCCTGGCAGCTCTCTGGTGGCGACTGCCAGAACGCGGAATCCGTCATTGCTAAGGCTGTCGTACTCCTGCCTCAGCCCGACGATCCGATCCGGATCCATTGCGAACAATTTGCCGTCGAGTTCGAATTGCGAGCAGTGCAGGAAGATTTCCTCGGGAGCGCCCTTGGTGAGAAGGACCGCCTTTCCTTCGGGTTCCTGTACCAGGACCGACATCATGCGTCGCGTGAAGTCGAACGGCAGTTCATCCAGCTTCTTATACTTCTCGACAACCGCCTTCCGGTGGAAGTCAACGCTGTCGAGAATCGCCCGGTCGAGCAGGTTTTTGAGGCCGGTCTGGAAGTAGCTGATCAAGTACCCGTCGAGTAGCACCTCATCGCTCTCGCGCCCCGCGACGTTGCAATGGCGCATGAGAACGACGCGGTCTTCCGTGAGCGTACCCGTCTTGTCCGTGCATAGCACGTCCATGCCGCCGAAGTTCTGAATGGAGTTGAGCCGTTTGACGATCACTTTCTTGTGACTCATGGCGAGCGCGCCCTTGGAGAGGCAGACCGACACAATCATCGGCAGCATCTCAGGCGTCAGACCGACAGCGACTGCCAGAGCGAAAAAAAACGCCCCCTTCCAATCGTGCTTAGTGATTCCGTTGATCACGAAGACCAATGGCACCATCACGGCCATGAACTGCATCATGAGCCAGGTAAAGCGGTTGAGACCCTGGTCAAAGCTGGTCAGAGTGCGTTCGCCCGTCATCGAGCGGGCCATACTGCCCAGGTAGGTGCGCGCGCCAGTCGTGATCACTACCGCCACCGCGGTGCCGCTCTCGACGCTAGTTCCCATGAAGCATATGTTTTTGAGTTCAGTGGGTGAGCTCGCCTGATCCGCTGCAGGTTGGCAAAACTTCTCGACCGGGAGCGACTCACCGGTGAGGCTGCCTTGGCTCACGAACAGGTCCTTCAATGACAGCAGCCGTACATCGCCCGGAATCATGTCTCCGGCGGCGAGCTTGACGATGTCCCCAGGTACCAAGTCGCGGAGCGGTAGCTCCCGCGCAGCGCCGTCGCGCACAACCGTCGCGGTCACATGGATCATGGCCTTGAGCTTCTCTGCGGCGGTGTCTGCCCGTGCTTCTTGAAAAAAGCGCAAGCCCACACTCAGCGCCACCATCAGCGCCATCACTGAGCCGGCACGTGCGTCACCTGTGGAGAAGGATACGGCCGACAAAATCGTCAGCAGGACCACCAGCGGATTGCGAATGATCTTCAGAACTCGGGTAGGCCAGCCCTGTTTACGCTGCTGGGCGAGCTCATTCGGACCCGTCGCGCGGGTCCGTTCTTCGGCCTGCGCTTGCGTCAGGCCAGCGATAGAGGTTCGCAGGTCGCGGAGCAGCGCTTCGCCTTCCTTTCGGGAGGCATCGACGACTGCAGGCGCGACCTGAATGCTCACGTTCCTGGTCTTGGCAGGAATCGGCGGCTCTTTTGGCCGGGCGGGTGGCGGAGCTAGGCTCGCGCCGGCTCCTCCCGCGTCATGGGCCGCACCCTTGGCTGTGCTGTTGGCATCGGGTGGCGTCATCGTTAATTCGTTCGCCTCATCACTAAAGCACGAATGTGCCGAGCCGCATGCAGCTGTGACTGGCCGCCATCTTTGATCCTTGCGTATTTCGCGCCCATCACAAACAGCTCGCTTCCCGATGGCGCTCGGCATCGGTGACGCAGATTGCCGGTTTGCCGAGCAATTCCATTGCTGGCTACACGCGGCGACCTTGAATGAACCGGATCAGAATCATCCCGGCCATAATGATCAGCAGCAGATGAAAAAAGCCGCCCGGTGCGAGCTTACTAGACCCAAAACCCATGGGATGATCAAAAATGACAGCAATCACCGGGGTGAGAGGCAGAAGCCGTGTTCAAATGCTAAGCACCAGCGACCGAAGTCATAAAGATGACACATTCGTTTCATCGCAATCCAGCGCTAATATAGATCATCGTGCGGCAGCCTTCAGGTCACAACAGCCACTGTCAACCAGTGCAGTCACCCTATGCCCATTCGCGGTGTCTCTTGGCAGATTCCGCTTTCCAGCGACTGACGCATTTGATGTTCCAGAATAGGTGCTGAACATGCTTCACTGGTTACATTCCATGCTTCCTAATGTCCCTCATTACGGCTATGTACTCGTCTTTTTCGTCGTGTTCTTGAACAACGTTGGCTTTCCCCTGCCGGGGGAAACGATACTTTTGGGTGCCGGATTCCTCCTGGGGAGAGCTGCGGGTTCGCTATGGGAACCCATGCTCGCCGGCACAACAGCCTGCCTCCGCGGGGGTACCTGTTCGGTGCCGGGGGCTTGGAAAGATTTCACTGGCTCCATCTCACGAAAAAGCGACTCGAATGGCCTGAGCGCTTCTTCAAGCGTCATGGCGCCAAAACCGTCTTTGTCGCGCGCTTCGTAGCCCTGTTTCCGCCTATTGCGGCCAACTTGCTTGCCGGCATGACCAAGATTTCATGGCCCTCTTTCCTCTTCTATAACCTCACGGGGTCAGCGGCTTATACCACCACTTACATCTTGCTCAGAAACTGGTTTGGCAAGAAGTGGAAGATCTTTATAGCTTGATTAGGCCCTACGGCGTGTTATCTGCTAGGAGTGTGTCCGAGTAACAGATCCGCTAAGCTTCTTGCAGCGAATTTGTCGAGGATCAGCAGGCATGGCGAAGACCTTCCGTGATTGGGACGTTGAGCAGCGGTGGCTGCTGCCACCCTC